>JGI24702J35022_10001747_pt1 | contig 13437 bp, 11 predicted proteins | sample TergutTh196P4_FD_35022 | JGI IMG/M metagenome (IMG submission 35022)
GATGTGCAGTTGGCCGCTATCGCATTTGTACATGGTGCACTCTCCCGGACGCAAGGGTTTTGGGCGCTATCCCGCTTTTTCCTTGCGTCTATTTTACCATGCGCATGCCTAAGTCACCATCGTTTTGTGCGTGTTTGGCGTTATTCAGTAGGGCCTACATAAACACCTTGTATTTGTACGTAATTTTGGAATATCAAATCACAAATAGCTCTTATGCCTAAAAACAAGACTTGATTAAGCAACTGTATGCAGTACGCAATGAGAATGATTATTAGGGCTATGGTTAAGAAATGCGCCCTAAAGGAGATGGTGATTAAATCTAAGTATACCATGCTTACCGATACCGCTATTACGACAAACAACATGACGGCGAAGTCGTAAATATAATATTTCATCTTCTTAAAATGCATGTTAGTCACACATTGCTCTACATGCCCCATCGAACATGCAGGCTACTTTTTCTGCGATGCCGTTTTTTCGTTTTTCTTTCTCCTTGCGAATCCGTCGCCAATTCTTGTTATCCGCGTTGAGCTAAGGTAACGGCTTCAAATCATGATAAAGCGTGCGAGAAGCCGCGTAATCATATTTCGATGAAAACGGGAGCATGGCCTTAGTATTGCAGATCATTCCCGCCCGGTCTGGTTTTCAGAAAATAACAGCAACCCCACTGTCTTTGTTTTCAAGTGGGCTATCAGGGTTTTAACCAAATTTCTTTCCGATAATATGGCTTCCAACACAGATACCACTAATAAATTGATAACCAGTTCATCTTCGCAGGTTGCCATCTCTTCAAGAAATTTGAAAACATATATTTTTCTAAATATTGGCGCGCCTGGGGGGATTCGAACCCACGACCCTCGGTTCCGAAGACCGATGCTCTATCCACTGAGCTACAGGCGCATGATAGTATTTTAAAGCTACTTTCTCCCCTTTTCAATGTTCAGTTATTTTACCATAACCAGTTTTGCTAATAATTTGCTAATGGACCTTTCGGGATGATGTGTGTTGGGCAAGTTCATCAAAGGTCTCCACTGTTTCTTCTCGCATATCCATGAAAACCTGGGAGTAGATTCCTAGGGCTTGTTCGATACTGGCAAGGGATAATCTTTCTTGCGCCATCTTGATGTTGCCCCTTTGCTAAAGCATCGAGGTGGCATGGGTATGCTGGGCATCATGCAAACGAATATCTTTCATACTATTTCCGGTAACTAAGGATCAACGCGGTATTTATGAGACGTTTGCATTCAGATATCGGTGCAGTTATCACGCTTAGCGTGATTTTGGATATAATCATTACTCCTTTATGGGCGCGGCCTGACATGCTTTACTATTGAGGTTACATTTGTTTGTGCAGAGAAATTGATAAAAATGTGGATCCTTGACAGGAAAGTAGTTGAAAAACTTCGCGGCTTACCAGCGATACACAATCGCCAGAAAAGATCTTGCGGATAAACGAGACAACGCCTATTAGGACACTTCTGCAACGATATCCCCGGCAAAAGTTATCAAGCATCTTGTCCGAGATGGTGGGCGGTAGAGGGCTCGAACCACTGACCTCAGCGATGTCAACGCTGCGCTCTAACCAACTGAGCTAACCGCCCGCGTGCCTGTAATTCTACTAGCTCTTTCGCCCAACGTCAATCACGATAGGCTATGGCTTGGGCTTGCGTACCCCGATAAGAGCAACCTCGAAATTGCGGTTGCAGTGCGGACAAGCCGCCGACACACTAAGCGACTGGTTCATCACCCTTTCAATAACCGCAGAAACCATGGAGTCAATGTTATCCAGCCTCTCGTCAAACATATCCAGACGCTGGCGCAGGTTGTCTAACGTGGGGGCTTCTTCTCTCTTTACACCTTTAGCCATGACCCTCCCCTAACTTGAAGCATATCCAATTATAGGTAAAGCCTCCGCAGGGTGTCAATGAAACCCAACTGGTCTAAGCGCACATCAAGCGCAGGAGATAACATTAGCTACTTGCCCCTGGGCCGCACCTTGGGTTTAGCCAGGCTCTTTACCAGATTAGCCATCTCAATAGCAGCTGTCGCCGCATCGAAGCCTTTATTCCCCATCTTAGTACCTGCACGTTCAATAGCCTGCTCCAGATTTTCAGCGGTGATCACGCCATTTATAACAGGAACGCCACTTTCCAGCGCCACCCTGGCAATGCCCTTAGTAAGCTCCGCTGCCACATACTCAAAATGAGGCGTGCCTCCTCTGATGATTGCCCCCAAGCAGATAACAGCATCGTAGTCCCCGCTCTGAGCTAGTTTTTGGGCGATGAACGGCGTCTCAAACGATCCGGGCGTCCAGGCAACGTCAATCTTTGCAGGATCAACCCCGTGACGGGTAAAGGCATCGCGCGCCCCGTCCAGCAATTTGTTGCCGATAAATTCGTTAAAACGCGAGATGACTATCCCAAATCTAAGCCCAGCTCCGAGTAGTTTGCCTTCAAATAACTTTGCCATCGTACCCTCCTTTAGTAATCAGAGTATGTGTAGATAAATACGCCAGGGCATATTTTAGGCCACCCCATCAGTTTCCGCCATCTTTAAGATATGTCCCATCTTCTGCTGTTTAGTCTCAAGATATTTGCGATTATATCGATTGGGCGGAATGATGATAGGAATGGTCTCCGCCACCGTCAACCCATATCCCTCCAATCCGATGACCTTTTTGGGGTTATTGGTTAATAGGCGGATTTTACTGAGTCTCAGGTCGACCAGGATCTGCGCCCCGATGCCATAGTCGCGCAGGTCAGGTTCAAAACCCAAGGCGAGGTTGGCCTCAACCGTATCCAACCCTTGGTCCTGCAAGGCATACGTACAAAGCTTGTTATGGAAGCCAATGCCCCGTCCTTCCTGACGCATATATAGGATGACCCCTCGCCCTTCTTTGGCCACCATTTTGAGAGCCAAGTCTAACTGTTCGCCACAGTCGCATCGCTGGCTACCCAGCACGTCGCCAGTCAGGCATTCGCTGTGCACTCTCACCAGCACTGGCGGAGCGGTAGTAACATCACCCATGATGAGAGCCAAATGTTCACCCTGCTCAATCTCACTCTTGTAAGCCACTGCCAAGAACTCGCCGTAGCGCGTTGGCAGTTTGGCTTCGGTCACTTTAAATACTAGCTTTTCATGTCGGCGTCGGTAGGCGATTAAGTCGGCGATACTGGCAATCTTAATACCAAACCCTTGGGCCATCTTTTCCAGCTCCGGTAAGCGCGCCATGGTCCCATCGGGATTCATAATTTCGCAGATGACGCCTGCAGGAAAGAGTCCGGCCAGGCGTGCGAGATCGACGGCAGCCTCAGTATGTCCTGCTCTCACCAATACCCCACCATCCCGGGCTCGCAGGGGAAACATGTGTCCCGGGCGGGCAATGTCATCCGATGTTGTAGCGGGATCAATAAGGGTTTTTACCGTGACGGCACGGTCTTGGGCTGAAATGCCTGTGCTTACTCCGCGTCGAGCCTCCACCGAGATGGTAAAGGCTGTGCCATGGGCAGAGGTATTGTTGCTCACCATCATGGGAATTCCCAGGGCATCTAACCGCTCGCCCGTCATGGGCACACAATGGAGCCCCCGAGCATGGCGAGCCATGTAATTGATGGCTTCCGGGGTGACCTTTTCGGCGGCAATCATCAAGTCGCCTTCGTTCTCACGCCCCTCGTCGTCCACTAATATAACGAATTTTCCGTCTCGGATATCATCAATAATCTCAGTGATAGTTGCTAATTTGCTAGTGTTCGTGCGCGGCATCATATCTTCGGTCATAAAACTCTCCGGAAAAGCGCGCCTAACACGCATGCTAAATTTATCACCTGCGGGGGCGCGGCCGGTTTTAACCCTTATCCAATTAACATCTTGGCGATATCCGAGTGCTTCAGCCATTTGGCGATTGGTCAAACCACGCCGACTCTGCTCCTTGATGGCTATGCTCAAAATGCTGTTCATGAGCCGATAGTAGCATAAATGCTAGCAAGCTGTCAATCTGCCGTATTGTCTCATAATTAATAGCACCGAAAAGTGTATCGTTGCGTCAAAATAGAATAGTACCGAAAATCCCTCTCTGGGATCATATTTCAGGGGAGAGACGAGCAATGGCAAAAGCAACAATGCCTACCAGGAATGAAAATATCGCCAAGAATAAAGACCCGTACCCAAATTCACCAAAGGCAGCTGTATTCATACGATACTGCCCAAAATATGCCCCCTACTCACCTTTAATGGCTCCGGTACTTCTCGTATTGCCAGAAGATTCATGTTATGTCACCAAAGGCCCGAGGGAATATGTGCCAGCGTGGGAATGGGAAACCTGATTATTATTTAGATGAGACACCTATGCATTGGAATAGTGCATTCCTAAATCTGGCTAATCTAGGCAATGCCATGTCCAGCGTACAATTGGCAGAGCAATACTCAGCCCCCGCAACAACCCTTCCTGCCATATAGATCTGGGGGCTACAGAACCAACCAGAGCGCGCTTGCCACCAAATGGCTTGCTTCCTCACCCAGACTTCTAAGTTGTGAAGCCGTGTTCGCTCAAGAATTCCATGTTGAGGGGCTCTTTTCCCTTGGCAATTAACTTCTCTGCATACTTAGCAATAACATCCACTTCCAGGTTAACAAAATCGCCCGCCGCTAGGGAATTGAGTCGGGTGTAGTCCCAGGTGTAATTGACGATGGAAACACTAAATCCGCGAGTGTCGCACGCAACCACCGTCAGGCTTATGCCATCCACGGCGATAAAGCCCTTTTCTACAATGTATCGCATGACGCGGGGCGGGGCAACAAGGCGCATTACAGTCGCCTCCGTACGGCGATCAAGGGACTCAATCTGGCCCACGTCATCAACATGCCCCTGTACCAAATGCCCCCCTAGCGGTTTTCGCAGGGTGAGGGCGCTCTCCAAATTGACCGACTCGCCAGTCTTCAGATATTTTAAGGCCGTGCGCGTCAAGGTTTCCCCCATGACGTCCACGGTAAAAGTATTTTGGTCAAACCCCGCAACCGTAAGGCAAATGCCATTTACGCTGATGCTGTCGCCCAAAGCGGCCTGCCGAGTGATCTTATTGGCTGCAATCGTGAGACGACACGGGGAAATATGGACAATACGCCCCACTTCTTCGACAATACCGGTAAACATCGTCTATTCACCGGGAGGCAAGCCCACGTAACCCTGGACAATGACGTCCGGTCCGCTCTGAGCTACTGACACTCGCGTCAGTGCATAGGCTTCGGTGAGCTTCTCCACCCCTCGTCCTGCCACCGCACTCTTAGCCAATCCTCCGATGATGATGGGTGCGATAAAGACCACCACTTTGTCCACTAGACCCTGATCAAACAGGGAGCCAATCAGAATGCCCCCGCCCTCTACCAGCGCGCTGGATATCTGCCGCTGCCCAAGCCGACACAAAAGTTCCCTGAGATCTATTATCCCTTCAGTAGCGGGGAACTCCACCACTTCAGCCTTAAGTTTGGCAAAGTCCTCGCGCTCGACGGGAGTAGGCGCCCGGCCAAAAGCTAGTAACGACTCGCCTTGTTCGTGAAAGATGCGCGCCTTAGCCGAAGTGCGCCCCCGCCCATCAACGACCACCCTCAGGGGCTGTTTTCTGGTGGTACCACCGCGACCGCCGCCGCTACGCCTAGTCAGTTGGGGATCGTCGGCTAATACCGTGTTGGCCCCGCACATGATAGCATCATGCATATATCTTAAGTTATGCGCATACTGGCGTGACTCTTCGCTGCTGATCCACTTAGAATCCCCTGCATGTGTGGCAATCTTGCCATCCAAGCTCATAGCGAATTTTACGGTGACAAAGGGCAACCCTGTGGTGATATATTTTATATAAGCCTCGTTAAGTAGCTGGGCCTGCTCGCTTCCTTCCCCCACGATGGTGGCAATGCCCGATGCTTCAAGCTGGGCCTGGCCTTGGCCTGCGACCAAGGGATTGGGGTCAATCATGGCCATATGTACCTGCCCTACTCCGGCTCTTATAAGCGCCTGGATGCAAGGCGGGGTGCGTCCGAAATGAGCACATGGCTCCAAGGTTACGTAAAGAGCACTGCCCCGAGCATCTTCACCAGCTTGCTCAAGGGCAACAATCTCGGCGTGATGGCCGCCGGGGGGCTGGGTATAACCCTGCCCAATTATCGCCCCGTCTTTAACGAGTACCGCGCCAACAGCCGGATTAGGGCTCACCTGTCCTAGAGCCAGACGGGCAAGAGCTAGGGCTTGCTCCATGTACTCCACGGCTCACATTCTAACCGCGAGCTACGGAAAGTGCAAATCAGGTACGCCGCCAGAGACAGCTTTTGACGATAGCTGCGGTGAATAAATCTAGCAGGCACCTATTTATGGGAGAGCAGTAATCCGTATATAAATTTACCTCTTTGGAGGCTGGCCGCAGAAAATGGCTTCGGTCATGCTGATATACGGATTACCGCTCTCAATATTTTTACTGGATGTTATAGACAACCTGTACGTAGACCGTAAGTTCGCTCTCTCCTGACGAAATGGGGGTTGTGTATCTATCACCTGCGCCGCCAGAGACGGTAGCCGTTTCGTAGTAGACGACCGGAGGCAGTGAAGAATAGCCGCCGGACTCAGTGATATATGCCGGCTTGCCGAGTTCTACGCCGCCAAGTTTTGCGAGCTGCCCTGCTCGCGTCAGAGCATCGGCCATGGCACGCTCACGCGCGATATCGTTATATTGCTCGGGATTGTCCACGGTAAAATAGATATTATTAATGCGGAGCGCATCGCCCCCTGCCAGGGCCGCTTCATCAATAATATTGCCAGCATCCTCTATATGGCGGATCTTGACGGTGATCGAATTGGAAACGGTATATCCGATGATGATAGCCGCATCAGACATGTAGTTATAGACGGGATACACCGAGTAACCGGAGGTGGTGATATCTTTATCAGCAACGCCGCTCGCCTTAAGGGCCGCCATTACTTCAGTCATGGCCACGGCTGCCTCCTGCTGAGCCTCGGCCACCGTACTGGATTGGGTTTGGACGCCGATGTTCAATATGGCCAGATCGCGAACCACAACAACCGTGCCTACCCCTGACACTGAGATACCAGTGTTTTGCCCAACGACATACACTGAACCAGGATTGTCATTTGCTGCCGTGGCAGCCCCGCAACCCCAAGCGGAAAAACTTAGAGCGCCCAGCACCAGGACAGCCAAGAGAAGATGGGTTACCTTTTTCATGTGTACCTCACTTTTTGTTTACTTTACCAGAGAAACCATATACTATAAAAACGACAATAAAGGAGATAGGTTTGTCCACTCTATCACATTATTTTTCTACGATAGGCTCATCTATCAAGGAGCTTCCAGCAAAGATTAGGGCTTCAAGATTGTGGAGAGAGTTCCCTTGGCGTGACATTCTCGTCACCATTATCTTCACTCTCATCGTATACTGCGCCATTAGCTTCAGTCTCCAGAACACCGAAGTCACCGGACCCAGCATGGAGCCCAGTCTTCATAACGGGGAAAGGGTTCTAATCAATAAGCTCGCCTACCGTTTCGGGGGAGAACCACAGCGGGGAGACATCATCGTCTTCATCTCCCCGGAGCAACCAGAGGGTGATGTCAGTTATGTTAAACGTGTCATCGGCTTACCGGGAGAACGAGTAAAGATCGAAAACGGTTATGTCTATATCATTCAGGCCGATGGGACGGAGATACGGCTTGATGAAGACTATCTGCCTCAGCCCATGCTAGGTTATTATGTAAGCGGAGTCATCCCCGAGGATCACTATTTTGTATTGGGTGATAACCGTAATAATAGTGCTGACTCCCGCCACGGCTGGACAGTACCTAAGTCAGATATCCTGGGTAAGGCCTGGATTGTCATCTGGCCACCCTCGGAATGGGGTAGCGCCCCTAACCAAAAGGTGGGAGCGACAAGCTAATCCTGTTCCACTTTTTCCAAGCGTGCCAAACTAAGCAGCAACTTTTTTGTTCCTGCGCCCTTGAAAGTGACGATGACCTGGATGTCGCCGCGTGTAGGCTGGGCGCTGATGAGCACGCCTTCGCCAAACTGGGCATGGCGCACACGATCGCCGGACTTTAGCTCGGGCAGGTCCTCAATTTCCTGGGAAGACTCCTCCCACTCATAGACCGGCGAACTCGCTCTGGCTTCCACGCCGCGCCACATCTCCGCTCCGGCTACCAAATGCTTCGGGATGTCCTGTAGAAAGCGAGAGGGATTATTGGTAGTGTTGCCTCCCATCAAGTTGCGACGGTAAGCTCGTACTAGATAGAGGCGCTGTCTAGCGCGAGTGATACCCACGTAACACAGACGGCGCTCTTCTTCCATCTGAGCCGGATCGTCGAAAGAGCGGATATGAGGTAGAACCCCTTCTTCCATACCCACCATAAAGACCACCGGGAACTCCAGCCCCTTGGCTTGGTGCAGCGTAATCAGGGTTACAGCATCTTTGGCTCCATCCAGTCCGTCCACATCGGATACCAGCGTGGTGCCCTCCAAAAATGCCGGCAACGCTTCATCTGGCGAAAGTTCAGTGTACTGCTCGGCAACCCCCCTAAGCTCCATCACGTTCTCCCAGCGTTCTTCACCATCAGGGGCGGCCATTAAGCACTCCCGGTATCCTGTCCGCTTGGCCAGATAATCAATGAGCTCAGGCNGTGCCAGCGTCCAACTTNGCGTAACAAGTTCCTTGATGAGCTCAGCGAACTGCCCTAGGAGTTTTGCCGAGCGCGCCGATAATGGCGAGGCGCCCTCCCCACCTTCGGGTTCCAGGTGCATAATGGCTTCATGCAAGGATATTCCCTTAGCCTTAGCCCAACTGGAAAGCTCCGCCACCGTGCGCTCGCCGATGCCTCGTGTCGGAGTATTGATAATGCGCGCCAGGGCAATATTATCGTTTGGATTATGGATTAGTCGCAGATAGGCCAAGATGTCCTTGATCTCCTTGCGCTCGTAGAAGCGCGTGCCCGCTACGAGCTTATAGGCCATGCCGTAGCGGATGAAAGCCTCTTCAACAGCGCGAGATTGGGCATTAGTGCGGTACATGACAGCGATATCCCCCGGCCTAAAGGTGCCGCCGCCAGTGAGCCGATCGATTTCACTTACCACGTATTGAGCCTCGTCCTGCTCAGAATAGGTCTCACGCAGAGTGATGAGTTCGCCGTTTTCGTTCTCTGTCCATAGCTCTTTTTGCTTACGCTGGGTGTTGGCAGCGATTACCGCCGAAGCCGTTTCAAGGATGGTGCGCGTGGAGCGGTAGTTCTGGGTGAGCAAGATTATCTTGGCATCGGGATAGTCTTTCTCAAAATTAAGGATATTGCGCACATCAGCAGCGCGCCAGGAGTAAATGGACTGATCGGGATCACCCACCACACACAGGTTGCGGCTACGAGCGGCAACCTGTTTGACCAATTCGTATTGCACCAGATTAGTGTCCTGAAACTCATCCACCATGACATGCTGGTAGCGGCTTTGATACTTGGACGATACATCTGGGTGCTCGCGAAAGAGCTTAACCGTGCGTAGCAATAGGTCATCAAAGTCAAGGGCGTTTGCTAAATTCAACATGTCCTGATAGCGCTCATAGGCACGCCCTACCACCTCTTCAAAGTAGCTCCTTCCGCGCTGAAGGGCATCGGCTGGGCTCAACATTTGGCTCTTGGCGTTACTCACGTGCGAAAGTACCGCTGACGGACTGTACTGCTTGGGGTCCAGCCCTAGTTCTTGCAGAGAGCGCTTGATTAGCGCCACTTGGTCATCCTGGTCATATATAACAAAACCAGATTTCACACCGACAGCCTTACCGTCCACACGCAGGATACGGGCACAAATGGCATGAAAAGTGCCAAGTGTCAGGTCTTTTGCTACCGCACTGGCAAGAGTCGCAAGGCGTGTCTCCATCTCGCGGGCAGCTTTATTGGTAAAGGTTACTGCCATTATGCGGTACGGGCTTACCCCGCACACTTTTAATAAGTAGGCAATGCGATGTGTGATGACGCGTGTTTTCCCTGAGCCGGGCCCGGCCAGTATAAGCACGGGGCCCTGGATGGTTTCGGCGGCATCTTTTTGGGCAGGATTGAGATTAGCTAATATATCAGTCATAGAAAGCCGATTATATCATTCCCGCGACTGTTTGGACGAATACTAGGACTCTGTAACTCATAGGCTTTTGATTAGCTCCCATAACCATGGTAACCTAAGTAAACACCTTTTCTTGCGGTGTGCCGATTGTAATAAAAAGAGGTGCGCCTATGGTCAACGTAACGAATTGTTACAAGCATGGCGTTGACAAGCTAGTTCTTGGTGCGTTGCTGATGGCAGCAATGGTAATGGTCCCCGCCCTGAATCCATCTGACGCGCCCGGATACAATTTTTTGGGCGTAGATGACAGTGCTGTGCACATGGGGCGCTCGCGACCTGTTACGCTCTCGCCAAACGAGAGGTACTGCCAAAATGTTACCGAGCTTATGGCAGCGGTTAGTGACACAGCGGTCAATACCGTCTACCTCGAAGCTACTGACTACATACTGACAAAAGCCATCTCTCTTAACCGCAGTTTCTCCTTTTACGGGCCCGTGAACGGCACGGCTTACATTGTATCCAAGATTGGTTACCGGCACATCCTTCTTGCGCCGCAAGATATCGCGCTCGCGTTCGATGGCGTTGTTTTGGACGGCCGCCAATCTGTGATTGGCGGCTATACTATCAATGGCGGGATTGAAAACATCGCGGTCGATGTAACGCTCGGCCCTCCGCCCACCGGCAGTATACCGATAAACATGCCAGTCTATACCATTAGCGGCGCAGTCATTACGGGCTGTAGCGCCAGCGACGGCGGTGGTTTACGCATCAACGCCAATATGAATACAGGCATTGCCCGAGTTTACCTTAATGGTTGTTTCATAACAGACAATAACGCTGTGAATGGCGGCGGCCTGTACGCTGATACCAATGTAATCTTGACAATGCTTGGTGGCATGATTTCTCGCAACACAGCGACGGTAAACGGCGGCGGTGTATATAACCGCGGCAGTTTTAGAATGTCCAACGGCACGATTTCCGACAATAAAGCCGAGGGCAATGGCGGCGGCCTATTCATTAATAGTGCTTTTATGCGCGATGTCTCTATTCAATCCGGTGCTATTTCTGGCAACATTGCTCGCGATGGCGGCGGAGTGTACGTCAGCAGCAATTGCACTCTTGACATACTTAGTATCGTTCTGAACGGCAATACAGCTACGGCAAGCGGTGGCGGTATATACAACCGCGGTACTGCAAGAATATCCAGCGGGACTATTTCCGGCAATAATGCCGCATTAGACGGCGGGGGTATATACACCACAGATTACGCCAATCTGACAACCTCAAGTAGCGTCGCCGGCATCATCTTTCTTAATAACAGCGCAAGAAGGGCATATGCACTGGACATCAACTCCGTCGATTATACGACTATTTATCTCAGCCAAATCAGGCATTCCCCGCAGTCCTGGACGGAGCCCTTTGAATACGGCTATAACAACTACGACATAAACTATACCAGGGGCAACTCACTCGCTATTGTCACCTTTGATGCAAATGGCGGGGTTTTCGGCGACTCCAAGCCGCACAAAATCCAATCTGTGCCCCAAAACGGCGCGTTTGGCGCGAATATGCCACCTAACCCTGAGAATAGCGGGCATATCTTCAGCAACTGGAACACAATGCCTAATGGTTCGGGCAATTTGTTTACATCGGAAACCACGGTTGTTAACGATATTACAACCTATGCGGTTTGGGTGCCCGCTTATACGGTAACCATAAACGATGGGTATGCCCACAACCCTGATACGCAAGCTTACGCGGCAGGAGATGTTGTTGTCATTGATGCAGGTAGTCGGGCTGGATATATCTTTGCCAAATGGGCGGTGATTGAGGGCGACATAGTTATGGCCAATCCCAATAGCTCGACAACAAATTTCATTATGCCTGCCGAGAACGTGATTATTGCCGCTAATTGGGTGCTTGAATCGCCAGCAACATCGACGACGACACCACCCACAACAACAACAACAACAACAGAAACATGGCCTACAACACCCCTGCCCACATCAATAGCTACAACTACAGTGCCACTTATAACGACACCGACAACATCCGCAAACACTCAAACACCAGCGGAAACGACAACCCAAGCGATAACGCCCACATCACCCGTATCATCAACGTCGCCTTCCGGACCCACCTCTAATAACAAGATGCCGGCCTGGTTCATAGCCGGCTTGATATTCTTTGCCATCAGTGCCGTACTGGCGGTTGTAATCGGGGTGCTAGTATTTGTGCAGCGGCGGAGATAAGACAGCAAGAATCACCACCAATTACTCTTCAGAAAGTGCAATATTATGCCAAAAACCGATCATGCCAGCTTATTACTCTCTACAATGCTGGCACTGGTAATATTGCTAACGACATTGTCACTGAGCTTTGCGGTACGGCCAATCTCAGCAGAATCCCAGACCATTGCCTTGTTGGTCACCAGCGACAAAGACAGCGGCTCGGGTACACTGCGCGATATATTGGAAAACGTTGCTGAAGACGGTGACACTATCATTTTTGCCCCGAGCATTACAGTTATCACCTTACTAAGCGAGATCAAATTTTCACAGAAGAACGTCACCATTGACGGCGGCCACGGGATAATCATCTCGAAGGATATATCGGGCATCTTCCGGTTGTTTAACTGCACTGCGGCAGACAGCACTCTAACACTTGCGGGACTTATCTTTGAAAACGGAAATATAGCTAGTAACAGCTACTACGACAGTTTCGGCGGTGGGGTGCTTATATATGACAGCGCCACCATCGTTAACTGTGCGTTCATCAATAATAAAGCAGGATCCGGCGGCGGGGTATACATCGGCGGCGGGGTTTATACCGATGGGAGTTGCACCATCTCTGATTGCACTTTCATCGGAAACAAAGCTGTCAGTAACAACGCCTACAGTTACGGAGGCGGAGTTTCAGCCGGGTTTGATGCCACTCTCGTCAGATGCACTTTCACCAACAACTCTGCCGATTTTGGCGGCGGCGTATACACATATGGCATTGCCGACTTAGATGCCTGCGCTTTCTCGCACAATACTGCGCAATATGGCATCGTTTATTCTTGGAGCGCTTGGTCCACACCTACAATCGTCAGCGATACTACTTTCTTCGCCAACACTATAAACAACAGTACATACACCACCGGCATTTTGGATGCTCCTATGGGAGCAATTTTGCGTCACAGCACCTTTGCCGGAAATGCTAAGACCAGCACAAATAGTGTGTACAACGTACATCTTGAAGAGCCCTCTCTCACTATCGAAAACTGCCTCATGACCTTGGATGGGCTGGATGGCCACAGCAACATGAGCTTTGGCGGCGATAATCTGCTGGGCACCGGCACAG
>JGI24702J35022_10001748_pt1 | contig 13435 bp, 9 predicted proteins | sample TergutTh196P4_FD_35022 | JGI IMG/M metagenome (IMG submission 35022)
CCTATACGATCTATCTGCTGCCCGTTCACCCCATTCCCCCCTTACTTACTTACACTGTGCGTATAAGGCTCATCGGCCAGCAGATAGATCGTATAGGTAGCGGGGACGTCGTCGAAGTCGCCCATCAGCTTCCATTTGTTATCCCATTGCGTCAGGTTCGATATTAAGCGCAGGTAGTAATATGATAGCGGGCTTGCGGAAGTAGGGCGTGAATCTGTCTGATTCAAGGTCGCCCATTCCCATTCGGTCTCGGGGTCGGCGCCTGCATTATCCTTGATAAACATGCGGAATTTGTAGCGTTCGTCCCGGCCCCAACTCTCCTGCTGGAAAGTAACCGTCTGGTTTTTAGCCTGAAATACGCCATATCCGATATAAGGCAGGTCGAATAATATCGAATTGCTGGGGCTGAAGTAGAACCCGATCCTTGTTATTAGGGCATAGGTACAAGCGCCTGTATTGAAGTCGAGCGTGATCCGGTAAACCCCGTCGGTAGTAACGGTCGTTGTCCCGTCTTCCTTCACTATTCCGTCGGCTGTAAAAAAGTGCCGGGGTGATCCTTTTGTGTCGTCGGTAAAGAAGAACGGTTTGCCGGCGGCGAGTAAGGTATAAACTTCAAATTCGCCTCCCGCTACGGCTTTCATCTTGTGCGCTTTCGACAGGTCGTTACCACCTTCGGAGCCTTCGCCCGTCACATACACATCAATAGGGACATCTTCAAACCCTGCCAGACGGGTGATAGACAGCGTATTTTCCGCTGTAGCTTTCATTTTGTTCAGTCCTTTGGTCGAAAAAACCGTCCACTTGAAAGCGCCTGTCTCAGAAGGGCCGACACCTATCATTCCCGCTATCTTGTTCATTTGTTTATGCGAAATAGCGATAGAATTTTTGTAGCCGTTGTTATCGGATTGTACCACAAAGACCGGATTCGAAAAGTCGCCGCTTGTTTTATCAAAGGCAATCTGATACAGCGCTGTTCCGCTTTCGCTTTCCTTGCAGTGTTCCCATTCGAAATACAGGCTGGCCGAAGCATCTGTTAGTAGCTCTACTGTTCTGGCATTAGCCGGTTCAATCAGGGTTTTGACCGCCGATAACCGGTTATCTATTTTCCCCATCTCCTCCTTACATCCGGCATATGCCACGCATAGTGAGGCTAAGATTATAAATTTTATTGTTTTCATATGAAAAAAATGATTAATGATTAATGATTAATGATTAATGGTGTGAGAGATTACGCGTATTAATCATTTTATTACCAAGTTATGGGTATAATTTCCTCGTGCGTTCAGCGTGAAGGAGACGTCGTATGTCTTATCGCTCCAGCCGGTGGTCGAAGGACTCTTCCATATCTCATTGTTCGTCCATTGGTCCACGTTTGTTTTTTCGACCATATAATAATAGGCGGCATTGCCGGTGGGTTTGCTGTCGTTGTTGATAGCTCTCCATTCGGTTTCGCCGGTAGAACTTTCCATCCGGAATTTGTACCGGTCGTCGGAGTTGTCGCTGCCTTCGAGTCCGGTAATGGTATGGTTCGTTATCTGCCAGACGCCGTCGCCGACATAGGGCAGATCGATTTTCCGTTGCGACCAGTTCAGGAACAGGCATACCCTCGTCACCTCTTTCACGGTAAAAGACCCGATATTGAAGTCGAGATAGTACTTATAAACGCCTGTTTTTGAAACGGATGAAGTTCCGTCAAACACGATCTTCTCGCCACTAAGCGAATATTCGGTCGGTGTTCCGGTGTTGGAGCTTACAAACTTAAACGTTCTACCTGCTGTCAGTTGCGTATAGATTTCAAACTCTCCATCCTCCACTTTTTTCAGGATATAGGCGCTTGCAAGGTCGGCGCCTGTTTCGGTCGCATCACCTGTAATATACAGTCTGTCAGGTATCTCGGCGAATCCGGGCAGACGGGTAACGACGATGGTCTGTTCTTTTTCCGCTTTCACCGGATTAATACCTTTGGACGAAAAGACAGTCCATTTGAGCGTACCTGTTTCGGCAGATTCGACGCCTGTCAGGGCGGCTATCTGGTTCAACTGTTTATGTGTCAGTGTCGCGTTGCTGGCGCCTCCGTTATTATCGGAAGCTGTTATAAATACCGGATCGGAAAAATCGCCGCCGGTTCTGTCGAAGGCGATTTCATACAGCGCCATGCCGCCATCTTCAGCGATAGCCGGTTCCCATGCAAAAAACACCGTAGCCGACGCCGACGCCTGTAATACAATCGTCTTCCCGTTTGCAGGCTCATAAAGCTCTTTTACTGCGCTCACACTCAAGCCTCTCACCTCGCCGTCGCTACTACAGGCAATCAAAGCGAAAAAGCAAGCGACCAATGTTATTGTTTTAAAAATTACTTTCATATTCTTAATTCTTAATTCTTAATTCTTAATTAACTAGTATCCCGGGTTTTGGGTTAAGTTAGGGTTAATATCTCTTTGCGATTGGGGGATGGCGAAGAGATAGTCGCGTGCAGGGTCGAATCGCCTCATATCCAATTGGATATACTGCGTATTGTTGGCCGTAAACCTGTCTCCGTGCGGATAGCCGTTCAGGACGGTTTCGCTCAGTTTCCATCGGCGCAGGTCGAACAGTCGCAGTCCTTCGAGCGCCAATTCGCAACGACGTTCGCGGCGTATCACATTACGCAGGTCGTTTGAACTGTAGTTCAGGGCGGAGGCATCCGTAAAACCGGCGCGTGCGCGAATCGGTCGGATCGTTCTATCCCATACGTCTTCATTCATCTGGTTCAACTCGTTTTTAGCTTCGGCATACATCAGCAGCACGTCGGCATAACGCATCAGGATCAGGTTGATACCCGAAGCCATGCCTGCCGGCGCTTCCGGATCATACCATTTCCTTAGATAATAGCCCGTTCCGGTAGCATTTTGTCCGGGGCCGGCATATTCGTCCAAGTTGGAGACACCTGCCTCCTGCGATGAACCCGGTTTAATATAAATGGTGGCAACCGAGCCATTCGGCCTTTTCCATTGGTATTCATGGTAGCAAATGGTCAATCCGAAGCGCGGGTCGCGGTTGACATACGGGTTATCTTCGTTATAACCCGAATCGCTTTCGCGGATACCTTTCCCATTCAGCATCACATAATCTTCCACTAACTCCTGTGTGGGCGCGAAGGCATGGATACGTCCGCCAACCGAAAGCGGAATAGCATCGTAATATTCCGACCATGTTCTAAGGTTAAGCGCATATCCGATGTCAAGGATTATCTCGCTGTTGTACTTGTCGTAGGGCAGGAAGAGATTTTCGTAGCTGGGAAACAAGGCGTATTGGCCAAACTCCTGGTTCATGATTCGTTCACATAAAGAGGCCACATTTGTCCAGTCATTTTCATAGAGGTAAGTACGCGCTAACAGCATCATCACCGCCCCTTTCGTGATACGACCGTTATCGGCTTTGGCATACTGTTGTTTCGTCGGCAGTATGGCAGCGATTTCATTCAGTTCGTTCCGCACAAACTCGACTACTTCCGCCTTGGGAGTGCGGGGAATAACACTTGCTTCGGGTATCGTCAGGTTCTCGAAGAAAAGAGGCACATCGCCATAAAGCGTCGTCAGACGGAAAAACAGGAAAGCGCGAATAAATCGCGTCTCGGCTATCATTCTCTCTTTCAACGCATTATCCATGTTCGGCACTCTGTCTACATTTTCTAAGAACGTATGACACGTTTTAATACCGGAATAACAGGCGCTCCATTCGCCGCTAAACCGGCCGTTGTAGCTGTCGGCTTGTCCGGAAGTGATAATTTTCTCGTTAGAATTGCCGCGTCCCTCATACAGGTTGTCGGTCAAACGCTCGTTTGCAAAATAATAATCGGCTCCAAACATCTGATTATAAGCCTGACTCAACACATAATTGGCTTTTTCGGTCGATGTCCAGTAATTCAATTCGGTAAACCGGTTTGTCGGCGCCAAGTCCAATTCGTTACAGGAAATAAGCAATAAACTTATCGAAAACAGGATACCTGTAGTATATAAATATATCTTTTTCATGATTTGTATGTATTAAAATTCCAAATTAAAACCAAATCCATAATAAGCCAATGAGGGATAGTTTCGAGCACTATTTGCGCCTACGCCACCGATACCTCCCATGTTATTACCGAACTCCGACGATTCGGGGTCGATGAAGGAGTTTTTGGTAAGCGTCAGCAGGTTTTGTCCGCTAAGGTTGATGCGCAATTTTTGAACACCTATCAGGGAAGTCCATTTCTTAGGCAGGGTATACCCTAACTGAATATTTTTCAGGCGGAGATAGGCGCCATTCAGCAGATAAATATCCGTACCGGCTCTCCCCCAGTTATTGGTCGAGGAAGGCGAACCGGGCGATACTAACCGTGGCCACCGTGCGTCGGGATTGGTAGGCGTCCAGAAATCCAACTGATGCTGGTAGATACAATAGGAATAGTTTGAGTGGAACGGTTCGATTAACTCGCCGCGCACATACATATCGCGCTTTCCTACTCCTTGCAGTAACATACTGAAATCAAATCCTTTGTATTCTACATTGTAAGTGAAACCAAACGTATAGCGGGGGAACGCATTACCAAACACCACGCGGTCGTTGTTATCTATCACGCCGTCGCCGTTGGTATCAACATACTTAATATCACCCGGTTGTACACTGGCTCCGAGTGGAAGGGCGCTGGCGGCTATCTCATCGTAGCTTTGGAAAAACCCGTCGGAGCGTAGTCCGTAATATGAACCCAAGGCTTCGCCTTCACGTATTAACTTGAATAACTGATCGTTGGAATCGATTTGCTCTTCTCCTCCGAAATCGACAACTTTGTTCTTTGTATCGGAGAAATGCAGGTTGAAATTATGACTGAAAGCGCCTGAGGTTAATTGATAGTTTAACGAAGCCTCCCAGCCGCGGTTTTGCATTTTTCCTGCGTTCTGGTTAGGAGCGCTACTTCCGAAAACGCTGGGGACAACCGGTCTCAACAGGATATCCGACGTCCGTTTGTCGAAATAATCAAAACTAATATATAGATTGTTTTTCAGGAAGGTGGCTTCCAATCCTACATTCGTTGTCGCCGTTTTCTCCCATGTCAAGAACGGGTTTCCATACGTATAACCTGTTCCCGGAACTGCCACATCGTCAAAAACATATCTATTCGAACTCACGCTGTAGGTCGTCTGGTATGAATAGTTCGACACATTTTGATTACCCAGAATCCCGTATGAACCGCGAAATTTCAAGTTTCCCACATTTACCCTGTACGAATCCATGAACGATTCTTCGGTCAGACGCCAGGCGGCGGAAAATGAAGGGAAGAACCCCCAACGATGTCCTTTGGCGAACCGTGACGACCCGTCGTAGCGGAAGTTGAAGTCGAAGTAATATTTCCCGATGTAATCGTACGAAGCCCTACCGAATACGGAAGTTATACTGGTTTGATTCGTATTGTCATTAGAGGTCTGGACGCTCGAATAGAGCGTTGTAGCATCCTTAACCGGCGGGAGACCTAAATCCGGATCGGTATATCGCCAGCCTGCCAGACTGCCCTGGAACGTATACGATTCATTGGCGGCAGCTAAAAGCGCCGATACATTGTGCGTTTCATTGAAGGTACGGTTGAAGTCGAGCAAAAACTGCGTCGTCAGCGTATAACTTTTTTCGTTATAATCGTCTGTGATCCTGTCCGAAGATATAGAGACGGTCGGCTCTGTCGCATCCGCGCTGGCATAGAGCGGTACTTCCAAATAGCGGCGATAGCGATGATGCTGTGTCAGGTCTAAGCCGACAAGTCCTTTGGCTTTCAGACCTTTAATAATCTCGAGTTCCATGTTCATGCTTCCGAGGAAGTTATCTTCATCTTTGCGTTCATAGCCGCCCTCCATCAATTTAGCCATCGTATTGTCGTCGCCTACCACATTGTTAACGAGCCATTTCCCGTCTTCCTGAAACTGGTAATAATAATAAGGCGGGATACGCGACGAGTTAATGATCACATTACCCGTCCCTCCGGCTATGGTACGTTCCATTTTACGGTTGTAGGCCATCAGGGTGTTCATCTTGAAACGTCCCAATTCGGTTGTCGTATTGGAGCGGAAATTATAACGCTCCAGCCCGAAGTTACCCTTGAAATTACTCTCCTGGTTAAAATAGCCTGCCGACATCAGGTATGTCGTTGAGGCGTTACCACCCGATACGCTCATGCTGTAGTTCTGTTGCAGTCCTTTTTGCATGATCTCGTTAAAATACCAGTATTCATCGCTCTGGTGATCGTACAAGTCACGGATTTGATCCGGCGTAAACACAGGGTCGCTGCCGGAGTTGATGTTCGCCTGATTGCGAAGCAAAGCGTTCTCATACCCTTTGACCGGTTGATACAGGATTCTCGGCTCTTCATAACCTACTAATCCACTGAACTTAACGACCGCCTTACCGGTCTTAGCACCCTGTTTGGTCGTAACCAAAATAACGCCATTCGCCGAACGCGAACCGTAGATAGCAGCGCTACCGGCGTCTTTCAGGATAGAGACATTGTCGATGTCATCTGGATTCATGTTATTCAAGGTGCCGGTACTTGAAATAAGTCCGTCGATCACAATCAACGGGTCGTTGCTTCCCATCGTACTGATACCCCGGATGTTGATGTTCGTGCTTTGTGAATTGGGATTCTCGCTCCTTTGCTGAATAATCAGGTTGGGCGCTAACCCCTGCAGGGCTTGCATCGTATTTGTCACCGGCCTGTTTTCGATCACATTCGACCGTATGGCATCCACGGCGCCCGTCAGATTCTTTACAGTCCGCGTCCCGTAACCGATAACAACTACTTCATCCATCTTTTGGATGTCTTCCCGTAAAATGATTGTGTGACTACGGTTGTCTCTCACAATCACTTCTTCAGGGATAAATCCCAGATAGGAGACGACAAGGGTCGCTCCTTGTGGAATGTCCAAACTGAAATCCCCGTCAATACCGGTCGCCATTCCGTTTGTCGTACCTTTTTGCATTACATTCGCCCCAATGATTGGACTTCCGGTTTCATCCAGCACTTTTCCTGTAGTTTTAATCCTTCCTTCAGGTTGCTGGGCGTTTGCAACGCCGGTCGTCAAAATCATCAGAAACAGCAGGAAAAGGCATAAAAACCATTTTCCATGCTTCCAGGTTTCATTTTCTTTCATTAATTTAATCATAGTATTTTATTTTTAGTGAAACATTCTAATTACTTCACGCTGAATGCCAAAGCGTACATTTTCATCTGTTTTAGCATGGAAAGAAGTCCGTTGGAGCGTGTGGGCGCGAGATGCTCGCGCAACCCTATGGTATCAATAAAATAAAGGTCGGCTTCTAAAATCTCCTGCGGTGTATGACCGGATAAAACCCGTATCAGTAAGGAAACGATCCCTTTTACGATGACCGCATCGCTTTCGGCCTGAAACGTAATGATCCCATCCTGATATTGAGCATGCAACCATACCCTGCTCTGACATCCTTCAATCAGGTTATTTTCAGTCTTATATCTATCATCAAATGCCGGCAGGTCGTTGCCCATATCGATCAGCAATGAATACTTGTCCATCCAATCGTCCGAAATAGAAAATGTTTCTATTATCTCGTCCTGTATCTCCTTTATTGACATAGCTTTTTTTTAATTATGAATTATGAATTATGAATTCCACCCCTTCTCCCCTTTCTACCCTTTTTACCTCTTCTACCCTTTTTACCTCTTCTACCCTTTTACCCTTTCCACCCTTTCTCCCTTCATTTAAATATCGTATGAATCACTGTTTGTCCGACGGCTTTCAGCGTTTCCTTGCTGATTATATCCATGTTGTCGTTCATGGTATGCCAATAGGCGCCAAAGCCGGTATTGTTATCAGGATCATAATTGATAATATCGATGCAGGGTATTCTCCGTCCTTCAATGACATAGGTATGATCGTCCGTTACCGCTCCTCCGTTGGCATTAATAAAAAACTTTCCATAACCGAGTTCGCGGGCGGTCATCCATACCTTTTCCACGAACTGATTAGCGTAGCGTACCGATGTAGCTTCCTTATAAAAGGTAGCGCCTTTCGCTCCGACCATATCAAGCAGTATCCCGTACTCCGCTCTGTAATTGGGGACATGCGGATTTTTCGCCCAGAATTGCGAGCCAAGCGCAAATGAGTTGGGGTCGTAGTAATCTGAGAAATAGGGGACGCCATAATCTTCCGCATCAAAAAATATAATGTCGACGCCTATTTCCGGTTGTTTCGCACCCAGCTGTCGCGCTATCTCCAATAATACGCCGACGCCGCTACCGCCGTCATCCGCTCCATCAATCGGCTTGTGGTGATTGGCCGGGTCTGCATCATGATCGGCATACGGACGCGAATCCCAATGGGCAAACAGCAGGACGCGACGGGTTTTTTCCGGATTATAGGACCCGATAATATTCTGTGCGTTTAGTATATCTCCGTTGTAAGCCTTAAGTTTTGTTTCCTGAACAAACAATTTAGCCCCGTGACGCTCCAATTCGGACGCCAAATAAGAGGCGCAAGCTTTATGCGCTTCGCTATTAGGCACCCGCGGTCCGAAAGCTACTTGCCGGGCAACATATGAATAGGCGCTATCAGCGTCAAACACAGGCGTTTCAACAGACTTTCCGCTTGATATGCCAACTACCGGATTGGATGCCGTATCCGCACCTTTTGTCGCGTTTTTCTGCCCGCAGCATGCTAACAGCAAGCAACTCATTAACAAATAAATCATCCTACACATAGCTTTTTTTTGAATTATGAATTGTTCATTGTTAATTGTTCATTGTTCATTGTTCATTGTTCATTTGTAATTGTTCATTGTTCATTTGTAATTGTTTCATCACCCTCATCAGATTTCCTCCCCGGATTTTGGCGATACTGTCGTCATCAAAACCTTCGGCAATCAGTCGTAAAGTGAATTGCATCAATTCATTCGCCGCCCGGCAGCCTATCAGTTCGCCGTCACCGTCAAAATCCGATCCGATGCCGACATGATTTATCCCTGCTATATCTATGATATGGCACAGATGCCGGATCGCATCGCTCAAGGATGCCTTCTCCTTATCTTGATTGATAAACGGTTTGTACAGGCATAGCTGAACGACGCCCCCTTTTGATGCCAACGCCCTGAGTTGGTCGTCATCCAAGTTACGCGGATGATTGCATATAGCGCGGGCCGACGAATGGGATGCAATGACAGGTTTAGTGCTGTATTTCAGCACATCGTAAAACGTGCTGTCGGCAGCATGGGATACATCGATCATCAGTCCTAAGCGATTCATTTCTGCCACCACCTCCTTACCGAAAGGACTTAGTCCCCCCCACTCCGCATGTCCGGTTACCGAATCGCAGAGGTCATTATTCCCGTTATGGCAAAGCGTCACATACGAAACGCCTAACTCTTTGAATCTTTTAAGATTACCCAAGTCTCTCCCGATTGCATACCCATTTTCTATCCCTAAGAAAACAGCTTTCTTTCCCGCTCTTTTCAATCGCCACAGGTCGTCCGGCGTCTTTGCAATCTCCATAAAATCAGGATATTTTTTTGTCTGTGCGATCACTGCCGAAAGCCGTTCTTCCGCATATTGTGTCGCCAGAAGTAACGAATCCGCGTCGCACATACCCTGTGGAATATAAACGGCCATAAAAACCGCATCCAACCGTCCTTCCCGCATAAAGGGGAGGTTTACTTTTCCACCCTCTTTTCGTCCCAAGTCGAATGAATGGGCGATAGTGGGCGTATCGGTATGGCTATCAATCGTCACCATACGATGATGCAATAGCTTGGCCTTTTTGAAAACCAACGCCTGTCGGATATGATAGCGAAACAAATTGAGCATTGTTTCATTTCCGGCAACAGCCATTGATTCCGGATGCCATTGTACGCTGAAAATGGCATACTCCGGATGCTCCATCGCCTCAATCAGTCCATCCGGGGATAACGCTGTAACAATAAATTCCGGCGCAAGGTCTTTGACCGCCTGATGATGAAAAGAATTAACCGGGATTTCCAATCCTGAATTATCTAATCCTGACGGACAATTAAAAGCCATCCTCAACCGGGAAGGTATATCAATCAACGAGATCGTATGCGTCGCTTTATCACGCGCTTCTTTTTGGCTGTGCTTTAGTTTCGGATATTGCGCCCCGATGTCCTGATAAAGTGTTCCGCCAAATGCCACATTGATAACCTGATGCCCCCGACAGATACCAAAAACGGGTATTTGACGGTTAAAAGCAAGTCTCAAAATAATAAAATCATATTCATCGCGGTAAGCATCCGTACTGCCAAGTTCAGGAACAGGTTCTTCACCCAAATAAGCGGGATCGATATCCCCTCCTCCGGAAAGAATCAACCCGTCTAATTGCTCCACAGCCGCTGCAAGCGCTTCGATATCCGTTGTAACCGGAAGTAAGACAGGAGCGCCTCCGGCCATCACAACCGACCGAAAATAAGCATTCGCAATACAAGACAACCCGTCCTTTCGATTGCACGAAATGCCAATAACAGATCGGGAATCGGATGAAACCGACGACTGCTCGTCTACCTTTTTATACAGCGCGTCTAGCATAATGAACAATGAACAATGAATAATGATTGATGATTAATGATTAATGATTAATGAACAATGAACTGAAAACTGAAAACTAATATGAACTGAAAACTGAAAACTATTTACGCGTCTATATGGGCGTAGGTTGCGTTTTCTTCGATAAACTCACGGCGCGGGGCTACCTCTTCGCCCATCAGCATGGCAAATGTCGAGTCGGCTTCTACCGCATTGTCTATCGTTATCTGTTTAAGAGTACGGTTTTCAGGGTTCATTGTCGTATCCCACAACTGGTGATCGTTCATTTCACCCAGACCTTTGTAGCGCTGCGTATGAACCTGCTGCTCGTTACCTCCGGCATATTTATCAATAAACCGTTGCCGTTGCAGGTCTGTCCAGCAATATTCCTCGATCTTCCCTTTCCTGCACAGGTACAGCGGGGGCGTGGCAAGGTACACATACCCTTTCTCTATCAATCCGCGCATACGGCGGAAGAAGAAGGTCAGTATCAATGTAGCGATATGGCTTCCATCCACATCGGCATCGGTCATGATAATTACTTTATGATAACGCAATTTCGTCATATTCAGTTCCTTCGGGTCTTCTTCCGTCCCGATGGTAACCCCCATCGCACGATAGATATTCTGGATTTCTTCACTGTCGAACACCTTATGCTCCATGGCTTTCTCGACGTTCAGGATTTTACCCCGTAGCGGCAATATCGCCTGAAAATTACGGTCGCGTCCCTGTTTGGCCGTACCGCCTGCCGAATCGCCCTCGACAAGGAACAGTTCACAATCGGCGGCGTCTTTCGACGAGCAGTCGGCTAACTTACCCGGCAATCCGCCGCCAGTAAGGGGTGACTTGCGTTGTACCAATTCCCGCGCTTTACGGGCTGCCTGACGCGCCGTTGCAGCAAGTATCACCTTGTCTACAATTGTTTTCGCTTCTTTCGGATGCTCTTCCAAATAGTAACCGAGCGCCTCGCCGACGGCTACATCGACAGCGCCCATCACTTCCGTATTACCTAATTTCGTTTTAGTTTGCCCTTCAAACTGAGGCTCCGCTACTTTTAATGAAATAACAGCCGTCAGCCCTTCGCGAAAATCATCACCCTGAATTTCCACCTTCGCTTTCTCAAGCAACTTTGAATCTTCCGCATATTTTTTCAGGGTGCGTGTCAGTCCGCGACGGAAACCAGACATGTGCGTACCCCCTTCAATCGTATTGATATCATTCACATATGAAAACACGCTTTCGTTGTAGGAGGTATTATACGACATGGCAACCTCAACGGGGATGCCCTGTTTTTCCGTATTGATATGTATAACATCGTGAATAAGAGGCTCTTTCGCCCGGTCTATGTATCTAACAAATTCTTTTAACCCCTCATTTGAATGAAAAGTCTCGGTTTTACAAGCGCCGCTTTCATTTTTATTACGTTTGTCTATTAATTTCAGATAGATACCTGCGTTGAGGAAGGCGAGTTCACGCAACCTGTTTGCCAGAATCTCATACTTATATTCAGTAACCGTAAAAATGGTATTGTCAGGCATGAAAGTAATAATCGTACCGGTCTGGTCGCTAACCCCGATCTCCTGTATGTCTCCTAAAGACTTGCCGAAAGAAAATTCCTGCATATAAATTTTACCGTTCTTGTGCACTTCGGCTTTCAACCAGGACGATAAAGCGTTCACACAGGAAACGCCTACGCCATGCAATCCGCCCGAAACCTTATATGTCCCCTTATCAAATTTACCTCCGGCATGCAGGACGGTAAGCACCACCTCTAAAGCCGACTTTCCTTCTTTCTCGTGAAAATCGACCGGGATTCCCCGTCCGTCGTCCGTCACACAGACGGAATTATCCTCATTAATAACTACTTCGATATTACTACAAAAGCCGGCTAAAGCCTCGTCAATCGAGTTGTCTATCACCTCATACACCAGATGGTGAAGTCCTTTTTCACTTGTATCGCCGATATACATCGCAGGGCGCAGTCGCACCGCTTCCAAACCTTCAAGCACCTGAATATTCTTCGACGAATACTCCTCACTTGCAACTTTCAATTCTTCTCCATTCATAAATTAATATATATTACATTCATATTTTCTCGCAAAAAGCTAACAAAGGTAGTAATTTTTCACGGATAAAAAATATATTTTCGGAAAAAAATTTTCAGATACCCACTTAAACAATTAAGAATTAAGAAACACCGTCATTGCGAGCCTGCGAAGCAATCCAGGTTTTCACCGTCATTGCGAGCCTGCGAAGCAATCCAGATTTTCACCGTCATTGCGAGCCTGCGAAGCAATCCAGATGTCGTGATATGCACCTGGATTGCTTCGCAAGCTCGCAATGACGGCAGGATAAATTAAAAGGAAGTAGCCCGTAGGGGAATCGAACCCCTCTTTTGAGAATGAGAATCTCACGTCCTAACCGATAGACGAACAGGCCTTATTTTATAGCAAATAAAAGCCGAACTAAACGAGTCCAGCTTTGTACCTCAAGCAATCATACCTTCGATTAGGCGCTCAGTATATTGACGCGCTTGGCGATCTTCGATTTCAGATTACCTGCCTTATTCTTATGAATAATATTCCGTTTAGCCAATTTGTCAAGCATAGCGCATACTTTCGGGAACAGCGCTCTTACTTCCTCCTTGTCTTCCGACAAGCGAATTTTTTTCAAAGCGTTACGCATCGTCTTTGCCGCATACCTGTTCCGTAAAGTACGAGTCTTTGTCTGGCGAATTCTTTTTTCTGCTGATTTGTGACTAGCCATCTTCTAATTCTTAATTCTTAATTCCTAATTCTTAATTAAACAAGTAGCCCGTAGGGGAATCGAACCCCTCTTTCAAGAATGAAAATCTTGCGTCCTAACCGATAG
>JGI24702J35022_10001749_pt1 | contig 13430 bp, 14 predicted proteins | sample TergutTh196P4_FD_35022 | JGI IMG/M metagenome (IMG submission 35022)
CCTGACTTGCCGCTATGCCATACTGAATCGTACCTAATTTATACTTGGTAACCGGCTTCGTTTTTTCGGACACTTGTACCAAATAATTTCTGAGTGTAGTTTTCTGAAAAAATACTTTATTGACTCCGGAATTAAATATCGCATTTATAAAATCCACATCCAAACCATTTCGTACCAAAGAGGCTTCTGTTTGCCAGCCAACTTCTCCATTGCCCTGACCGCCGGTCAAGTCCGATACCATCTCTGTAAAGGGTTTTCCACCGGAAACTACGCGAATCAAACTATCGGTATAAGCAGTTAAGTCCGCATCATTGGCAAAATTAGGCAACGAAATCAAATTCAGTCTTACAGAATCGGGCGCTTCTCTTTTACCAATTAATTTGTGAATATAGAAAATGTTATTCCCTGTTGAAACCGGACCTTCCACATCGCCTATCTGAGCTTTTTCCACAAACATTCGTTCACTTTCATTTAAATCACCTCTGGAAAAGAAAATGTTTGTAAATTTAACATCCGAGTTATCATCGATAATGTCTGCTACATCATCGGTTTTTTGGAGTTCTCCCTTCACATCATCCAGATGGGTAAGCGCTTCCTTAATATCTTCTTGGCTCGGTGAAATAGGAACCGCAATGTAACTGATTACACGCGCTTCAGCTTGTTTAAATTCTTCTTTCCGTTTTTCATACAAAGCCCTGATTTCGCTATCGGCTACTACAACTGCAGAGTCCGGAATAGAAGTATAAGGCTGAGAAACAAAATTAAAATCCATGTTCACATTCGTTTCGTCGTAATTGGCCATTGCATCTGCCACATTGGTTACAATGGCAGTAGTCAATAAAATACCTAACTTCCCAAGTTTTCTCTGTTCAACCATAGTAGTTTTCATTTCTTCCCAACGCATCCTTTCTTCCGCAAGTTGCCGCTGCTGGGCTTCGGAATAGTTACCCCACGTATCTTCCGATTCTACGACTTGAAGAAATTGCATCAACTGATTCCGGTCAAAAGCGCCGGTCTGCGGATTTCTAAAATATTGCTGAATCATCGGGGAAATATTTCTTCCCATAATCATATCGCTACGCTCCTCATCTCCAACAGCCAAACCTATCTTTTCTGCTGTCTTGTTCAACAAAATTCTTCCTACCATTTCGTCATATACCGATTGGCGAATCTGCTCCTGTTGGTCTTCCGAAAGTGTACTGCCGTAATTATTTTTATAGGCATCGTTCATTTCTTCAACTTTCCTCATAAACTCCTGATAACCAATCGCTTGACCATCAACCACTACAATTTTCTCCTTACTTTGACGAAAAAAGGTAGAACCGGAGTTAAGAAAGTCACCGATAATAAACGCAAATAAAGCAAGTCCTACAACGCCTACGAGTAAGCCCGCTCTACTTCTGATTTTTTCTAATGTTGCCATCTAAATACGTATGTTAGTTTAGTTTAATTTAATTTACCTTTAAAAAATTGTGCACGAAGGTACAAAATTTTGTTATATTAAGCACTATATTTTTGAGAAAATTTGATTTCTTTGCAAATATAAAATTATATCTCACTTATTTTTATTTACTGTATATATTATATTCGGTGTAGTTACTTAAAGTATTCAGCAAAGTAAGCATCGTAGAATGATGGTTGCAATCTTATAGAGAAACAGTATTTTGATTAGCAGAAAAAACCCAACTCTATCCCTTCTCTAAAATTATGGGTACTAATTATTTTGAAACACTTACAGATTCAATCACTCATTAAAATATTAACATTATGCGAAAACTTATCTTACTTTTGTCGTTGTTTTTGGCATAAATCTGATATTACTGATTGAGTTCTCTTTTCATAAAATTCTCAAGCACCTTCTTTTCCGGTAATTTGACAAGGTATTGAGAAACAAATAGTTGATTGTCTGTATTTGTAGCATACTTTACTAATGTTTCATTTTTATCTCCACAAAGAATGATACCAACAGGTGGATTATCCCCTTCCGTCATTTCGTTGTCTTTGTAATAATTCAGATAGACGGTCATTTGTCCGGCATCTGCATGAGTGAATTTACCAATTTTCAAATCAATCAGAATATGGCTTTTTAAAATACGATGATAGAAAACCAAATCAATGCGATAGTGGGTATTGTCGAAAGTTATTCGCTTTTGTCGGGCTTCAAAGCAAAATCCGGTTCCAAGNTCTATTAAAAATTTTTGTAAGTTATTCAAAATCAATTCTTCTAATTCAGTTTCGCTGTATTCTGCTTTTTCTTCCAATCCCAGAAATTCTAAAAAATAAGGATCACGGATTACATCCACATTTTGAGCAGGCTTTTGATTTTTAAATTTGGCAATAACTGCATCCTTGTTTGTGGAAAGTCCTGTTCGCACATATAAGCCCGAATCGAAAGCGCGTTCCAATTCTTTGACACTCCAATTGTTTTTAATCGCTTCTACTTCATAGAATAAACGTTCCAAAGGCTCTTTTGCACGCAATAATTCCACAAAATGCGTATAACTCAACCGGGATAACAACAATTCGATTGGAATAGGATATTCTTCCGGCGATTCAACAGTCGCCGACTGTTGAATTTGTATATCACTAAACGGTAATTGTTTATAGATTTCAACTCCCGAATTTTGCAATTCAACAATCACTGACTGTTGAATTTGCGAGTAAGTTCTATAAAAAGAACGACAATTTCTTAAAGACATTTGGGAATATCCTTTAAGTCCCTTACTTTTAAGTTTTTTAGACATTTCATCTATAAGTCGCTCCCCATATTTAGCTCGGTCTTCTCCTTTTTGTTCATACTCAATAATATAAAAGCCTGTCAACCAATTTTTAATGACAAGATAATGATTAACTGCTTTTTGTGCGGTTTGTTGTAATAAACAATGTGTTTGATAAACATTATCAATTAGTTGGTCGAAATTGTTTTGTTTTGTCAAAGCCATAATGCAATAAAATTTAGGCAAAGATAGTAAATGTTCTTTTGATTCTCGAAAAAGGAATGTTCTCAAATATTTATTTTGTCAATTCATCCAATTTATCCACCGCATCCCGCTTGCTTTTGTCTATAACCTTGGCATAAATCTGGGTAGTCTTTATATCAGAATGTCCCAAAATCTTGCTAACTGTTTCAATTGGAACTTCTAAGCTCAGCAATAGGGTTGCGGTGTATATGATCATCGCAATGCGCGCGGGTAACAATCATTTTCAAACAACTGCCAAGCATTCCCTGTAGTCTTTTCCGCAACTATTTCCAAAGGAAGTCCATAAACTTCCGCTAATTTTTTTGCAATAAATGGTAAATACGCCGGCTCATTTCGCTCTCCCCTGTGCGGAACCGGTGGAAGATAAGGAGCATCCGTTTCCAGAAGGATTCGTTCTATGGGAAGTAAAGGCAAATAATCCCGGAATTTTGCATTTTTATAAGTAACGATTCCGTTGATACCAATCATAAAATTGGGCAAACGAACGATTTCTTCCAATTCTTCGCGAGAGCCGCCGAAGCTATGAAAAACACCTCGTAATTTTTCTGCGCCAACTTTATAAATGCTCTCAAAAACAACCGGAAAAGCCTCACGGGTATGAATGGCAACCGGCAGATTTCTTTCAATGCTCCATTGCAACTGCATCTCAAACGCTTCGGTTTGTTCTTTCAGAAAGGTTTTATCCCAATACAAATCCACGCCGATTTCTCCAATCGCTATATATTTTCGTTTCTCGAACCAGCTTTCAATAATGGTCAAATCTTTCCGGAAATCCGGCCCCACACTCGTCGGATGCAAGCCCATCATCGGGTAACACAAATCCGGATATTGGTCGCTCAAAGCATGTAAACGGTCAATGGATTCAACATTAATATTGGGAAGATAAAATCTGTTTACTCCGGTTTCTTTGGCTCTTTGAACCACTTCACGGACATCGGAATCAAATTCTTCTAAAAATATATGAGTGTGTGTATCAACAAAATACATCTAAAACAGTTCCTTCTGGTAATGATAACTAATCTTGTAATTTTGATAAATTTCCGATAATTCTTCAAGGGGTAAATGTCCGTATCTCTCCTCTACCCTCGACCAAATATCCCGAATCATACTTTCCGCTTTTTTCTGCATTTCATACAAGACGGCTTGCTGACGAATCATATTTTGTTTATATATTTTGGCGCTGTGAATAACGTCCAGAAACAGTTCATAATGCACTTTCACCTTGGCAATGGCCGGGTTGTATAGCGGATAGCCTCCGCGATACATGCGCTTCGCTTCTCCTTGTGTAATCTTTTCGCCCCAGTATATAATCGCTTCTTCAGTCAATAAATCCGGCAATTCCAGTTCTTTTCCACTCTCGAATCCGTAATCTTCCGATAAAGCGTCAAGTTTTATTTCATTGCGGATAACGGTCAATTGCAAGACCTGAATAAAATGGGAAACATACATTTGAGCATTTCTAAACAACTCGCCATATTCCATTTGTGACTTGGTAGAATCCTTAACGGTCTGTTTCAAAACAAACCGGGCGCCTTCGTAAGAAGTGATAAAAAGACGCAATTCTTCTATTTCTTCGACCGATAATATAATTTCCTGATCGCCATTCAATTCTTCGCGATCAACCGCCGCTTGAAGCGCTCTTATTTTGCCGTCGTCTGTTTCAGGGACCTTTTTTAAATACATAAATTCAAACCATTAAAATACTCTTTCTATTAAATCTTTAGCAATATCTTTTAATATTTTTTTCTTGTTTTCATCTGCCGAAACCCTTTGAAAGGCTGTTAACGCCTTATCATAGAAAAAATGTATGGTTGCTTCGGCTTCCTTCGGAATGTCTAATTTATCATACAAATTACGCACTGCAACAATTTTTTCCTGTGGTTTATCCTCACACGCAAGCCATTTGAGAAGTTTTTCCTTATCCGGTTCATCCGCTCTATTCAAAGCATTAATCAACAGATAAGTTTTTTTGTTACACAAAATATCCCCGCCCGTTTTTTTTCCGAAAACATCGGGATTTCCGTAAACGTCCAATAAATCGTCTTTAATTTGAAAAGCAATTCCCAAATTAATCCCAAAATCGTATAAATTTTGGCTGTCTTTTTCATCAGCGCCGCCGATAATCGCGCCGCTTTTGAGGCAAGCTCCAAGCATAACGGCTGTTTTCAGACGAATCATTTCTACATATTCTTGTTCGGAAACATCTGATCGTTGCTCAAATTCCATATCGTATTGCTGCCCTGCGCAAATTTCAATGGCTGTTTGAGAAAACAAATCCAAAAGCGGCTTTAAATTTTCCGGACAAGATTCGGTCATAAAAACATAAGAAAGAATCAACATCGCATCTCCCGAAAGAATCGCCGTATTTTCGTTCCATTTTTTATGTACCGTCGGTTGGCCTCTCCGCAAATCCGCTTTGTCCATTACGTCATCGTGCATGAGCGTGAAATTGTGAAGAATCTCCCATGCCAAAGCCGGACGAATAGCAGCTTCAACTTCATCCCGATACAAATTGCACGCCAAAAGCGTAAGAGCCGGCCGGATTTTTTTCCCTTTCAAAGCCAGCAAATAAGCAATCGGCTCATACAATCCGGCCGGATTTTCAGGGTGCCGAATTGCTTGAATTTCACGATTTATAATATCTAAACTGCCTTGAAGACTTAACATACTTTTCCTTTATAATTTGCAAAATTACTTAAATTTTGAATACAATGGGCATATAAACTTTAATTCGTGCATTTTTTCCTTGGTTTTTCCCCGGAATCCAAGGCGGCATCATTTTCAAAACCCGAATAGCCTCCTCGTCTAAAAAAATATAAACGCCTTCTTCCAGCATAACATCCGTAATCGTTCCGTCCTCATTAACGATGAAAGAACTCCAAACCCGACCTTGAATGCGTTGCTTTAAAGCAGCCGACGGATATTGTATATTGTTGTAAATGAACCTGATTAACTCTACATTTCCCCCCGGAAACTGAGGCATTTCCTCTGCTTCGGTAACAACATCATCCGTTTGGGTATACGTTTTGAGGGTTTGAACAACAACTTCCTCATCTTTTTCATTTTCCAACTCGAGATTGTGAATTTGTTCATCCTGAGCTAAATCTTGCTTTTCCTGTTCTTCCGGTGAAACATTTTCCACAACCTGATACTCNTCATAAACCGTCTGCTCTTGCANTTCCACTTTCGGTTCAAGCACAGTTTGCCTTTCCTCAATATCTATTTGGGTATTCGCCCCATACCCTTTTTCAATAAAAACGGGAGCTATCAATTCCGTATAATAATTGGATTCCGAATACCCGCTTTTCCATTCCATCAGTACATAAAAGGTAGATAAAGCAACCGCAAATCCCATCAAAAAAAAGAGGGTTCGTTTATTTTCCAAATCGGCTTCCGGTGTTTTTTTCGCTTCCATGTTTTCAAATCTGAATACAAAGATACTTTTTTCTTGTTTTATACGTTTGTATTACAGTAAAAATCTTATTTTTGTAAGAAGTTTTTAACACAATGCGAAAAATATTTATTCTCTGTTTTCTGATTTTAGGTAACTTTCTGATTTACGCACAAGAAGGAAATTCGGCTTTTATTCATTTGCTTTTGCCCGGGTCGGCACGTGCGGCGGCCTTGGGCGGAACCAATATTTCCATCATTGAGAACGATCTTTCGTTGATTTACCAAAATCCCGGTTTCCTGGGTCAGGAAATGGATAAAACATTAAATGCGAACTTTTTATCATACGTCGGTGATGTTACCGCCGGAAGCGCAACATTTGCCAAAGCCTTTGGTGAAAAAGGCGCATGGGGAGTTGGCTTCAATTATTTCAACTACGGTAATATGTTGGAAACAACGAGAGACAATGATATTCTGGGTGATTTGAACGCGAATGATATTTGCGGCAATATTTTCTTTTCCAGCGATTTAACGGAATCAATCAGAGGCGGGGTTACCGCTAAATTTGTGTACTCCAATTATTGGCATAATACAGCCATCGGATTAGGAGTTGATTTGGGAATCAGCTATTACAACCGGGACAATGACTTTTCTATCGGTTTGGCAGGTAAAAACTTAGGCCGTCAAGTCAAAGCGTATGAAGAAGAATTACTCAATTTACCTTGGGATATTCAATTGGGTTTCAGTCAGAAATTAANACATGCGCCAATTCGATATTCCATCACCGGCGTTTATTTGAANCAGTGGGAATTTTATGATTTACAAGGCAANAAGGAGTCTTTTTCAAAAACTTTTTTCAGACATTTTATCTTTGGCGCTGAATTTCTTCCGACGGAAAATTTTTGGATTGCCTTGGGATATAATGTCAAGCGCGGAGCCGATATGAGTTTGACGCTGAATGACGGTAATGGAAATAAATGGGGAGGATTTTCCGTTGGCGCCGGATTGAAAGTAAAAGCCTTTAGCATTGGCTGTTCCGTTGCCAAGTACCATCCGGCCGCCACTTCGCTTATGCTCAGTATATCAACTTCATTAGCAGAAATGAGATTATGATAACGATTGCTGTCGACGGATATTCTTCTTGCGGAAAAAGCACAATGGCTAAAGATTTGGCTAAAATGGTGAAATACAATTACATAGATAGCGGCGCTATGTATCGCGCCGTAACTTTGTATTGTCTCCGGAACCATTTGTTTGAAGGCGACTCTCCGGATGAAACGGCTTTGAAAAAACAAATCAACCAAATCCGGATTGATTTTCGACACAATGAAACAACCGGAAAATCAGATACTTACCTGAACGGTGAAAATGTTGAAAAAGAAATCCGCGGAATGGAAGTCGCCGACAAAGTAAGCCCAATTGCCGCAATTGGTTTTGTACGGAAATTTTTGGTGAAGCAACAGCAGGAATTGGGCAAGGACAAAGGCATTGTGATGGACGGAAGAGACATCGGAACGGTTGTTTTCCCGAATGCCGAACTGAAGATTTTTGTTACGGCGAGGCCGGAAGTTCGGGCGCAACGACGCTTGGCGGAATTGATTGCCAAAGGAGAAAGCGTTTCATTTGAAGAGGTCCTGCAAAATCTGTCGAAACGCGATTTGATTGACACCACACGAAAAGACAGTCCTTTACGTCAGGCCGGTGATGCTGTTGTCATCGACAATTCCGACCTTACGATTGAGGAGCAGAATGCTTTGATTTTGGCGTTGTTTAAGGAAAGAGTTAAATGAAATTCGCCCCACAAATCAAACTATACCGGAAACTCCGCTACCGCAAAGGATTCGGTGTTCATTCCCCTTTCACCTACAACCTGATTACCAAAGTGATAGAGGAAAAAACACCGTATTATATTTTTGATGAAATTGAACAATTCCGTAAAGGACTTTCCCAACATAAAGAAACCCAACACAAAAATTACGGCGCCTTGTTGTTTCGGATTGTACATTTCTTCAAATGCCGTACCATCCTGCAAATAAGAGCTTATACGGGTATTCTGAGTCTGTATTTATCCATGGCATCCGGCAAAGATTGCTCATGTTACGCGTTAGAAGAAAATCCCGATTTATTGGAAGCAGTAAAAGTTTTTGCCGGCCAACAACGATTAGAAAGACTTCATTTTATGGAAGGCAATTATGCCGAAAATTTGGAAAAACTGAAAAACACCCTATCGTCGTTTGATTTGATTTTCATCAACCAATCGGGAAATCCGGAGGAAACGCTTAAAACCATTGAACTTTCCAAACATTTTATCGGGGAAAAATCCATCCTGATTATTGATGGAATTTCCGAGAACAAAGCAATGAAAGGATTATGGAAAAAGATAAAGGACCATCCCGAAACAAGAGTTACCATTGATTTGTTTACTTTGGGTATCGCTTTTTTTGACAAAAAATTACACAAACAACATTATAAAAATTATTTCGATTATGGCAAGAAGCAAAATCTATACAAAAAAAGGAGACGGCGGATTCACCTCTTTGGTTGGCGGAAAAATAGTTTCAAAAACCAATCCGCGCATTGAGGCTTACGGCACCATCGACGAATTAAACGCTTTCATAGCCTGCCTGTTGGAAGAAATCAACAACGAACAAGACCGTAAATTTCTCCGGCAGATTCAATATAACCTGTTCACTTTGAGTAGCTATCTGGCTTCGGAGGAAGGCACAATGAATTGCCCTGTTTCCGAAAAAACCGTGCAAGAAATTGAATCGGAAATCGACGAAATAAATGCCATGTTGCCTTCGTTGAAACACTTCATATTGCCCGGAGGCTGCAAAAGCAATGCTTTAGCCCATGTCTGCCGCACCGTTTGTCGCAGAGCGGAAAGAAATATTTTTGAAATCCCCGAAGCTGACAAAATGGATAAAAACAGTTTACAATACGTCAACCGTTTGTCCGATTATTTCTTCCTTTTGTCGCGAAAACAAAACTTTTTGAAAAATATTGAAGAAATAATTTGGGAAAACCCTTGCAAATAAAAGAAATATTTCTACTTTTGCGAAAAATTTGCGCAATTAAGTTTTTTGTATAATATTTATCACTCTATTTTATATGTATTGGACCTTAGAATTGGCTTCTAAATTGGAAGATGCTCCATGGCCTGCAACCAAGGATGAATTAATTGATTACGCCCTTCGGTCGGGCGCTCCCCAAGAGGTCATTGAAAATCTTCAGGATATGGAAGATGAAGGGGAAATCTATGAGTCTATTGAAGACATTTGGTCGGATTATCCTACAAAGGAAGACTTTTTCTTCAATGAGGATGAGTATTGACTTAAAAAAGTAGGATATATAAAACAAGGGCGCCTCAAAATGAAGCGCCCTTGCTTATTTTCTACTAAAAAATTTCAGCTTTTTCAAGAATTATCAATATCTGTTTCTCGAATAGCCGCCACCACCGCGGTTTCCTCCGTTAAATTCCCTTCTGGGACGGTCTTCACGAGGTTTAGCTTCCGAAACAGAAATCGTACGTCCGTCATATTCGGCGCCGTTTAATTCTGCGATTGCTTTTGCTCCGGCTTCGTTATCGTCGATTTCCACAAATCCGTAACCTTTAGAGCGTCCGGATTGACGGTCGGTAATAACTTTAGCTGAAGCAACTGTTCCATACTCTTCAAAAAGGCTTGCCAAATCGGAATCGTTTACTTTGAAACTCAAACCTGCAATAAAAATGTTCATTTTAAAATAAAAATAAATGTAAAATAATAATAAATAATTAATCAATTGAGGATTATCAGCAGACTTATAGTACAAAAAACGAATAAGAGTAACTCGAGAAATGGCATAAAATACTGTCGTAAAGAACTCAAATGTGAATGCAAAGATACGTGAATAAACTAAATAAACAAGTTTTTCAATAAAAAAACGCTAAAAACTAAACTTTATTCTTCCCAATCCTTCATTTTTCTCATGAAATCATAGTCAGTCATATCAATCCGTAAAGGCACGAGGGCAGCATAGCCGTTAGCAAGCGCCCATTCGTCGTTATTCACATTATCAGGATCTTGATTGGAAAATTCGCCCGTCAACCAATAAACGCTTCTGCCGGAAGGATCTTTCATTTCCTCAAACTCTCTTGTCCAGCGACCCGGCGTTTGTGAGCTGATTTTCAAACCTTTTACCTTTGGAATATCTGGGACGTTCAAATTCAAACAGATACCTTCGGGAAGTCCGTTTTGAAGAACTTTTTCCGCCACGAGTTTACCCATTCGCGCAGCCTCACCAAAATCGGCGCGAGGAGAATGATCGGTCAACGAAACTGCTAAGGAGGGAACTCCAATGATACAGCCTTCTAAAGCAGCGCCTACCGTTCCCGAATAAATAACACAAATTGCCGCATTGGAACCGTGATTGATACCCGAAACAAGCAAATCGGGTTTTCGGTACAGCAGCCTGTCAATTCCTATTTTAACGCAATCAACCGGCGTGCCTGTGCATGAATAAATTTTCAAATCGCTTTCACTTTTCAATAAAGAAATCCGAATCGGATTGATGGCTGAAATGGCGCTCGACATACCCGAACGAGGGCCGTCGGGAGCTACCACTACGACTTCGCCCAAAGGTGCTATGGATTCTATTAATTTGTTAAGTCCTAAAGCGCTAACCCCGTCATCGTTGGTTATTAAAATAAGGGGCTTTTTTAAGTCTATCATAAATATATCCTTTATTCAAGCTGCAAAATGATATTAATTTGAATTACCTACGAGATGATTATCGGCAATGATTTTCACCAGACTTTCTATGGTTTTGGAACTCCGATTCAGAGCTTCGGATAAACTGTTGATAGTCATTTGGTTTTCTTTTCCTTTCATATTTGCGCCCTTAAACTCGTTTTTCGAATCTTCTCCTAAGTGCTTGTCATAAAGCAATTCCTGTATTTCGACACCAAGAAATTCAGCAATCTTTTCCAATTTACGAATGGAAATATTGGGATTTTTCAAAGTCCGATTTATACTATTTTCCTTAATCTCTAAAAAATTAGCCAATTCCCGCTTGGTCTTTCTCCGTTCCTTTAAAATTCTTTCAATAATATTTTTCTGTGAATCAGACATATAAATAATTTTTTAATCTTTTGTGTAAAAAATGTGATATATTTTTGCTTGTTTTAATCAAAAATGTTATATATTTGCACGGACTGCATAACTTTATTGCAGATAAAGCGCAATAACATTGCATTTAAATTGCAATCTCATTGCATTGCTTTTACCTTGCAAAGTTTGCATCAAAATTAAGTAAAAATTTTAATAAAGCAATAACAAATAATAAAAAATCTATGGACGAGTTGGAATTAATGAAAAATAAAAGGCGTAAAGACCATCATTATGGTGATATAAAGAAAGCGTGCGAGCGGGCAAAAGTGTCTCCCGCCGTGTTTCAATCGGCAATGAAAAAAACTCAATTAGCCGATTTGACGGACAAGGAGACAGCTGTGGTAAATGCTTTTTTAGAAATCCAAAAGGAAAGGACCAGAGAAAGAGAAATTTTGAAACAATTAATAGAAACAAACTTGTGCCATTCAGCTATGGCATAATTAGCACCTACTTATTTATTATTTCCAAGCTACGTTTGACAAATTTGCTCAAAGATTCTCCTCTCAGCAAACCGTTGGTCAATAACGCCAAATCAACCATTTGACCAATGGTGTCTTTTGAATTTTCCTTGTCGGCTACGACTTGTTTTACCAACGAAGAATCCAAATTGACTGTCATGTTGTAAGACATGGGCATATCGCCGTAAAAACTCATTCCACCTTGCATTTCCGCCATTTCTTTCATGCGGCGCATAAATTCGTTTTGCGTGATAGTCACCGGATTGCCTTTTTCGCCTAAGTGCTCAAAAGCCACGATGAAATCGGTTTTTTCAATCGGCGGAACGGCAGATTTGAAAAGTTCGACCAAAGCATTGCGTTCTTCGTCGGTCAGTTTGACTTCCTGCCCATCGTTCTTCTTGATTAAATTGTCGATTACATCGCTATCTACGCGGACAAAACGCGATTTTTCAAAATGCTGTTCCAATTTATTTACAAAATGCACGTCCAATTGTCCATCCATGACCAACACGTCATAAGCCTTTTCTTTGGCTTCGGAAATATAAGCGTATTGTTCGTCTTTATTGGTTGTGTATAAATAAATTAGACTCCCGTCTTTGTCGGTTTGATTAGTGTTAATCAACGTTTTATATTCATCCAAAGTGAAAAATTTATCCTCTATGTCTTTAACCAATACGAATTTGGTTGCTCTTTCGTAGAATTTTTCTTCGGTGATAATTCCGTATTCAACGAAAATTTTTAAACTATCCCATTTTTCTTCAAATTGCGGACGGTCATTTTTGAAAATTTCGTCCAAACGATCGGCCACTTTTTTCGTGATGTAGGTAGAAATTTTCTTCACATTGCTGTCGCTTTGTAAATAGGAACGGGAAACATTCAAGGGAATATCGGGAGAATCTATCACGCCATGCAACAAGGTAAGAAACTCAGGCACAATTCCTTCCACCGAATCGGTTACATACACTTGGTTGCTGTACAATTGTATTTTATTCTTTTGCAAATCAATACCGCTTTTCACTTTCGGGAAATAAAGGATTCCCGTCAAATTGAAAGGATAATCCACATTCAGGTGAATCCAGAACAAAGGATCGTCGCTGAACGGATAAAGTTCTTTGTAAAATTTAATGTAATCGTCATCGGTCAGATCGGCCGGTTTGCGCGTCCAGGTCGGGTTGGAATCGTTAATGATGTTTTCCTCGTCCGTTTCGACCGATTTTCCGTCTTTCCATTCGGATTTCTTTCCGAATGCAATGGGAATGGGTAAGAAACGGCAATATTTTTTCAACAGGGATTCGATTTTCGATTTTTCGAGAAATTCTTTGCTGTCATCGTCAAGATAAAGAATGATGTCGGTTCCACGGTCTTCTTTTTTTGTTTCGGACATCACGTATTCTGGCGAACCGTCACATTCCCATTTCATGGCGGGAGCATCGTCTTTCCACGACTTGGTG
>JGI24702J35022_10001750_pt1 | contig 13419 bp, 10 predicted proteins | sample TergutTh196P4_FD_35022 | JGI IMG/M metagenome (IMG submission 35022)
GCAGTAATTAAAAATTTAACCACGAACCACACAAACTGTCCAAAAAAAAAGAAGGAAAATACCACATATATCTACGGATACTTATAAATATTTTAATAATTCGTGTTTATTCGTATATATTTGTGATAATATTCTGAATATAGATACTGGATTTTGTGGAGATTCTAGTGTATTGTTGTTTACACTCGTTATATTCTTATCACGAGTTTGTGGCTATTCATGTGGTTTGCAAAATTGTGCAGATTGACTACATACAGAAATTAACTTTTTCGTAAATACTTACCCCATAAGGAATTAGCGTCGCTAATAAGGTGTGCTAAAAACTATGGAATATGCGTGTAATCATAAATGACATCATATTCCAAAAATGAGGGTTTTATGAAAATTCATAATGACTTTACCCTGTATTTCAGGGTTGTCCCTTCGGGGAAACGGGTGGTGTATTACTACGCCTACGATGAAAACGGCAAAAGGCTTTACGGGCGGTTTACGGGCGAAACAGGGCTGACGGCGGCGAGGCGCAAATGCAACCAGCTTTTCAAGACAGGGCTTCTTACGCCTGAAAAGAATTATATTCCTACTTTTGCCGAATACGCCGAAGGATGGTGGGATTGGGACAAATGCGGCTATTTGAAAAGGCAGCGTAAATTAAACGACCTTACAAAGAATTATGCGGACAAATCAAAACGGATTTTAGACGAGGTGCTGCTGCCGTATTTCGGGAAAATGCCTGTAAACAAGATAACTCTTGATGTTGTCGAGGCTTTCAGGGACAGCCTTATCGAAAAGAAATATAAAAACTCGACTGTAAACAGTTATTACAGCGTGTTAAAAACAATGCTTATCGAGGCGGAGGAGCGGGGGGTTATCGAAAAGAACCCTACAGCCAAATTGCGGAAACTCAAGAAAAATTACAAGGCTATAAAGATTATTACCCGTGAAGAATTTAAAAAACTGTTTTCTGCCGGCTGGGAGAAAATATGGGAAAACGACCGTATAGCTTACACTTTCAATTTGCTTGCCGCCGTTACAGGAATGAGGGCTTCGGAAGTTTTGGGGCTTAAGGGAAGTTATGTTTTCGATGAGCATATTTACCTGTGCATGCAGTATGACAGTTACGGCTACCGACCGACAAAAACAAAAGACAAATGCAATATCCCTGTCCCCGCNTATGTGACTGAAGCCTTGAATGAATTAAAAAAGACGAACGGGAACGGTTTTGTTTTTTCCAATAACGGCGGGGGCAAGCCTGTTACGAGGGCGATGATTTATTACAAGTTTGAAAAGGCTTTGAATAACATCGGCATTACCACAGAGGAGATGAGGGAGCGTAAAATACACCTTCACGCATGGCTTTAAAATGTTGCGATAGCAACTTCATTTCCTGAACACGGAATTGTTAAGAAGCGGTTTGACGGTAAAGCAGACGCAGGCTATAACAAGGCACAGCAGCGAAAGAATGACGGAAAATTACCTGCATTTTGATTCTGCCGATTATGCAAAGGCTATATCGGTACAGGAAGGGCTTCTTCCTTCGCAAAAACCGAAAACGGAAACTGCCGAAACCGGGGAGAGCAAACAGGGAACGCATCCTGCAATTCTGGAATTCCCTGAAAGAAAAACAGCATAGTTTAATACAGGTTGGGAAACACCCCCGTACGCAAGTTTTTTACGGCGGGGGTTTTTTAAAAACGGCTCCCTTGACATTATATTTATTTTTCATAAATATTAAAAAGTATATGGATGCTGGAAAAAGGCTGATTAATGATATTTTTAATGGTAATAGGATCCTCCAAATACCTTTCTTCCAAAGATCTTATGTTTGGGGCGAAGAACAATGGGAAAGGTTACTTGAAGATATGTATATGATGTCTGCTTAACAAATAAAACATATTTTCTTGGCTCTGTGATTCTAAAGCAACAATCAACAAAATCAGGCAAAAGGGTAGGCGATAAGAGAATAGTAATTGATGGACAGCAAAGACTGACTACTTTGAATATATTTTTTAAAGTATTGTGTTTAAAATTGGGAGAAAATGGAAAATTTGAAAGAATATTTAAACTTTTAGATAATGAAATTGCTTTAACTCATAATCATAATGATATTAAATCATTTAATAAAATTATTAACCTAACTGGTTTAGAAACAATAATTGAAAACGACTCTGTTACTACTTGTTATAATTATTTTAATAAAAATCTTGATGTTAAAAAATTAAATTTAGAAACAATACTATCAAATGTATTATTTGTCGGGATTGATATTGATGAAAATGAAGATGAACAACAAATTTTTGATACTATAAATTCTCTTGGAATAAAATTGACAACAGCAGAATTATTAAAAAATTATTTTTTTAATAAAGATAATATATCAATGTATGAATCTTATTGGAAAAATATATTTGAAACTGATGATGAAACTAAAGATTACTGGGATACTGAAATAACTACTGGTAGAATTAAAAGAACATTTATTGATTTATTTCTATTTGCATATTTACAAATAAAAATGAATTCTAAAAATTTTAATGTAAGGACAGATGACAAACTTGAATTTTCTAAAGTAGAACAACTATTTCAATCATACAAAAAATTTATAAAAGAATATATGAACAATGATACAATCACAATTCTTAACGAATTGAAAGAATACGCTATTATTTTTAGAGATAATTTTAATTCTAAAATTATAGAAGATGATTTAGTTTCTCATCCAGGCATTGAAAGGATAAATGCCTTGATATTTAGCATGGATAATACGACGTTAATACCTTACATTTTATTTGTATTAAAGGAAAATGATGATTATGAAAAAAATGTTGAATTATTTGATTATATAGAATCATACATTGTAAGAAGGATATTAGTAAGAGCAATAAATAAAAACTACAATCAATTATTTTCTGATAGACTTATAATAAATGATATAAAAACAAAAGATGGTTTCATTAATTATTTAATAACTCAGGATGATAAAACAAATTATATGCCAAAAGATGATGATTTACTAAATGCATTTCATAATTCAATCCTTACTAATAAGACAGCAGCAGGGATTTTATATCTTATTGAAACAAAAATTAGAAAAAATTCTCTTCACTCAACCAAATTATTGGGAATTAGTAAATATAGCCTTGAGCATATTATGCCCAAAAAATGGGAGAATAACTGGAGTAAATTGTATAGTCAGACTGATATATACAATCGTAATCGTAAACTTCTTACTTTAGGTAATTTAGCAATAATAACTCAAAACTTGAATTCAAAAATAAGAGATGCTAGTTGGGAAGATAAAAAAAACGGTACAAATAACAATGGATTAATTGTTTATTCTGGAAATTTAGAGACAATAGCAAAATATTTAAATATAAAAAATTGGGATGAAACTACTATAGAACAGCGTGCAAATGATTTGTATAATTATGCTGTTAATATTTGGAAATTATAAAAAGAATTAACTACGCAAAAACGTTATACATAATATATGCTAAAATAGTTAGACTTTTAGATATGGAACATTCTTAACTCATTGAAAATATTAAACATCGTGATCGTTGTTTTTAAAAGGCATGATTTACAAATTTCATTATTGGAATAAGTTAGCCCTTAATATAGATCACATGAAATACCTAAAATCGTAGGGCTTATTATATATTGCCTCATCTTGTTTTGACATCCGAGATAGCACTTTTGCAAAATCAAGAGTAACAGGTAATTGCTTATATAAACTATCACCACTATTCCAATTCATTTTAGATAACATCAAGATTTCATTAACTAAAATATCACCCGATGACTTCCCATAATAACGTTTAACAATTAATGGGGATGGTATACCTCTACCCCCCTTATAATAATTAAGTCGCCTGCCGGATAAATCATCATGTTGAACACATCCATGTGTCCATAATAAGAAACTAAAATCATCTAAAGGTATTGTTGTACCTCGATTTATTGCAAAATAGGTAGGATCTTTTGTATAATCTTCTGTGTCATAACGAATAGCCCGCCACGATGAATATTCCTGTATTTGTAATAATTCAATATCATCTATACCTTCAAGTGCTTGGGTAAAGCCTTTTATCTCATCTTGCGTAAATGGAGTTGTTTTATGTATCACAATTCTTTTAAGTTGACTAGGCTGCAAACATTTTTGATATTGGTCACGCAAAGATGACATTAATGTTCTTGCTTCATCATATTTCATATAAGGATTATGTTTAAATAATCCAGGGTCTGATATTTTTCGTAATAATAATTTGATGCCAGTACCCGTTGAATCGAATAATTGACTACACCCTATACAGGTATTTTTTGATTTTGATATTGCATAACTAATGCCTACAAATGCAGTATTCCCTTTAACATCAGATGGCTGCCATAATGTACCTGCGGCTTTAGAATATAAACCGGTAGATAAAGCCCACATAACTTTACATGTATCTTTATTTTTCAATGAGCGTTCTTCTATAAATTGAATCTTTACGGATTTATCAGTAGCATATAATTACAATCAATACCTTTTTCAAAATTACTTACACTAGGATCATAATATTTATTCTTCCTAAATTCTATAAGTCCAAAATCAGATGTTAACACTCTTTTTATTAAAGAATATAGCATCCCTATATAAACAGATTCAGTTTGTTATAATATTTTAACAGGTATATTTTCTAATTTTATCGATGATTTTATATGAATGTTAAATTTACTTTTAATATCATTTTCATCTTCAAAACAATATATTTTTTTATTATATAGAGCAGCAATAATATTAGAACATATCACTTCTCTTAATAATTTCCATGAATCAATATCTGTATCAAAAGACATACATTGAGGATAACTTATACTTTCATAAGCATTGAGTTTAATGAAATTAGTAACTGCTTTAGAATTGAAAAGAATAGGTAATTTTTTATGCCCATAATCTAGCCACCTATTTTCTATTATTTCGTTTTTATCTTTTTGATTGGAGTATAATCTATATAAAAATTCATCAAACCCTTCAATTACAACAATTCCTGAATTTTCATTAGCATTACAGGTAATTTCCATCAGTTTTGATAATCTTTCAGATAGGCTTATACCTTCTGGGATAACCCATATTAACCCATATTTTAGAAAACTCAAGTTAGTTATTTTTTCTTCCAAAATATTCATAATAGATTCATCTGAACCTGAATACCCAATAACAACAAGCCCTTTGTTTGTTAAACCTTCAGAAAAGGTTGATAGCATTTTTGATTCAAGTGATTGTAATTCTGTAGTAGTATTTTTGATATGATCATACCGATAATCACCATGCAACTTAAAAATTGATGACAAATCATTATCAGTTGCATTACTTTTGTTTGCACTACTATAAACATTGAAACTATGATGAGGTAATAGTGTTTTAATGCCTGCTTCAATGAGTTCATCAAAATTTGTTGTCCATATATTTGCAATACATTTTTTTATAAATAAATCACCCAAACATAAATGACCAATAGTTGGTGAAACATTACTCACTTTACTCTGTATGTATCTTTTTCTTTCAGTAGATGTTGGATAGCATAGTTCAAAGTATTTTGCATATTCATTAGGAGAAGATAATCCTTCATATTTTGAGTTTGAATCAAAGTAATTTTGTAAAATTTGTTTTGTAGAAACAGAATTTATGTCTTTGAAATATTCTTTTGATACATTTTGTTCAGTACAATAAATCTCACGCTTAAAATCCCATGTCATTAATTGCCCTGTTGGGATTCCTGCTTGTGCTGATGAACCAGACCCCAGAAAAATATCAATTTCACCATTATTCATTATCGAAAAAAAACGCAGAAATGATGCAATATCAATTTTTCTTATATCCATTATTAAATCCCAATTATTTTTTTGTACATGGTTTTAATGCAGTTATAATCTTCAAGGAAAAGAATATGCATATCAGCTAGAACATCAGTATCTTTAAGCCATTTACTTTTTATAATAGATAAATCCGAAGGAGAAATTATAAAAGAATTAAGAATGATATTTTTATTTCCTTGCGTTCTTTGAAGATTAGGGCGTTGTTCTAATTCTTTTATGGTTTTATAAAATTGAAATTTTGGATGTTCAATATTATGGTGAATTAAGCCTTTAGGGTCAATAAATGTTATATATTGAGTATCTTTAATGTTAATCCATAAAATGAAATCAGGGTAGAAATTTCCTGCTTCAAAAAAACCCATTCCGGCTTTGCTTTTATTACGCAAAAGAAAAATATCAATGCTATTTAATGATTGAATGTTGGTTGTAATATACTTACTTAGCATATCAATAAACATTTTCTCNCCTTCATTAAGGCTTACCGGCGATACTTCAACTGTTGTCAATTTTCTGGATTTATAAACAAGCGGAACAAACAAATGATGTACAAAATCAAATGTTATTAGAAGGTCACTATTTAAGAATTTTTTTTCTCTGGACAGTTTTCCCTTATTAGTAAGTAATAAATTATTAAGGTCATTAACATATTCTTCTAAATCGTTAAAGTGAGTATCAGAAGGATTTTCAGGCTTGTAAGAAAAAGTGTATTCAGCGATAAAATTAGGGTCTTCGGGTGTAAGGTCTTGATACTCAAGGTAAGGGGCTTCCCACTGGTTTTTATGATATGTGTAATATTTATCAATATAGGACTGTAAAACAAGAGCGGTATATGAAGTAGCTTTACTTGCTTTTTCCATGCTGTCAATTTCCAGTTCATCTTTTGGGATAATTATTCCATAATTCCAATCGTTATTTTCCATGATTACTTGTAATAAATTTCTATCAATAGAAATATTGAAATATTTTTTTTCTTTTTTATAGCGTTGTAGCTGCCAATAGATAGTATCATAGTCAATGTATGGAAGAAATTTATTTGGAATACGCAAAGGGTTGACAGTACTGCTGGTATCAAGTTTAAAATCAGAAGGGGATGTAATGTTCTGAACTTTTGCTCTGCAATCAAGCGTTATTTTACTGCTAAGGAAATAATTTTTGTTATTGTTGTTTGGAACATCAAGTAAAAATCGTTGCGCTTGTTTTTTAAAGCTGATGCCTTCTTTTACTTTTAATATTTTAAGGTTTTTGTCTTTTATATCATTAAAACGATTTACTGTAGGCATAATGTAATTGTAAATATCGGTATTTGCAGGCAAACCTTCCAATTCAAGATATTCCTTGAATTTTGACATATAGTCGGCTTTTATGCCAAATATTGTAAGAGTTTCAAGGTACTCTATATGGTTAGGGACAGTTATTGGAAGGTTGTCAGCTTTTCTGCTTCTTTTGAGACGGTTTGAATAGCCGTGAAGACGGACACCGCGGCCAAATAATTGGATTGCTTGCGAACCTTCCCCTTTTGCGAAGTTGATAAGCNCCATTGTTGATACACGCCAACAGTTCCAGCCTTCTGTGAATTTTCGAGAGCCTATTAAAACCTTCAATGTAGAATTGGTATCGTTAATTTTTCTGAATAAAGAAGGTGTTGAAAATTCATTTTTAACGGTAATAATGCCTTTCAATTCACATTGATTTAACAGTTTGCTGGTATCACCGATGTTAATAACACCGAAAAAGTCATCGTTTTGTCCAATTTTTAATCCGATTTCACCTTGTGATTTTATATCAACAAGGCACAAACGAGGGCTTTCAGAAGGGGATACAGCATTAAATACAGTTTTTATAATATCGTTGAATAACAGTTCTGGCGTTAGAGATGAGCCGAATATGCTTGCGACTGGTGTAAAGTTTTGAGAAAATATATCTTCATTTTTATTATCAACTATGTTTGTTTTTGCTTCGATTACCCTTTTTATATACTGTATTGTTTGTTTTTTATTATTTACAAAATTATTAATAAACGATAGAACTTCTTCAATGTCAGTTAATAATTCCCTTTCTCCCGCATCAAGACTTCCGTTCTTTTTTACAGGTGCAGTAACACGGTTTCCGACAAAAACAAGCAGAGGGTTTTCTACTTCAAATGTCTTATAATGGTCTTTAAATTCGTTAAATAATTTTACCTGCTGATAGAATGAAAGAAGGCAGCCTGTTAAATAAATATTTCTTTGTTCTCCCCTGTCTATGCCTTCTTTCAAATTGTATATTCTATAATCTTTGCCGTAACCGTCTGAATAGAAATACTTATAAGAATAATCTATTATAATTGATTTGCCGTATTCATTCAAAAGAGCTTCATTGTCGTTAGTTTTTGGATTTAATGATCTTAACGCCTGTTTGAATGTGGCGGAATATTCAAAGGAAAAACCGCCTTCTGCGGACAGTCGGGTTCTAAAATCAAACCAAACTTCGCCCTGTATGCCGCGATGGGCTTCGTCAATCAGGACAAGGTTATTTTGCTCAAAACTGTCAATGGAAACTGTTTTAACTTTGCCTTCTTCTTTAAGTTTATTCATATCAATTATAAGAATATCATCTTGGGAGAATTCCAGACCGTACCGGTCCTTATGAAATAAGGAAGCGGGAATGCTGGATAAACGGAATTCGTCAAGGTGCTGTAATGACATTCCTTCATTTGGAGAAAGAAGGATTGTTTTGTTAATTTTCATGCCATGGAGATGACGACTTGCTATTTTATTGTAATGACGGAATTGCAGTATATTTATGTGCATAATAAGAGTTTTACCGCTTCCTGTGGCGCACATAAAACCCAATTTATTCATTTTGCCAGGCGAAAAACATTCTATATTAAGTTTATTGCCTCTTAAAGAGCGGAATACATAATAACCATAATCATCCATAAAAGAATTAAGGTCTGTAATAAAATCTTCCCTGTCGTTAAGGAAACGGTCAAGGTAAATTTCTGTAAATAACAATGAAAAATATTGAAAATATTTTAGATTGATTATACCTCTTTTTTCGCTTATGCGGGATAAATGACGGCAGATATTTTCATCGTATTGTTTTAATTTATCACGGTTTAAAATGGTCTTAGCATTTAATAATGGGGATGAGAGACGGTTATCTAATTCCTTGTAAAATGATGTGTTGCCGTTTTCATCAAAACCTTCATAAGAAGAATGGTTAAGTTTTTCAAAAGCTTGTAAATTATTAGCGCCAAATAAAGAAAGGAAGTATTTAAAAAGAACTAATCGGTCGTTAAAATCAACAGGTTCCGGTTTTCTTCTTTTTGCCATTTTATTCCTCGAACATTTTATCAAAAAATTTTTCTTCGGTCATAATGACTTTCCATGTCTCGCTTGGAGAACGAATGTTTTGGAGGTTGTTATCACCGTTTACATAGATTATGTCATAATCACGATTGGTTGCATTTATCCGGCTTTTTAGGAAATATGCGTCAAGAGCGGCATTGCTTTCTATAAGGTTGGAAGTGATATTGCGCCAAATAATTAATACCTTGCGATTGTCGTTTAAATAGCCTTCTATCTGTTTAAAATAATAAACCCCGCTATTATCAGAAACTAAATCAACAGAACCTTCGTATTCTTTATTGCCATTTTTAACAGCATTAAAATATTTAATAGTATCCTGGCGTTTAACATTTAGACCGATTAAATAATTAAATGTTTCAGGCAAATCTACAGGCGTTTCTTTTACTTCGTTCTTTTCTGTAATTTTAAGGCGGTATTCAAAAGGTTCATTGAATTTGCCGATATTCAAAAGACTGCCTTTGGTTTCGGTATTAAGCATATAATGTATAAGATATTCATCGCCGAAAGCAAGGGCATTGCTTTTTTTTGCATTTTCAAATTCAATGTTTGTAAGTGCATCCTCGTAACTTTCAAGTTGGAAATATTTCATTAAATGAGATACGCCTGTATCTCGTGAAACAGGCTTGCCGTCTTTCCAGTCTTTTGCGTAAGCTACTTTTTTCATACGGGGCTTTGTAACAGAGTTAAAATAATCGCCCATTTCTACAAGAATATATTTTCTGCTGCCGTCATCTTGACGGTTTAAGTTAATTACAGCATGTCCGGTGGTAGCACTCCCGGCAAAGTAATCGAGAGAAATAGAAGTATTACCATTAATTGCAGATGCTATTAAATGTTCATATAACGATACAGAGTGATTATAGGGAAAATCTAATCCTAATTTAGATAAATCAGTCTTTCCACGAGTTGCATCTTGTATTACAGAAGATAACTGTCTTACTTTTTCAATATTCAATATAGATTTCTGACGTGGTTGTGTTGTTTCGTCTTCCCCAAACAGTATTTCTCCGCGTTCCATCATATTTTTCATGGTTTCAGGAGTGCGAGAAAAACCATTTGGAGGCACAGGACAAGGCTTGTTTGTTTTTGGATGAATAAGCGGGATATGGAATTTTGGGTCTGTTCTGGGCTCAGGTGCACGCAAGCTAACACTTTGATAGATATTACCGTTATCATCAATATACCTATATGATTTTTCTCCGCTACTTAGTATATTATTAGAATTAATCCAGAGTATATATTCTTTTCGTAATTCATCAGAAATACAGCCATATTTTTTTTCAAGTTCTTTTACTTTTTGAAGCATCATCTCTGCCGCACCATTCAATATATTAACTGTCTTTATGCCCATATCACGCCAAATAATATATTCATGTTGTGTTGCTATACCAGTGCCGCCTGTCATAGGATTTCGCTTATCCCAAATTATTGTGCCAGTCGCAATCATTGGCTTGGTATCAAACAGTTGCCATAATCGTTCATATTCGTTTTCATCAATATGTGTTATAAAAGAGGCAGTCTTTGTTAATAAGCATATACTAAGATCAATACGATCAGTCAACATCGAAAGCCAACTAGAATGACGGTAATTATTTTTGTAAATAAATCCGCTTGTGTCTGTATTGTAAGGCGGATCAATGTGTACAGCTTCAATTTTTTCTTTATACTTTTCCTGCAACATATTCAAAGCCTGAAAATTTTCACTGTGAATTAAAATACCACTTGTCGTTTCATCAAGATCATCAATTTCTGAAATAATCTTCTCTTTAAAAATCAGCGAAAAATGTTTTGTATCAATGACAAGGTTTTGGTTGGCTTTAAGGAATTCAACTGAAGGCGGATTGCTCCATTTGACCGTAAAGTCTAAATCACCTGTTATTTCATCATCAATGGCATATAATTCAATCCATTCCTGTACTTGCGCCTTGTTTTTAGCTATTTCTTCATAAAAATATACGGGAACTTTATCAAGGGTTATGCACCAGTCGGTACGGACTATGAATTTCTTTTTTAGCCATAATCTTTTTTGGAAATTTTCAATTTGTGCAAGGAAGTCAATTATTATTAAACCTACTTTTTTAATTGCCCTGATTTTGGCAATGTATTTGCTAATATATCTAATGTCAAATGTATCAATATCGTCAATATGGATAAACTCATTTTTTATAAAGAAATCCAATTCACGTTTAAGGAAACCGCCTAAGTCCTTGTGAATAAAATAATCGAATGTGTTTTTCGCAATATAACTTAGCAAGTGTTTTTGAATTGGGGAAATTGTTTCTTTGCTGAAGATTATCGAAGGTGTGATTAGGGGAATTAAATTATCCTGACTACGGATGATATATTTCTTTATCGTGTTATAGTTTTTCTCGTTCCATGATTTTTGATTTTCATCGGAAAGGTCATATATGAAACGTATAATAAATTTATTCTCTTTTAATTCAAATGTTTTTATATCCGGCTGCCCCGCATTTTCGGTAAATAGCATAAAGGCTCTTTTTTTACCGTTCTCTTTATTGTTGTTTTGTTCGGTTGTTGCGTCTACCAGCATGAAATGAATGGTTATATCATTGTATATAAATGAATAATCCTTAAAGTTTTCGGCAGTTTTTATATAATATTGGTCATGGTTTGCCCAATAGAGTTTTACTTCTTCACCTTCATAAGGTATGGAATAAACCCCTTCTTTGTAACGGCGTTTTGAAATGAAATCACCTTCATCGTAGTAGCGGCAAAAAAAATTATAAAGATAGGAATAGACATCCGTTTCAAGGGCAGAAATATTGTGGGAAACAAGAGACAGTTCTTTTAATGCCATGTATTCTTCGTTCTGTTTAACATCTGCTTTGAACAAAGATGCCATTTCTTTAAGTTCGCCCATTCTTTTGCTTATTTTCTCCGTATTATCGGCTGTAGGCGCTATTATATTTCTGACCTGATCGGGAAGCCTTTTTGAAAGGAAGTCATCTATCTGTTCCTTGCGGATGTTCATTATACGGTATATGCCAAAATCAAGGTCTGATTTGTCGAGTTCAAAGATGTTTCTTAACAGGTTTACAAAACGGTCGAATTTTTCTGACACACTGGGTCTCCTTAAAACTTGCTCCTACCTGTGGCTAGGTGATGTTTTTTATATATTACCATAAAATACAATGATTATAAAGCCCTTAATTGATAGTTCGCCTGTTTACGCTCGTTGGCTCGCCTAAGGGATTGTCGCTATTATTGGCATAATGTGGTATTATTCATCTACACCCGATGATTGCTTTACCTGTTCCCCCTTGCGCCCCTTTTTAAGGTGAAGCAGAAAAAACAGGGGATATAAAGATTTGCTAATATTCGCATATCAGGTTTATGCGGGAATATGCTTTATTGTTGATTATTTTTGAGAAAAAAAATAAATTGTCAAAAATAATATTCAATATTTGCAAAAATTGGCAAAAATCAAGAGGGACACGCACACGCCCTTTAGAAAAAAAATCCGCAAAACAGGCTAAAACAAAATCAATGACAAAAGTTTTTGTCATCAATGACAGAAGTATCATTAAAAAAACGGCTACTTTTGTCATAAAAAAAAGTAGTCTTATTTATACTATAGATATATTTATTATTCATATTTATTTATTTTTTTAAATTTTATGACAAATATGACATAAAAATAAGGGGGTAGGAGTGTATTTAAAATTGATATGGAAAAGTGTCTGAAATAGAGGTATGTGTCTGTCATCTGTCATTAGATTTAAACAACAGGCAACTCAACGGAAATGCCCGATATAAGTACCGCCTGTTTCCAGCTTTTCACTTACCGAATAAGGTATTGGCGGTGCTTATATCGGGGCGGAGCTGGGATAAGGTTTTTGTTATCAATGCCAGCCGACCTGAAAGGTGGGCGGGTTTTACGGAGCTGGTCTTGTTATCGGGCATCGCCTCATTGTTGCGGGGGCTTGCGGATTGTGGCACTTGTTATCAGGCATCGCTAAGGGAACAAGCCGGCAGACTGCCGTTGCCTGTAAGGGTACGGCAGTCTGTCGGGAGCAGGTAATTTTGGAGCGAAGGCTTACAGCACGATAGTCGTGGGCATACTTCGCATTGCTTGTTGTAAGACGAAAATCCGGGCGGGCATATCATGGATAGCTGCGGCAGCACGGAAGGTTTTGGGTTTACCCAAACCGCACCCCCCATTAGAGCGCCCCTTCCCCCCCGAGTTCAATAG
>JGI24702J35022_10001751_pt1 | contig 13418 bp, 15 predicted proteins | sample TergutTh196P4_FD_35022 | JGI IMG/M metagenome (IMG submission 35022)
GTCGCCGTCCGAGTAATTGGCAGTTATAACTGCCGCGCCAGCCACAGGGCCGGCGAACACGAACAGACTTGCCATCATCGCGACCGCCATGATCAGCGCCAATAGTTTCTTCGTTTTCTTCATGCGTGTTTTTCCTCCTTATAATTGTTAGTTTTACGCACGTTCATTTCGCGCCTTTCAGCGCACTTTCACCGCAATTATAGACAAGGGTGCGCGGTTTGTATTTCGGGAGGAAAAAGCGCAAAAAAAGACGGCAAAGCAACAATTGTTTTGTTCGTCTTTCCTTTGACATGCGGAAAGTATTCTGGATTAAGGACGGGAAACACTGCATCCATCCCGAGGTCAAATTGTCTTCAAAACGTCAGTAGAACAGAGCCGCTATATCGAAACAGATTGATGTCTTATAACTCCCTATGTCGAAACTCCCTATTGACGAAATCGTTTTGTTTGCTATACTTGGATACGTAAGTGTTGTGTAGGTTTCTTTTTGTCAGCCGAAACACCAGTACACCGGAGGCGGGAAAAAATGACTTTTGATAATGCTCTTAATAACTATGCCCCACAGTCTCAGAACAACTCCGCAGGAGGGACCGATAAAACTGTTGTTGTGTACCACGCTTCCAGCCAGATTGTGGAGTCTCCAATGTGGATGGTACATTTGGACATGGAATGTCTTTTCAGGATATAGTCGAGGAAGTGTATAATAGTGGCGGGTTTAAACTGTGATCCAAAAATAAACTGGGAACGCGAGGGGTTCAGCTTAGACGAGTTGGACATCATCGAAAAACAGGCCGAACTATTTGAGTGTTGTCAGGACACCCTTAATGTGGACGCATTCGACTTTATTGAGAAGTTTATGCGTAGCAGCATCGCAGAAGACACTGCCAAATTCAGTAATGCGAAGAACGATGAAATAGGGAAAACACTGATCGATTCCGTTGGTGTTAAGCCACTTGAAGATATAAGGTATACCGAAGCCTTGTACTGGATAGGGTATTTGTATCGGTATTGGACTCTCATGGGAACTCCAAGTATGGATGTAATCACGGTAGCCCCGGTCGAGAAAGCTTATGTACTCTACAATGGATATCACACGCTCGGATTACAGGAGGCAATCATGCGTTTCATTAACGGACAAGGTGCGTCGAGATTCGGATAGCGAATGTTGCATGTTCAAAAGGAAACAATGAGGGATTATCTTCCAGATTGCTATCCGATGCTGGCGTCAGTTTGTCTTTCGCTTCTCTTTTCCAACGCCTGAGAACTGTATGTTTCCCGAATACGCGCAGCGCAGAATCCCAGCGGTTTGCCGGGGCTCTGCTGCGGTCGCGCCTGTCAGGCGCGGATTTGCTGTTGTTTGTGTTGGGCGACATTACAAAAATTGACGGCGGCACAGCCCCGCCCGTCCATATCATCACATTCGGATCACCTTGGCTGTGCATAAATTGTGGTTTTGTAAATTTTACCCTATTGCGTTTCATTTGAGGGAAAAAGCCCAGAAATCCGCGCTTTTGGACAAGCATAACGTCAATAACACACGGGATCCAGAAGAAACTCGACAAAATCCGAGATTGAACCTCCTACAACAAAAATCGTGGGAGGTTCAAGGCATATGCAGGATGCCAGAGGATTGTTCACTTCTTCGCCCATTGAGCGGGGTACCACTTTTGAAACCATGCCGTAAAAATTCCCATCAGTATTGGAACGGCAGAATTTATTAGCCCGATATAAGCCGACAAATCCGTACCCATGATGATATATGTCCAAATCGGTGTGAATAAATATAATATGCCCCAAGCAGAGGTCAATATTCGATTCGTTCTAATAAATAGGGGGTTGTCAAGCGCTTTTTCGCCACCATATCCGGATGCGCTGTAGTAAGCTGTAAGCGGCGTTTTCGTAATGGCCCCTATAATCCACATCAGCCCGAAAACTCCGTAGCTTGCGGAAATTACTACCCGCGTATCCACGCCAAACAGAACCAGCAAGGAGATACCCGCAACCAAAAGCACGCTTATCCGCTCAAATATTACGGGTTGGAAGGCAAGCCAAAGCAAGGGCAGGGAAGCCGCTGCGATTATACCCACCGCGCCACCGAGCCGCGTGTTAATCGCAATGAATACCCAAATGAGAATCCATGGAAAAAGCAAGACCGACATGTTGGTTTTTCGACTTGGCTTTTTGTCCGTTTGTCGATTCTTCAATGCAGGCTCCCCGTTATTGCCCCCAAACAATTCGTCCCATTTAAGCATAAAGCTGAAATCACCGCTGACGCTGTAAAGCTTCTGGAACAAAGCGTCCTGTCCGGCAATTTCGCCGCGAGATATGGAACGCCAAAGCGAATAAGGCGTTTCAATTTTTGTCGTGTAAGGTCTAAACCCATCTGTTATAACGTTCGCGCCTTGCGCGGTCAGCAGGATTTGATATGATTTTTCTATATCCGTGTAGTGGAACTCCAAAACACGCTCAGCGCCGTCCGGCATATACAATGCTGCCATCTGCCTCGTGAAGTTTAAGCTGCCGTCATCCTGTGTGTTTTCGCCACCATCATCGCGCTCCGGCAAACCCCATGACGCGTCGGCCATTTTTTCGAAAACGCTGCGGGGATAAAGCGGCCTCGACAGCTCATCTGTCGTTTCCTTGAGAATACCGCCGGCGGCGAATTCTGCTCCGGCGCGGCGGACGGTTTCCAAGTATTCATCTGTGCGTTTCTTTAGCTCCGGAACGCGAAACAACTCGCCTTGTCCACAAAAGACTGCCGTATAGTTTTCTGCGCCATAATAGCGGTCAAACATGTTTTCAACCGCCCCGTAATTGTCTTTTGCCGTCCAAAACCCGCATGTCGAAATAACGGCATAGCGTTGTTTTGTCTGGCTATATCGCGAGGGATGCCCGCCGCTTTGGTTGCCGTCTGCCATAAACGGCAGGTTTAGCGGCAATTGTCGGTCTATGAGATTCTTTAAGTTTCCCGGTATACTGAAATAATACAGCGGAAACGACCATACAATGACATCAGCGGCGATGATTTTTGGCAATATATCGCTCATCCCATCGCGCAATACGCACTTTCCCGGCGTCTTATTCCAACAGGCATAGCACCCAAGGCAGCCCCGCACTTCCGTTTTTGACACGTCGATGATTTCAGCGTCCGCCCAACCCGCCCCATCCAAAAACGCACGGGTCAGGTTCATTGTGTTGCTGTTGTTGCCTTTTGGCGAACCGTTAATTACCAAGACTCTCAATATGTATTCATCCTTCCGAATGATTGAAAAACTCCGATACGCATTTCCAATTAGTCGCATCATGCAAAAAATCAAACCAAGCGTATCATTTTCCTACTTTACCACGCTTGACTTCGCCATTCAATCCCAAATTAGGTGGAATCGCAAACCATGCGCATACTGCTTAGCAGCAGCTGCAGCCTCTGCAAGTCATAGGCAATCACTCTTACCTTATTTATACTCCATTTTGAATGCGGGCTCCATGCGCTCAATAGCGTTCCGGCTCAGCGCATAGTTTGCCGCGAACTCACGCCAATTCTCTTTCACGGTTTTCTTGATGTCTGCCACCACGTTTTTAGCATCATGCATATTGATGCCATAATACTCAGCCGTCTCGAGAGCAAGGTCAAACCTGATGGCGTTGTCAACATTGTTTACATTTAAGGAAAGGGCGTCCCCGTAGATGCTCGGATTGACATCATACATAGGGGACAGCGTCCACCCGCGCCCCGTCAGGAGGAAACCATGGTTGCGCAGATGGTCGTCTGTGTTTGAGACAGCCATGCTGAACACTATCCTCTTCCACAGCTCTGACAGATCCTGTTTTGGAGAAGCGCCGTTTGACTTGATAAAGGATGCTAAATCTAAATAGCTTGCTCCCTCTGCGTCGTCGCCGTCTGTTTTTCCGAGTAGCGTCATTGCGGAGGAAAAATGGATTCTTCGATCCCCGCTTCTGTCAAATCGCTTGACGATGAATGTGCCGCCATTATCAGAAAAGGTTTCCATTTTGGCATCGGGGGCATCCAATCCGCATTTGACAGCGAGATCGTGAACTACAATCTCCCAGGTGCCTGAGTTCCACTCGTCATGCCTTGATGGGAACTTCGCGATCCACAGGGAACCGTCCGCCGCCCGCACGGATGCCTTGGGCCGTGCGCCCCCCAATGAAGATCCCGGCGCAAGAAGCTGGTTCAGCCATTTTTCTTCTTGCCCGTTTTCATTATTTTCAAATGCCAGGGATGCCGATTCCAAGATCCTGAGCGTTGTCCAAGGAGGGACAGGCAGGTTTTCGTCCGCCGATAGAAACGGGCCGTCTTCCGCTAGGGAAAAGCGCAGCGCCCCCATTCTGGTTTCGTCAGAGACGCCGAGCAAATAGTCGCTTTCCTTTAGTGTCTGCGGTTTTCGCCCCTCTCTCTTCGCAAGGATTGCTTCTTTTCGATTCATCAAGAGCCTGCCCCATCTGTCAGGGCATGAATCGGTAAAGACTCCAAATAATGGTTTGCCCGCCGGTGGGTATTGACGGCCTTCAAGCAAGAATAAGTCGGGATCGAACACACAACTTGAACCGATTGAACGAATCCACTCCTTTTCGTATTCAAAGGAGAACAACTCTTTCCCGCGAATATCGTTGGCATACAGCTTTCCCATTAGCCCAGGCTTGTGATTGCTCCAATCTGAATAGACATAAATTGTTTTATTATCCGTTCCCATCATCGACGCCTTTCTTCTTGGGGACACGTCTTCTTACAGGCAAATCCAAATCTTGGAGCTTCCGTCCCAAATCATCGTCTCGCGCTATGAGCAGCAAGTCTCTGTCCATGTTGTTCAACGAATGTAGCACGGCCGCATATATACCGACAGCGACAGAGGGCGAGCCTTTTTCCACCGACCATAGCGTCGCCCGGCTTATTCCAGCTCGTTCCGCAACCAGTTCCGCTGATATCTTGCGGCGGAGCCTTGCCATTTTGATTTGCTCGCCCATCGTTTCCAATACCGCCTGCGTTTGAGGCAAAAGAACTGTGGATTTCTTTCCCATGTCATACTCCACCTTTTTAATGTTCATAATTATAGACTATATTGGGCATATTGTCAATTATTATTGATGTTATTGTTATAGAAGTTTTAGCTCGGTTTCACTTCTTCGCCCATTGTGCGGGATACCACTTTTAAAACCATGCCGTAAAAATTCCCATCAGTATGGGAACGGCAGAATTTATTAGCCCGATATAAGCCGACAAATCCGTATCCTTCCGAAAGTTTATAAAGGCTTACGATTCCAAATATGCAAGAACATTTCGCGCTGTGACAAGGCTTATCTTGGTGCAGTTGCCATTTTTATATATGATTATATTCTACATTGACGCTACAATTCGCGGGTTACATCGTGGACCCATTTCCCCCCTCTAACCCGAATATACAGCAATCCCGTTTTTATGGCGTTCTCGATAAGAACGCTCGAATATACGACCGTTATGCTTGCCCCTGCGACCAGACCTGCAATCGCCGCTATTGGCAAAGCAATGAAATACAATGTACCGACGTCGATAAGCATAAGCGCTTTGACGTCTCCGCCCCCGCGCATGACGCCAATGCCCATCGTAAAGCCAAGCGTGCGCAGGGGTGCGGAGAACGAGAGGATCATCAGCATTATCGAAGCGGTAGAAGCGGCCTCGGCAGATAAATCAAAAAATCCAAAGACGAACGGTTCTAATACCACTAGCAGCGCGAGAAGCAGCAATACCCCTGAGAGCAAGCCAATGATAAATGAAAGCGCGAGAAGGGACTTTGCGACGCTTTCGGCATTGTCCCTTCGTCCCGCGCCTATTTCACGGCCCACGATGACAGCCGTAGCAGCCCCGCTGGCAAACATGGTAACAGCGAACAGGCGGTCAAGGTTGCCGGATATGTTGTACGCCGCCAAGATCGATTGCGCGCCTGCCATATGGCCGAAAATCACCGGATACATCATTGCCCCTAACCCCCACAAAGCTTCATTGAACAGGACCGGCAACGAGTATTTGACAAAATCCCTGAATATCGTCATTCCGGGTTTCAGCAGCAACCAGATTTTCAACGGCAAACGCGAATTGCGCATAGCGTATGCCGACACAATAATGACTTCCAGTATACGCGCGCATAGAGTAGATATTGCCGCGCCTTCCATTCCCAGCGCCGGCATGCCAAGATTGCCATATATAAGAACCCAGTTGCCAAAAACATTGAAAACAGCAGAAATTATCAGCACAACAAGGCCAAGCCTGACATTTTCCATACTTCTCTGGCAGGAAATATAGACCAGGCTGATCGCGTTGAACACCATTGAAAACCCAACAATGCGCGCATATTGCGCTCCAAGCCCGACAAGCGTTTGATCGCTCGTTACAAGGCCCAGTACTTGATGGGGAATAATGGCTATAATGAGAGCGGCGGCGAACGTATACGCCACTGCAATATACATGCCTACGCCAAGCACCCTGTTTATGGCGTCGGTGTTTCCTTTGCCCCAATACTGCGCGACGAGAATCCCCACGCCGCTCTGCATGCCAAAGAGTATGATGTTAAGCAAAAAAATAGGCGTCGTCGCCATCGTCGCAGCCGCGAGGTATTGCTCGCCAAGGACGCCGATCATAAACGTGTCGGCGAGCGTGACTGTTTGCGTTATCAGATTCTGCAGGACTATGGGTATCATCAGGGCGAAAACGCTTTTATAGAAGCCCTTCGGCTGCCGTAGCATGTTTACCATCTTACTCCCCGGCGCAGTTCGATTTTTCATCTTGTCCCGGCCATTATATATATCAAAATGTGCAAAAGCAACAAGGACGGGGTTGTTCACTCGCAATTTTACCTCGGCGAAAGAGATGTTTTGGCAATAGTCAGTCATGCTTTTTCATTACCGCAAGCGGCGACTTGACTTCGCCATTCAATATAAAGAATGGCAACTGCACCAAGGAAGCCTTGACACAGCGCAAAATGTTCTTGCATATTTGGAATCGTAATGGCATTTGGAACCATAGGGGAAATCATAGGGGTGGCATGCACAGGAATATTGTGCTATATTTTGATGGAACACATACCTGAAGAATAAGCAACAACCGGAGTTAAAAAGAGAAATGGAGATTGTGATGAAAAAACATGTTTGGAAAAGATTGCTTTCGGCATTGATCGTATTGGTGATGAGTCTTTCAGCGGTCTCCTTTTCTGTAGCCGGCGCAGCAGATTTGCCTGCTACGTGGGCGGAAAAAGACATTGAAAAAGCCGTAACCCTCGGGTTTGTGCCAGCAAACCTGCAAAGCGCATATGCCCAGCCGATTACTCGCGCCGAATTTTGTGCATTGGCAATAGCTTTTTACCAAAAGATGGTTGGCAACATCAGCAGCTCGGAATTTACGAAATTCGAGTTCACTGACACCAATGATATAAATGTGAGAAAAGCGGCAGCTATCGATGTGGTCAACGGCGTCGGGGGTGGAAAATTTGCACCAAACGCCGGTATTACGCGGGAGCAAGCGGCGACAATGCTGTCCCGCCTTGCAGATGCTGTTTCTATTCCTCTCCCGGATCGGGAAGCGACTTTTTCTGACATCGGAAGCGTCGAGTCATGGGCATACGATGCGGTGGGGCAGATGCAGGCTTCAGGCATCATGCAGGGTGTAGGCGAGAACGCCTTCTCGCCCAAAGGCCAGTACCAAAGGCAGCAGAGCATCGTCACGATACTAAGGTTATTTGAGGTTTTGAACCCGGACATAGACCCATATTACTTGTCCTGGGCTTTGGGGTGTTCGGCAATCCTCGCATCCCGGAACAAGGCGGATCCGCACCAATTCGGGATGTATTTCAGAAGCCCCGCAAACGCTGAACTGGAAAAATCGATGCTGAGGCGCGACTGGGGCTGCGAGAGCCGCGAAGATATAATCGATGCAATAAGCCGTATGACCGACTATGGCCACAACATCTCTTTCGCCGAGGCATACAGTATTGTGAACTCACTGTCAAAAGAAGAATACGAGGCTTTGCTCGCACTTTCCGGGGATATGGACAGATACATGTGGCCATTGACAAAATCAATTGGCGACAAATGGGGCGAGAAGCAGATCAAAGCTTGGGACTGGTTTCGGATGATCCACCTTGCCGGCTGGGGGTACGTTGCGGGGTACCTTCAGCTGGATGAGGCATATGAACTTATGCAGCCATCCATCGACAGGCTGCACAGCACGTTTTCATCATGGGAGGAAGCCTGCGACAACTACATGGACGGCTATGCATGGTGGTCGCGAACGGATGTAAGTCAGACATTTTCCGAGTATAAAAGCAGGCTCAGCATTTATCAGGGAATAATGGAAGACACAACGCTTTTTGACCCGTCTGTTTGGAAATGACAAAACGCCCCGGAGCAAAAACAGACATCTTCATCAACATCACGTAGGAACCCCTTTAGGCATTTACAACGTCTTCAGCGGTAACCAGCATGATACCGTCTGTATTTGCCGCATCTACCACATCGTCAGTAAAACCGTTCTTAGAAAATAGGCAGAAAAAGACTTTGCTGTTTTGATCGAATGGTACAAATTTTCCCCTCAGCGCATTGAGTTCAGACAGAGTGACGGCGTTTTTTCTGTATTTGCATTCTCCAAGCAAAAAGTTGTGCTTTGTTGAATCTGTTGCCATGATGTCAATCTCAATCCCCTTATCCCACCAACGCCCGATTTTGGTAAAATAAAACGGCAGGGCACCCTTGCGGTTTCGCGCCCGCAGGTATTGGCGGCATATGTCCTCAAAGATGTGTGAGGTATACCCGTCTAACGTCGGCTCGATGATATGCTCCCAAATTCCTCTTGCATCGCCTGCCTCAAGTTCAGATTGATTGGGAAAGACAAAGGCAAACCAGAAACGGAAGAAATTATCTGTGACTTGGTACAACCCGCGCTGCACATTCGCTTGTTCTTTTACGTTTCCGGGCACTGGGAACTCGCGACATAGAATATTCAGGCTAGTCAGGTTTTTGAGATAAGCGCTCAGTTTTGTCTTTTCGATTTGAGTCTTCTGGTGGATGTCGCCCAGCTTTGTGTTGCCAAGCGCCGTAGCTTCAATGATGGCATTATATATAGCAGTTTCCCGTAGTTCTTGCCGCATCAGAAATTCTACCTCATTGTAAAGAATACTACCGCGAGATAGTATGCTTTCGCAGATGTTTTCTGCTAAAGATTGTCCATCGTCAAACTGTTTCAGATAGTGCGGAATTCCACCCAATATCGCAAAAGCGGTAATTTGATCGAATGCGGAATAGTTCGGCAAAAACTGGATTGCTTCGTAAAAAGACATCTCGTTCATTTTTAGTATACCGGTTGCGCGGCCGTATAGCGGGTTTTTCTCGGACAGAATCTCATTTTCGATGAAAGACATTGCGCTTCCGCACAAGACAATCATCACGTCTTTATCTCTGAGACCCTCATCCCAAATTTTTTGCAGTATTGACGGAATTGAAGGGTTTCCCTTAACCATATATGGGAATTCGTCAATAATGAGCAGTTTTTTTGCAGATAACGGCAGCTCAGCGATGCTGCTCAAGGCTTGGAACCACTCCGGAAATGACTTGATATACTGGGCTGCGGGAAATCCTTTTTGGAGAATGCGTTCGCTGAAAGCGGCGAGTTGCAGCTCGTCCGGGCTTTCTGTACAGGAATAGAAAATGTGTTCTTTCCCTTCGCAAAACTTCCGCAGCGTTTCCGTCTTGCCGACACGCCTGCGGCCGTACAGCACAATGAGCTGACCTCCCGCGGAGTTGTACTTGCATTCAAGAAACTGCAGCTCATCTTTTCGACCGACAAACATAATTGCACCCCATAACATATAATCACGATTATTATAATCGTGATTATATGTTAGCGCAATAACCCTATTTTGTCAAGCCCAAGATTGAGCCCGTTGTTGAACGAATTCTTCAATTTTTTGTCGACAAATCAAGATTCTAAAATCCAGAATAAACTTGACAAAAGCTAAGCGACAGACTAAAATGATTATTGAATAATACTATTAACTAATCTATTTTTGGAGAAGCAGTATGGCAAAATTATTTAAGGACGAAATTCTTGACCGCATGAAGTATCTTGATGACGATGCCAATTCAATTTTCGACAGTGGCGGTCGGTTTCAAGTTATTATTGTCGGTGGTGGCGCACTCGTTTTGCTAGGGTATATAACACGCGGTACTGATGACATTGATGTATTGGATGCAAATCATAAGCTATATGGACTAATGCGGTCATACGATATGAATGGCGACGTCAATGCATACATAAACAATTTCCCTTACAATTATGAGGACCGAATTGTACTCGTGTGGTCAGGTATGAAGATTGACTATTACACCGCATCGCTGGAGGATATTGTTATTTCAAAACTATGTTCAAGTCGTCCTAATGACATTATGGACATCGAATCCCTTGTTGAGATGATTAACTGGGATATGCTCGAAAAATTGGCGCTGGATGAGCACGAGATTAAAGCCAGTTCACTAAATGAAACCAGATACAAGGATTTTCTGGACTCATATGAGAGTTTCAAAAGGAGATTTCACCCGTGCAAAGATTAACGTTTATTGGGTATCTTGAGAGCTATATACAGTCCCTATCATCCATCAACAGTAAAAGTATAAATAGGTTAGCAAAAGAGGCAAATGCCAACTTCAGATTACGCGAACCATTGTTTCTCTATGCGTTGTTTTGCGGCAAGGTTGAACTCCTGCTTAGATCAACGAATGATGAGGGCTTGTATTCCCAATACCATGATTTAACGAATAGATATACTTGTAAGAACATGTTAGAGGCGCTTGAGACGGGTGATGAGTCATTAGATAGGAATTACCACAAGGTTTATAACAGTTATGCTTGTCGTAGAAACATGCCGGAAACACACAGCAGGTCCAAGGCATTAATGCATGCAAAAATCAAGCGTCTGCAAAACGAGAAAAATGTGTCCAATTACCGCATATACACAGACTTGAAATTAAATCCCGGAAACATTAATTCCTACTTAAAAACCGGAGACGTCACAAAAGTGAGCAGAGATGTAGCGCGCAGGATTGTACAATATTTGGGAGAACAATTCTAGGACTTTTACCTTCAATGAAACGTAATAGGGTAAAATTTACAAAACCACAATGTTTTGGCGTAGTATGTCTGTCTCGGCTGTCAGCAATAATTTATAATTTGGCGCGAGCTCACGCCAATTCTCACTAACGATTTTTCTAATATCAGCTATCGTGTTCTTTGCGTCATTTATTTCAATACCATAATATCCGGCCGTCTCAAGAGCCAAGCCGTACCTAATAGCGTTATCGCAGGAATCCATATTGAGGGAAAGCGTGTTTCCATATATGCTCGGGTTGACATTATACAAAGGAGACATCTTAACACGAAACAAAGACGGTTTGATGAGCCTATCATTTTGCCGTCTTTTTTTACGCCTTTTTCCTCCCGAAATACAAACCGCGCACCCTTTAGCGATTAATTCTGTGGGCTCGCCTTAGATAATGCATATGCATCCGCAACCCGGGCATATTTACCGGATTCTTCGACTTCAGTGAGGAATGCTTGCATATCATTCATAACAGTATTCGGCAAAGCCAAAACAACATCCGGCAATAGCAACGCTGACAATCTGAGTATATCATTTTTGTGCTTACGAATGTCTCTACTGTCCACATGCTTGCCGTTAGCCTTACGCTCAGTCAAATCGAGCCACGCTTTTGCTTTGAAGGGTATTAAATGCGTCGCGCTCAATACAGGGACGCCGTCTGAGATTGTCACACCAGACTGCAAAAAGTCGTAATACTCATCATCAAGGAGTATAGCGGACAGGCTTGATATATCTTCACCGAGTGGAATCGGAGAAAGGACTGCATCAGGCGGCAGTTCGATCCCCTCGATACGCCGCGAGAACAGTTCAATCATAGCGGGGAACTCAGCTGATTTCGGGTTTGTGAACCTGTAATATATTGGCTTTCCCGTGCTTTTACTGCGATATTCATAGCCTGCGTTCTTTATATATTCCCAAAAGTGGGAACCAAACTCCACATCTAGAGTCTCTACAAGCAATACCATATCAATGTCTCTCGTTGCTCGAAACTCCGCGCCAGCCCCACTCATAAGCATATCACAGGCCGTACCGCCGATAATGACATAATATGATTGAAATCCACTAAACCATTCTTTGAAGCTATCCAACCCGACAACCATGATTACCTCCACAATTTTGATAATGCTTCCTCTGCTGCTTGCTCTACTCGCTCATCGCTATCAGATTGCAAAGAGGCTATAAGAGATAATGTGTCAACTATACTTGGGCTATCTGATAACAGTGTAGGCGCATATCGCCACACTTCGATCTCCGCTTGTGTATCACTGTCAATTAATTTATCAGTCCCGGTTAATTCTCCAACCTTTCCGAAAAACGCAAACGTCCTAATAGCCGGAGGATTCAACATCGTTAATTCGGATAGAGCGGTAAGTCCGGATTGTGGCAAATCGTCCGGTATTGTGCCAAATTCAACATAGACTTTTTTTCGTACAGGGTTCACCAAATACGGCTTTGCCTTCTCAAACAAATCACGGCGGTTCTCCATGCCGGAAACGACCATCCGAACACCATCCTTCCGCACGGAGACAAGGTCAAACGCCTTTAGTTGTTTTACGGCACGCGATATCTGCATGGCAGAAAGTCCGAGACTGTCAGACACACCATTGGTGTACAGTTCTGGCTCGGCTTGATACAAGTAGCGGAATAACAGAAGCTGGGAGGATGGCATTAGTACTTCCATGTACGGGGTTTCTGTTGTATATCGCTCTCTTAGCGCAATGCCTAAAAACGGTAGATAGATTTGACAATCCGGTGCGACAAAGGGGATTCTTGCACCGATAAGCGATTTCCTGCGCCATGACGTTATGTTGTCAAGTTCCAGCACTATCGGCAGCGGCTCGATTTCACGCACCTTCGCAATATGCTTCTTGAGCGCGTTAAGCGTGTCAAGCTCGCCTTTTGGTGCCAAAAACAAACAATGCACGCCCTCAAGTTCAGCTTTCTTGATTTCATAGCGTTCATTGAGATAATATGGCAGCCCTGAATAACCGCTCCACAGTTCGATGTGCGCTTCAATGCCAAGCGTGTTAGTTAAATACTTCATACTGAACCTCAATAATAACGTAATTATTATATTATAACATAAACAGTGTTATTTGTAAATAACTATGTTATTATTTTTACTTGGCGTTACTTGGACGACTTTCTAGCCGTCCTTTTTTGCGCCTTTTTCCTCCCGAAATACAAACCGCGCACCCTTGTCTATAATTGCGGTGAAAGTGCGCTGAAAGGCGCGAAATGAACGTGCGTAAAACTAACAATTATTATAAGGAGGAAAAACAC
>JGI24702J35022_10001752_pt1 | contig 13417 bp, 10 predicted proteins | sample TergutTh196P4_FD_35022 | JGI IMG/M metagenome (IMG submission 35022)
AGCAATTGCTCGCCTGAGGTCCCCCATTCGACGTTTATCCTCTCGAGCTCAAGCAGGCTTTGCGGCAAACCTTTGATAAGCTCCGCGACGCCGTGATTGAGCGAAAAAGTCATGGATATCCCCATTTCGCGCATCGCGATAGAGCTAAATATGCTTGTTTGACTGTAAGGATATGAGAGAGCGAACAATTCCTCGCCTGTTGTTTTCGCCAGTAATTCCGTAAAATGCCTATGATCTTCACGCAGCACAGCCAGATAAGCCTCTTCACTCTCGCCATCCATACGCAAAACCCCTTTACGAAAAGGATCGTCGCGCTCTTCCACCTGATGAAGGTCATATGTATGGCTTTGGATCGATATCAGCCCGGAATCTACCATCTCGCGGGCTTCTTCGGCGCCGAAATGCGGGTATATCGGGTCGCCTGTATCTTTGTACGTGTCTTGTCCGAAGGATACGCCAATCATGAAAATCGCGGCGTTGAAAGCGTACTTTTTCAAGACGGGGAACGCGTATTCATAATTGCTCAGATACCCGTCGTCGAAAGTGATGGCGACCGCCTTTTCCGGAAGGGGGGCGCCGGTGAGGACAAAATCACGCATTTGCTTGAGCGAAACCGCCGAATAACCCGCATCAAAGAGCGCCCGCATCTGCTCCTCGAACTGTCCCGGCGAGACGGTTACCCCCGGATTGCCCTCTTCCAGGATACTGTGATATGAAAGGATCGGGATCTCCCTAACGTAGCCATCCTCCGCTACTGGCCCCTTGAAAAAAGCCTCCACCGCGCGGGACGCGTCCCCATGCGACACAAAAATGCCAAGGTCGCCCGGAATATAAGCGCTGTCGTCGCCGAATACGCGGGCGACCATCATTTCGCCGACGCTGTTGCGGAAATGCCATTCATCGTAAAAATACCTGGGATCCGTACTGATCGAGGAAATCGTAAAGTCCCAGTAGTCGCTGACAAGGGCAAGCTGCTCAAGGAAATACTCGACTTCCTGATAATCGTAATTGCCCATATCTCCGACATACATCGGGCAAGTCGTAATGATCAGGTCGGTTCCGGAGCTATCGCAAAGCGCTTTTATTTCCGCTACGGCGGCAATGCACTCGTCCGTATGCGTGAGCCTTGTAACCTTAGATATCTTAATGAACTCAGGATAGACTTCGAGGTACTTGTCCATATGGCCGATCGCCTCGGCGTCGCGCCTGGTCTTGTTGTATGTCCCTGTTTCAGCGTCAAATACGTCGAAACCTTGCTGGACATAGCTACGAGCGGAAATTAGCTTAATTTTGTTTATGGCGTATTTTGGATTCGCAAAATAATATGGGATCCGCCAATTTGGCGCAAGCGGCTGGAGGTTGGGGAGCTGACCGTCAGACCATTTATATGTCGAACCGCTGACAATCGGCACACAAAGCAGCATTTGCTTTGGATGATGGTATTCAACAAGATACTCCGCCAATCTCTTCGTGTATTCAAGATCTGCGCCATAGTTAAACATATTGTACCAGCGAAGCCCAGTGTATTTCTCAAGTGTGGAAGGCAAGAAGCCGCTTGATCCGCTTGGGCCGATGATAAACGCGTCATAGTCGCCAATGCGCTGATCGATGTAGCTAAATTTCGCAACTTTGGGGTTGTTTGTCATATCATATGAATTCCACTTAATAAAACGGTCGCCAAACGCGCCAAATGGGTCGACAATGACATTTGGCAAGACGACAGCCAGCACGATTAACAAAACCGCGCATATAAACATAACAAACCAGCGCCTGGCAGCCATATTACGCTCCTTTCTTTTGCTGATATTAACTGTTCAGAGGGTATCCAAAAACTCGCAATGGTTACAGGCTCCGCACACAAATTTAGCCTATTGTACAAGTTTCCACCGCAGTACCAGTGCGTTGCCTGTAAGCAACCTGTGTTTTTGGATGCCCTGTGAACAGTAACTGCTGTTACTAATACTGTGCGTAAATGAACGTGGCGGACAACGCGCTTGATGAAAATATACCAAAAGCCGTAATCGACGCAAGTGCGACAAGCAAAACCGAGAATTGAACTATTGGCCTCGTGCCGTTTATGGCGTCGCGCCAGTCTTTCCCACGCTCCGCCACATAGTCGCAAGCGAGGATTGCTATAAATCCCAGCGCCAGTACGATATAATCGGTTGCCCCAAGCCCCAGATTGAATATTGTGCCGTCCCATAATTCCCGAAGCTGCGGGTGTAGCACAGTCCATTTCAACATGGCAAGAGCGCCTCGCAGAGCGTCCGCCCGCGCGAAGTACCGCAGTATCACGAGTATGACAAGCGTACGCGTGATGGCGAACGCATGGCCAAAGCCCTTCGCGCCGCCATCTAACTTCGTCTTCGCGCGGAGCTTATCGATAAACGGCGCCATGAGCAATGAAGCGCTGATAATGAAACCGTTTAAAAAGCCAAATACAAACACGCTTTTACCCGAACCGTGCCATATGCCCATGACGATATATACGCAAAACGTAGCGACGCAAGCCGGGAGTAATTTGCCTATTCTCGCGCCAAACATCTTTCGAGTCAGCTTCCTGAGCCGACCCATGAGCTTGGAGAGCGCAATCGGGTAAAATAGGTAATCCTTCAACCAGCTGGAAAGAGTTATGTGCCAGCGCCGCCAGAAATCGGCAAGAGAGTTCGCAAAAAAAGGCTGTTTAAAGTTTTCGGGCATCTTTATGCCTAGGATTTCGCCAATCCCAAGCGTCACGTTGATGCCGCCTGCAAAATCGGCGTAAATCTGTACGCTGTATACCAAGAGCACAATTATAATCGTAGCGCCCCCATAGTTCTCGTAACCAGAGAACACCTTGTCTACTATGACGGCGGCGCGGTCAGCTACGATCAGCTTCATGAAGTAGCCCCAAATGATCCTTTGCACGCCATTTCGAGAACGATCCCAATCCCAGCCGTGTCCCGCGAAAAGATCGGCGGCAATCTCGCTATGGCGTGAAATAGGGCCTTGTATAAGTTGTGGGAAAAAGGAGAGGAACAAAGCCAACTTAAGGGGGTTTTTCTCCGGTTCCGCCTTTCCCCTGTATACGTCGGTCAAATAACCGGCCGCCTGGAACGTATAAAACGATATGCCCGGGATTAAAAGAATGCCAATCTTTGGCAAGATAACACCGCTGTATTTGAATAAAAGCAATGCGCCAAAGTTCAGTATTAAGCAAATCGCGAGCGGAAGCCTACGTTTCGTGCGCTTTTCGCGTTGCTTTCGCAGGGAAGAAGCCCATAACGAGCAAAAATAAACCGTGGCAATTGTGAAACTGATTGCGCCCAACGCGAAAAAGCCGCCGACAATCCAATAGAAAACATAACTTGCCGCCAGAAGCACAATCCATCGTACGCCTCGCGGCGAGATGAAATAACAAAACAATGATGCTACAAGAAACAGCAGAAATGTCGCGGAAACCAAGCTCACAGCGCAGCCCCCAAGGTTTTGAGCAAGTTTGCGATAGCCTCGACAGAATTGAAGTTTTCAGGTTCTAAATACTCCAGGTCAATATCTACCCCAAATGTGTCGGAAAGGTCGTTTATCAGTGCGATCATATCAAATGAATCGATCAGTCCGCTGTCAACAAACTCGCTTTCATTTTCCCAATCGACGTCAAAATGTAAATTCTCCAAAATTTCAATTATCCTATCCAATGCGTTAACCTCCATAATATGATTAAAAAATCATTATTTTTTTGACCGCGAGTATAGCTGCGCTATTGCGTCGCTCTTGATAAATCCCAGTTTACTAAACATAGCTATAGACGACGAGTTTTCAGGGCGGATCCACTCGTGAAACACAGGGTTCTTCGACAGTCGTAATTCCTGCGCGGCGAAAGCGCGGTATAGCTTGCCGCCAATCCCCATACCGCGCGCGTCCGGCGATACAGCGACTATGCGCGTTTGTCCGATATACAGTATGCCCAGAAGATTTCCGTCGCCCGAACGAACGCCGAGCGCACGCCCAAACATGTCGCGGCAGGGCATATCCATCTCCGGAGCGGCGAAATAAGCGCTCAGCATGGCATACGTCTCTTCTGCACCGACTTCGACAACGCCGCTGCTTCTAATTTTGCCGCCGTCGCCTCCAATCTCGTCGCTGATTGAGGGAAATGCATCGCTGATCCCGACAAGACGTCTGCTGATCTCTCTAAGCTCTCCGCTGACCCTTACATTCTCGACGATCCCCGCTATCTTTTGCGTAGTATACCTTTCCAGCGTCATCGTATGATTAAACCCTTGGCTGAGGAGCCAGTCCGCCGCTAAAGTTGGTGGGGATCCCGCACGGTAAACAAGATAGGCGGCGATGATATCATTATCTTCTCTATTATTACCAACTTCAGCAGGCTCTATGCCATCCGCGCCTTCATACACCGGAAGTTTTGCAGAAGGCGACGCCAGGCGGAACCGCAGCTTGGTAAATCCTTCGCGCCGTTCGAATAGGAAGAGGGACTGCCCGTCGGTGGCATATCTCAGTTTTCCGCGCTCAATCAGAACCCGCGTTTCAGCTGGCGTCAAATAGTCGTTGCTGACGCGGCGGGGATGCTCCTTTAGCGTTTGTACATACGCGTCATAGTTTGTTATCGCCGTCATAACATTCCTTTCTGACCCGAACGCGATCGATCTTGCCGTTTGGCAGTTTTGGCATTTCGCCGACCTTAATGATTACATTGGGTTGCATATAGCGCGGTAGACGCGCAGCCATTTCGGCGGCTAAGCGATTTTCGGCAATAGCGCCCTCGTAAAACAGTAAGATTTTGGAATTCTCTTTGTCGTAAGCGCAGCAAACGAGGCCGATCCCGTCTAAGCTTGCGGCGGTCGATTCCACCTCGCCCAGTTCGACGCGGCTTCCCATATGTTTGACCTGGTTGTCGGCGCGCGAAATGAACACCAACTCGCCAAATTCGTTCAGTTTTGCCAGGTCGCCAGTTCGATATACGATATCGCGGTAATTTGAGTGGAGCGGGTTCTGGACAAAAGATTCGGCAGTACGCGACGCGTTGTTGTAATACCCCAACCCCACGCCCGCGCCCCGGACATATATCTCGCCAGTCTCGCCGCAAACGGCAGGCCTCCCGTCTTCGCTAAGCAACAGCAGTTCGGTGTCGCGGCAGGGAAAACCGATAGGTACGCTTTTGTCGTCCGACAAATCCCGGCGGACGGTGTAGAAAGAGCAATCTACAGTCGTTTCAGTTGGGCCATATACGTTAGTGAAACGCGCGTTCGGCATCGCGTTTTGCCACTTTTCCAGTACTGCCACTGGCATGTTCTCGCCGCCAAAAATTACGTCCTCAACGCCAACCGGAGCATACCTTTCAAGCGCCCCGCTGTTTGCGATCATCTTAATCGCGGCAGCAGCCCATGGCATGACGTTCGCCCCGGTTTCCGACACCGCGCGAAGAGCCTTGAGAGACGAGATAAAGTGTTTTTTCGGGAACAGACGCGTAGACGCGCCGTGTTTGAGCGTTGAGTACAGCTCTTGTACAGAAGAATCGAAATAAAAGGGGCATTGCCCGGCGAATACGGTACGTTTAGAGAACCCGAACGTTTCGCCCATCCATTCGATCAGGTTGACGACACCGCCGTGAGAGATAAGCGCGGCTTTTGGAACACCTGTGGATCCCGACGTGAATATAGCGTAGGCTGGGTCGGAGGACAGCGCGCCATCACGAATCCTGTCAAGCGCCGCGTCGGACAGCGTGGCTCGGGGGAGTTGCATGACGCAATCCGCGTCGAGCGTCATAGCGGGGGATATCGCCTCCAGACGCGCGCGGACGTGTTCTTTCGGCGCGAACCCATCGAGCGGGACATAAAAACACCCCGCGTAGAGCGTCCCAATGAATGCGACCACGTCGGCTACTTTGTGGGTCGTCAGCACGGCAACAGGCAAGCGCGTTTGCTCGACTTTTGCGTGAACAGCGGCGCCGACTTCGCGGCCAAGCCCAACAAGCTCCGCGAAAGTCACGGTTTCGGTTTCGTCGGTAAAAGCAGCCTTGTCCGGAAAGAGCGTTGCTGAGTGTTCCAAGTATTCAAGCAGGTTGGTCAAAAGCGTCATCCCTTCGCGTTGTGTTTGCGTTATATGTTGAACCGGAAATTGATTATATCACCGTCGGCTACGATGTATTCTTTGCCTTCCAGGCGGAACAGGCCCTTTTCTTTCACCTTTGCCATCGAGCCGAGTTCTTTGATGTTGTCGTATTTTACCACTTCCGCGCGGATAAAGCCTCGTTCTATGTCGGAATGCACCTTGCCGGCGGCGGACTTCGCGTGTGTCCCTTTTTCTATCGTCCATGCCCGCACCTCGTCTGGGCCGACCGTCAAAAATGAAATGAGTCCTAAAAGGCTGTACGCCGCCATTGCCAGCACCGCGATCCCAGGCTGCGTAATGCCCAAGTCGTCCATGAACATCTGCTTGTCGTCCTCCGGCAACTGGCTGATTTCCAACTCGGTTTCCACACAAAGCTCGATTAGAGGTATATTTAGTTCGGAACAAAGAGCCTTTAGCTCGTCTTGGGCCGGCCATGACTTAGTTTCCCACTCGTTTTCGTCCAGGTTAGCCACAGCCATACGCGGCTTTTCGGTCAAAAACGCGAAGCCGCTTATAGCTGAACGCTCTTGCTGGGACAGATCCAAATCAGCTATCGAGTCGCCGTTTTCCAAAGATTTGTAACAACGATCCAGGAGCGCGAGTTCCGCCTCATGCTCCTTCGTTATTTTCTTCCCAGTTTTTATTCGAGCAACCCTTTTTTCAATCATCTCNAGGTCNGCGAATAACATCTCGGTTTCGACCGCTTCCAAGTCCCTTGCGGGGTCGATGCTGCCCAGGTCATGCGCGACCGACGCAGACTGAAAAGCCCTGAGTACGTGTACNAGGGCGTCGCATGGGCGCACATCGTTGAGAAACTTGGCCGCTCCTGAGCTTTTGGCGTCGCCNGAGGCGGAAAAACCGGCCACGTCTACAAGGTCGATCTTGGCGTAGATGGTCTTTTTTGGTTTGAATAACTCCGAAAGAAAGTCTATGCGTTCATCTGGAACATGTCCTGTGCCAATGTTGACGGAACCTTTTGCCCCGATTGTAACGGGATTGTCTGCCCTGCCAGTCAGCAGGTTGAATAGCGTCGTTTTTCCAGTCTGGTCAAGCCCTATTAGCCCAATTTTCATAAACTGCCTCCCTTTGATTAATTTGCTTATGCACCGACCTCGATCTGTTCGTTATCAGCAAGAGTGCCAACAACTCTCACCGTAAGCGTACGGTCTTCCAATTCAATGTCTATGCGGAGCGGGTAGAGCGTATTGTTGATGAATTTGAAATCAAGAGAACCCCAACTGACTGTGGCGTCCCGACCTCTTGGCAGATACGTGATAGGTTGACCGTGCGGATGACGTTCCTTAATGCGGATATCCGTGTCCTTTATCGCCGAGTAAATCGTGGAGGACACCTGGCATATCCCGCCGCCTATCGCTTGTACCGTCTGTCCGCCGGAAAAAGCGGGCGCTGACTTGTAGCCGCGCGCCGTAGTGCGCCTTCCGACGACACGGTTGAATGAAAACTCCTCGCCCGGCTCAAGAACGATGCCGTTTATTGCTTCAGACGCCAATATAATATTGTTGAGCCTGTTTTCCGATCCGCCGATCTTTGTGACGCATTCGCCGATTATGTCGTGAAACAGGATGCTTTCCAGGTGCTCCCGCGTGACTTCTGGTTGTGTGCGCTCAATGGCGATAGATATGGTTTTTCCCGCCTCGGCGCCGCTTAACAGATCAACAGCTTGAATATAGTCGAAATCGACGCCGACAACACTATCGGAAATTTCCTTTGTTTCNTGGTCGTACTGAGCTGAGAGGGGTATAGTAAGCAAATGGCGGCGTATTGCCGTAAGTTCGGCCGAGTCCACGCNCGTATCTGGNAGCGCGTAGGATTTTTCAACTGGAATGCCTGTTTGCCGNGATTCTGAAAGGCCTTCAACAACCAGGTCGAAAACCGCAGAATCGCTCGCTTGAACCTCCCCCGCGCCCTTTACGATGACGATCCTGTCCTCATATATGAGCGGTAGGGATTTTTCAAGTGATGAATTGTAGCTTTCTGTAAATGCGTTCACGCGGGCGCGTAGCGGTTCGACATCCGTTTCGTAGTGGACGTTGAATGTTTCTGCTTGAGCGTCGCGGGTAATGTAAAGGCGATACACGCGGCTCAGAAAATCCCATGTGTCTTGCACAAACCCATTTCCACGCCCCCTTGAATACGCGGCGTCGATTAAAAGCTGCGCGTCATGCGTGATCTGAATGTCGTCACCTGTGACTCTTAGCTCGGATCCGTCGGGGAACGTGACGGATACGGCGGTATTTTTCCAACGTGCTTCGTACGTCTGCAAGTCTAAAGCTTTATAGGCTTCAGCGCTGGTAAGCCACGATACGTCCGTGCCATCAATTGTCAAAGTTGGCAGGATCTTGTCATATTCATAATATCGCATATACAAGCCTGCTCCGCAAAACGCGGCGGCAATTACGATAAGGGGTATCACGATCGCAAGGATCACCTTAACAAATGTTCGGGCGTGTTTTTTCTCATTAGCCATTTTTCTTCACCTCAGTGTTTCCCAGGGCAGTTGCTTTTCCAGGAATTGACATTTTATATAGGCGTATTCTATCCAACGTAGGCATATAGTTTACCCTGTGGATATTATACCACACTCAATGGATATTGCGTTAGAAATTTCAAAAATTATATTCCCGACAAATCTTGTCAAGATTGTGGTTCAGGTGTATCCAAAGTCCCCGTCATTGCGAGTCGCAGCGAAGCAAACCAGTCCTCTTTGCGTCGATTAACAGGTTTGTGACTGGATTGCCGCATCGCAGGCTCCTCGCAAAGACGAAATTGTGTTTTATATTGGTATTGTGCCAAAATGGCACAATACCCCTTTAAAGCGCTAAATTCCGCCGAGTATCTCATTCAAAGGTTTTCGGATTCGTATAACCAGGTTTTACCAGCAAGTTATCCTTGTCTTTGATATACTCGTTGTATACGCCCTCCCATTCCGGGAAGGAATACTGTTCGACCGACACGGAAATGTACTTTTCAGGTTTGCCCATTGTCTTGTTTACAATTGCAGCGATTTGTTCAGCCGCTTCTTGCAATTGTTCTTGAGACGACCCGCTGAGGGTCTTTATTACTACATGTGGCATATGGTATCTCTCCTTCTTTTTATATAACGCTTGCGCAGCGCTGCAGTCGTTCTGGGATGATAGTATCATTTATAATCATTGGATGTCAACAGGTAGTGCTGAAGATTGACATTTACAGTTAGCGTTATTTTAGGTATAATAATTGCGCAAGTTGGAAATTTTCAAGGAGAACCATATGGAGGGCGAATGCTGTGGGACGCTTTTTTAATACCGCAGGCCCAATGAAACCGAAGGATCACTACTGCATCGACCCGCTGACGCGTATCGACTGGCAAGACGTCCGTCGGTTGATCCGTGACAAGTGTTATTTTGTCATGCATGCGCCGCGGCAGACTGGCAAGACCAGCGCGCTGCTAGCAATGATGAATGCGATCAACGAAGAAGGCAGTTACATATGCGCCTACGCCAATATCGAAGCTGCGCAAACTGCCCGGGAAGAGGAAAAGGGCATCCCCGCTGTTTGCAGCGCTGTATCAAGCGCGCTTGAATCATATCTGAATAGGCCCGATCTGCGACAGTGGTTTATGGAGGAATGCCTGAAGATTCCGCCCCAGGATCAGCTTTTTCAACTACTTCGCCAGTGGACTGTGACGTCGGACAAACATACGATACTCTTTCTGGACGAAATCGACGCCCTCGTCGGCGACACCTTAATCTCGGTCCTGCGCCAGATCCGCTCAGGTTATACGCGCCGACCTGAAGAGTTCCCGCAGTGTGTCATACTATGCGGCGTACGGGATGTGCGTGATTACCGCATCCACCAGGGCAATGGCGAGATCATTACGGGAGGCAGCGCCTTTAACATCAAAACCAAGTCGCTTCGGATGGGGAATTTCACGCAGGAAGAAACCAGATCCTTATGGCTACAGCACACGGAGGAGACAGAGCAGGAGTTTGAGGAGGCTATTTTTCCCGAGCTTTGGGAGGATACCTATGGGCAACCTTGGCTCGTAAACGCGCTTGGACAGGAAGTAACATGGGAGATACGCGCAAACCGCGACCGCTGCCGGAAAATCACTCTGTCTGATTACAAGGCAGCGAGGGAGGAACTGATAGAGTCTCGCGCAACACACCTTGATCAACTGGTTGACAAGCTGCGGGAGCCACGTGTCCACAGTGTCATTGAATCGATGCTTTCAGGAGAGTCAGAGGGCATTAGCAGCATTCGCGTGGACGACCAGCAATATGTTGAAGACCTTGGGCTGATCCGGACAAAGCCGACTGTTAGCATAAGCAACCGTATTTACCGGGAAATTATTCCGCGAGAACTCACTTGGGTGGCGCAGACGCGCATACCAAACCAAGAACAAAAGTGGTATGTCACAGTGGAACACAGGCTGGATATGCCAAAACTGCTCGCCGCTTTCCAGCAGTTCTTTCGCGAACACGCTGATAGTTGGGCCGATACCTTCGGCTACAAGGAAGCCGGCCCCCAACTTTTACTACAGGCTTTCCTTCAACGCATAGTTAACGGCGGGGGACACATCAATCGGGAATATGGCCTTGGCCGCAAGCGGACTGATTTGTTTATTGAATGGCCAATAGATGAAAAGCAGGGCATACACGGGCCGCTCCAGCGTGTCGTGATCGAACTCAAGCTACGGCGCGGCAGCCTGGAAACGGTCGTCGCGCAAGGCCTTGCGCAGACCGCCGACTATTCCCGTCAGGTGGGGGCGGACGAGGCGCATTTGATAGTTTTCGACCGCGAATCGAAGCTCTCGTGGGACGAGCGTATCTGGCGACGCGACGAGCATTTTGGAGACCTCCCCATCACAGTCTGGGGCACGTGAGCGTTTTGAATCATAGTAGCGCGATCTTGGCGGAGCTAGACGACTTGATCTTTAACGTTTTTACCGTTTTGTGACGTAATGCCAAAATTATTATCATACGCTACATTGACATTTACAGTTCAAACTTTTTTGTGTATAATGGTCTTGAAAATTGGAGAATATACGCAATACAAGCTGGATACGCCAAAACTGCTCAACACTTTGTTTTTGTAGTGTAGCCTCTGAATAAACGCAATAATTCTTGTAAAGGAGATAGTTTGAAACAATACCGTTCGCAATCGCCCTAAAAAGGGTATAGCAAAGCTGACCGTCAGCAAACGGGCGAAAAAAAGTATTTGCAGTAGGCTATGCGACTTCGCTGGTTTCCTCGTCCACAATCAAGAAACCTTTGCTGCGCAAGAATGCAACAGCCTGAGTAGCAGTTAGTACACGAGCAACAGGCGGCTTGTCCGCGTTGCGATAGAGTACGGCATTATAGGCTTCGTTTTTGCTGAGCATGTGCCATATGGCGGTGAGCAATTTGCGCGCAATAGCGATGGTAGCCTTCTTTCCTCCGCGGCGTTTTTTGAGAGCCTGATATTTGTTCTTGAGTTCAGGATGCTTGTCAGAACTGCTGACAGCAAGAGCGCACTGAACTAGGAGCGGCTTCAAATAGGCTCCGGCACGGGCTATACGGGTGGTTTTCTTCTTCCCCGCGCTTTCGTTGTTTTGCGGTGAAAGCCCAGCCCACGACACGAGCTTTTTCGCCGTTTCAAACACGGACATATCGGCACCTATTTCAGCTAAAATGCGGATAGCCGTCAATGGTTCGCTGATACCCGGAACGGTCAAGAGCAACGTAATTTGAGGCTGATATTTCTCTGCAAGGCAGATAATAAGGTTTTCGAGTGCGGATTTAAGGTCGTTCAGTTGTTCCATATGCTGCCTGATGAACTTCAGCCTTTCGCTCTGTTCGAAGGTCAGCTCTCCGTCCAAAGCCGCTTTGATTTCCTCAATGGTTGCCTTGCAACGTCCGTCAACAAGCGGAGCGACATCAAAATCAGCATTGCCGTGCTCGATTAACTTCTCAGTGATGCGGGACGCGCTCTTGCCGAACACATCCGAAAAAACAGCATCCAATTTGAAGTTGCACACGGTCAGGCAATTCTGCGCACGGTTCTTCTCGCTGGAACACATATAGGTCAGCTTGGCGTAGTAGCGGCACAGGTCGCGAAGCTGCCTGATGTCCGGCGGTGGGATAAAGCTCGAGCGGACAAGGTCGCACTTGAAAAGCTCGGAAATCCACTTCGCGTCTTTCTTGTCGGTTTTCTTGCCCTTGATGGCCTTGACGTATTTGGGGTGCGTCAGGCAAACGTTGATATCGGCCTTCTCAAGGGCATTGAAAACCGGAATCCAGTACTTGCCGGACGATTCCATGCAGACATCCTTGCAGTTATTGGCCGCAAGCCACTATGCCAGCCTACGCAGATCCCCCGAAAAAGTGGAAAAGCGTTTTATCTGATGCGTGGTGTTGCTGCGCTCGTCGGTTTTCGCGATGCACGCGACGAGAAAATTCTTGTGGACATCCATCCCGCAGCAAATCGGGTAGACAATGTCAACTACTCCTGCCAATAAAAAAACCTCTTTTCAGTTAGATTTGAGGCTGCGGCAGTGACTGGAAGTTCTGCTAAAAACGAGTAATGTCTTTACAAAGATTAGTTTACAGGCTCCAAGTCCTACTCGTTGGTGCTTGAACAAACCTCCGGCGACTTATTATCATACGGGTTAGCGGCAATCCGCTTCGCCACTCTCCTCCTCGTGCTCTGTAGTGTGCCGCGCCTCAGAGGCTTATTGTAGCAAATTTAACGCGATCTGCACCGCCTGTATTTCATTTCTCGTTGGTGCCTTTCGCAGAAAGGAATGGTCTTTATCATGAAAACTGTTTGCATCAGCCTGCCCACAGCCGAAACGGCGCAAAGGTTCGTATCGCTCATATCCCCGCTGCCGGGGCAATTTGACCTANTATCGGACGAGTACATACTTGACGCAAAGTCACTGATGGGAATATTNAAGCTAGACCTCACGAAGCCAATCAAACTCCGCGTTGAAANGGATTCGGAAGAAACAATGCGGATAATTAGCCAATTCATGGAGGGAATAAATGAGTAACGANTTTNTCACATTAACAATAGGGGAACAAAAAAACATAGCGCTTATCGCGCATGACGGTAAAAAGAAGGATTTGTTGGACTGGTGCGAATGGAACAAGGCGCTATTGGCCAAGCACTTTTTATGCGGCACTGGTACCACCGCCAAAATGATCACCGACCGTACGGGGTTGCCTGTGCGAGGTTTCAACAGCGGCCCACTTGGCGGGGATCAGCAAATCGGCGCAAAAATAGTAGAAGGAACTGTCGATTTCATCGTGTTCTTCTCCGATCC
>JGI24702J35022_10001753_pt1 | contig 13413 bp, 12 predicted proteins | sample TergutTh196P4_FD_35022 | JGI IMG/M metagenome (IMG submission 35022)
ACATTTCAAATCAAAGGAGTTTTTGTCAATTATACTAAAATAGAGAGACAAAGTATCGAAAACGGTCGTTTCATAAATGAATTGGATAATCTGGAAGAAAGAAAAATCTGCGTGATCGGATCCAAAGTATATGAAGAATTATTTCCTACTAAAGAAAATCCGATCGGTCGCTATGTCCGGATATGGGGCATCTACTTTCAGGTAGTAGGAGTAGTTTCCGGCATTTCAAATGTAAGTATAGGCGGTCGTTCGGCCGAATCGGTTTTTCTCCCGTTTAAAACATTGCAAAAAGTAATTAATCAAGGCGACGTCATTCATCTGCTTGGAGCGACAGCAAAACCGAATGTACCGGTAAGCAAGATGGAAGCGAAAATGAAAGAAATACTCAAATCGAACAATCATATTGCTCCTACCGATGAGCAAGCCATTTGGAGTATCAATTTGGAAAGCCAATTTAATATCTTTAAATTTTTATTTATTGGAATCGCCATTGTCATTTGGATTGTCGGTTCGGGTACGTTAATAGCCGGAATAATAGGCGTCAGCAATATTATGGTCGTAACCGTCAAAGAACGGACAAAAGAAATCGGCATCCGGAGGGCTTTGGGAGCTAAACCTCGAACGATCATCGGACAAATTATGTGGGAAAGTTTGGTGTTAACGGCGATTGCCGGGATATTGGGATTATGTTTGGGAGTCTTGTGTTTGTACCTGGCAGATACTCTTTGGCTGCAAAACGCTGAAAATATGTTTATCTCCAATCCGATAGTTTCGTTTTCAACCGCAGTTACATCAACGATGATCCTGTTATTTTTCGGACTGATTGCCGGTTTAATTCCCGCAGCCAGAGCCATGCAGATCAAGGCGATTGATGCAATACAGGAAGAGTGATAAAATAAGAAATTAAATAATTAATAATATGAAAAAAGTAGGTAGAATTATCTTGTTCGTCTTATTAGGAATCATTATCCTATCCACCTTTAGCTTTCTTTGGAACAAATCGCATCCGAAAGCCAAAGTGTATGAAATTCTTTCGCCCACTATTGGTACGATTGAAAATAAAACTGTCGCTACAGGTAAAATAGAACCTCGCGACGAAATTCTTATTAAACCGCAAATATCCGGTATCGTTTCTGAAGTTTACAAAGAAGCCGGTCAAATGATACAAACAGGCGATGTGATCGCTACCGTAAAAGTAATACCTGAAATGGGTCAACTCAATGCGGCAGAATCGCGTCTTCGGATAGCTGAAATTAATTTTCAACAGATAGAAACCGAATATACACGTCAAAAGCAACTCTTTGAAAAAGGAGTTGTCTCCAAAGAAGAATTTGATACGGCACAAGCCGGCTATAATAAAGCGCAAGAAGAAAAAAACAATGCAAAAGACGCATTAGACATTGTTAGGGAAGGTGTTTCAAAAAAATACGCTCAGCTGAGCAATACGCAAATCCGTTCAACCATTTCGGGAATGATCTTGGATGTGCCGGTTAAAGCGGGAAATTCCGTCATTCAAGCCAATACATTTAATGATGGGACAACCATTGCTTCCATTGCTAATATGAACGACTTGATTTTCAGAGGTAATATTGATGAAACGGAAGTGGGAAAAATAAAAGAAGGCGTACCTATCGTGTTGACAGTTGGTGCCATCAGTGATCAAAAATTTGATGCGGCTTTGGAATATATTTCCCCGAAAGGACAGGAACAAAGCGGCGCTGTTCTGTTTGAAATCAAAGCGGCAATTAAAGTACCCGATTCGGTTTTCATCCGTGCAGGATACAGCGCCAATGCCGAAATTGTCAAGAGCCGGGCTTCAGATATCCTAACAATTCCGGAAAGCTCGATTGAATTTAGCAACGATTCGGCATATGTTTATTTGGTGAAACAAGAGAAACCGGAACAATCCTTTGATAAACACTTTATCCAAGTGGGACTTTCCGACGGCATCAATGTAGAAGTGAAAGAGGGCTTAGCCACTGAAGATAAAATCAGAGGGAATGTCATTGAAACCAAGAAGAAAAAAGAATAAAAGAATTATAAGGAAAGATAAAATGATAAATATGATAAATATGATAAAAATAAAAAATCTGCTCGTACTTACTTTTCTTTGCGCTTGTACGCTGCTTTCAGCACAGAACAAACCATGGAGTTTAGAAGATTGCATCCGGTATGCCCTTGAACATAATATTTCAATCAAACAATTAGTTGTACAGAAAAATAGTGCTGAAGTGGATCTTAATACTGCCCAAATGAGCCGTTTACCGAATCTAAATGCCAGCGGAGGACAAAATTGGAATTTCGGACGGACCCAAATACAAAGTGGTATGTATGAAAACAGAAGTCAATCCAATACGAATTTATCTATCGGCAGTTCTATTCCCCTTTTTACCGGATTTCGCATTCCGAATGAAATTGCCAGAAATAAATTAGAATTGGAAGCATCCGTTCAGAATCTTGAAAAAGCCAAAGAAGACTTGGCTTTGAATGTCGCCTCACTGTTTCTGCAAGTATTATTTACTAAGGAGCTTTTGAAAATAAATCAAGAGCAATTGGCTTTAAGTCAAACGCAAATTGAACGTACCAATGCTTTGGTGGAAGCAGGAAAAGTACCTTTGTCGCAGTTGTACGATATTGAAGCGCAAGTCGCTAACGATAAAGTCTCGGTCGTTCAAGCAGAAAACAACCTCCGCTTGGCTCTATTGGATTTAGCGCAAAGTCTCGAACTGCAACAGGTTGAGGATTTTGATGTCATTACTCCCATATTTGGAGATGTAGTAACCGAATATATGAGCAGTGTTCAACTTCCGCAAACGGTTTTTAATAATGCCATACAAATTAAGCCGGTCATTAAAGTACAGGAACTGCGGGTACAAAGCGCTGAAAAAACATTAGCCATTGCAAAATCCGGCTATTTTCCAACAGTAAGTATGAATATGGGGCTGGGAACCAATTATTTTTATTTGTATAATAAAGATTTCTTCAACAATTCATTTTCAAGTCAAATGAAGAACAATATGGGAGAATCAATCGGACTAAGTTTGAATATCCCGATTTTCAATCGTTTTTCGGTAAGGAACCAAGTACGGAATGCACAATTCAATATTGAAAACCAACAATTAGCATTGGAAAATGCCAAAAAAACCTTATACAAAGAAATTGAAACCGCTTATTTAAACGCTCTTGCTGCACAGGAAAAGTTTAAAGCCTCGCAACAAGCAATTAAATCAACATCCGAATCGTTTTTTTATGCCAAAGAACGGTATGAAACCGGTAAATCAACGGTATTTGAATTTAACGACGCCCGAACCCGTTTGATACGAAGTCAGTCGGAAGAAATTCAAGCAAAATATGATTATATTTTCCGTACAAAAATCTTGGACTTTTATAACGGAATACCGATAAAGTTGTAAATGGTTTATAATTTTCAGTATAGGTAGTATGAGCATTGATATTTGCTCTTATACATTAAAAAACGTGCTTCATTTCATAATTAATTATTTTTAATTGAAAAATCAGTTGTATATTTGTAGTATAATTAATAAGCGAAAGATATGGAAGCGACATTATTAAATCCGGTTCAATTACACCTTTTGCGTATGTTTTCATACAATAAAGACGAGAAAAGTTTATTAGAAATAAAAGAGGTATTGTTTAATTACTATTGCCAAAAACTGAATGAAGAAGGTAAGCGGATTTGGGAGGAGAAAAACATGAGTAATGAAACAATGCGCGAATTGTTGAAGACTCATTTAAGAACGCCTTACAAATGAGAATAGTATTGGATACAAATTGTTTACTCGTATCTGTACAGGAATATTCTGATTATTTTTGGATATGGCAGACATTCCGAGATAAAAAATTTGTTTTGTGTTATACTGATGAAATATTGAATGAATATCAAGAAGTTTTGTCGTATTATTATTCAGGCACATTGGCAAAATATATTATTGACGCCATTCTTAATGCATCTCATGCAGAGCCGATAACAGTATATTATAAATGGCGCCTAATAACTGCCGACCTTGATGACAATAAATTCGTAGATTGTGCCATCAGTGCAAATGCAGATTTTATCGTTACCAACGACAAACACTTCAATGTGTTGAAAAATATTGACTTCCCAAAAATAAACGTCATTGATATTGACACTTATAAAAACATAATTTCAATACCCTGAGGGTTGTCCTGATACGATCAAAAAAAGTGTAAGCCATTACATAATAGTTTACGCATTTTTTTGAAGGTGTAAATACCCAACTTCAGCGCAGGAATGCCTGTATGGGAGGTGGCGTCGGAATGACCGGTTTGTTAAACAGATATATATCAATTATTTAATATTATTAATTAAAAAAAAAGTAAAAATTATGGGATTCATTAAAGCATTTTCAGGTGCAATAGGCGGCATGTTTGCCGACCAGTGGAAGGATTTTTTAACTCCATCGCCCAATGTGCCCGGTACGGTGGCGCTATTTGAAGCAACGCCGCAAGGACAAAACGCAGGTCGCGGCTCAAACACGAAAGGTTCAAAAAACATTATTACCAACGGCAGTAAGATAATCGTGCCGGAAGGTACGGCGCTTATCACATTTCAAGATGGCGCAATAACGGGTTTTATTGCCGAAGCGGGAGGATTTGAATACAGGTCGGACGACCAAAATTCAAAATCATTCTTCTCAGGTGATGGAATTATTTCATCTACTATTAAAACTTCTTGGGAAAGATTTAAGTTTGGTGGACAACCCGGAGCGCAACAATTAGCGTTTTACGTTAATTTAAAAGAAATTCCAAACAATAGATTTGGAACGCAATCGGAAATTTATTGGGACGACGCTTATCTCGGCGCACAGGTCGGAGCGGTTACAAGAGGTACTTATACGATGAAAATCGTTGACCCGATACTGTTTGTTAAAAATTTTGTGCCTGCCCAATACCTGCAACCCGATGCGCCTGTATTCGATTTTGCCGATATGGATAACGATGCGGGAGCGCAACTGTTTAATGAAGTGGTAGGCAGTTTATCCGCAGCATTTTCAAATTACACAAACGACCCGAGCAAAGGCAACCGTATCACCCGGATTCAAGGCGACCAGATTGGTTTTGCACAATCATTGACACAAGCCGTTGAAGATGGCTATCAATGGAAAACCGACCGCGGATTGGAAATAGTAAAAGTCGCTTTGGTAGCCATCGAATACGACGAAGATACAAAAGCGTTATTGAGCGATGTCAAAAAAGCAGACGCTTTGTCGGGCGCGCGCGGAAGTTCATTTATGCAGCAATCGGTTGCACGTGGTATGCAAGCAGCAGGCGAAAACCCGGCCGGCGGCGGAATGGGTATGGCATTTATGGGTATGGGAATGGGCGCAGCAGGAAATATGATGGGAGCGACGCAGCAGCAAGGCGTAACGCCCCAATCGCAGTTTATTCAAAACCAACCCATACAACCACAGCAGCAGCAAGCGCCTCCTCCGCCAATGCCGCCGCAGCAACCCATGTTTCATGCTATGTTAGGCGGCGCACAACAGGGACCCTTCGGTGTAGCGCAATTGCAACAAATGGCGCAAATGGGACAGTTAACGCCTGATACAATGGTTTGGTGTGCAGGAATGCCCTCATGGGCTGCCGCGGGGACAGTACCATCGTTGGCTGTGTTCTTTGGCGTTGTTCCTCCTCCCCCGCCGCCTCCTGTAATGTAAAACTATTATGGAAGCGGACAACGAAATGAATATTCCAATTGATGAATCTAATACCGTTCAAACAGATGCCGGAGTAAAAGGCGGACAAAACAAATGTCCTAAATGTGGAGCAACCGATATTTCACTAAATGTGAATACCGGTCTATTAAGATGTAATTTTTGCAGGCATGAATTTGAACCGGAAAAAGTTGCCGACTCGGAAACCAATTTAAGTCAATTGGAAGGCACGGTAATTGGTTCCGGCGCTCAAGATATTATCGCAGGTACGGATGAAGTATTGACTTTCAAATGCGGCAGTTGCGCCGCTGAAGTAGTCATTGACACTGCCGAAGCAACACAGGCAAGATGCCACTGGTGCCGTAATACTTTATCAATCAATCAACAAGTGCCAAACGGAGCTGTTCCTGACGTAGTATTGCCTTTCGGAATTAAAAAAGACGATGCAAAAGGTGAAATTGAAAAATTTGTAAGTAAAAGAAAGTTTTTTGCTCATCCAACATTCAAAAAAGAATTTTCAACCGAAAATGTGATGGGAGTCTATTTACCCTATATGGTAGTTGACATCAATGCGCATGCAAATCTTGCAGGTCAGGGCGAACACGAAGTCAGAAGATATACCCGTGGTAGCGGAAAAGACAAGGAAACATTCTATGACGCAGATTTATATGATGTTGAACGGGAATTTGATATAGTTGTTAACGGATTAACCGTTGAATCAAGCGCCGACAAATTAGACAATAAAGCAAGAAATAAAACAAACAACATTATCAACTCGATTATGCCTTTTGATATTGAAAACAGCGTTAAATGGAATGCTAACTATTTAAAGGGCTATACATCTGAAAAAAGAGATACCAATGTCGAAAATTTAAAGGGACTTGTAAATGCACAGGCAAAAGATATAACACGCTATAAAGCAAATGAAACATTGAAAATATACGACAGGGGTGTTGCCTGGCATAAAGAAGAGTTGGATGTGAAAGGCGAGCGATGGAAAGCAGCCTATTTTCCTGTTTGGTTGTATAGTTATCACCAAAAAAACAAAAACTTGCTACATTATGTAGCGGTCAATGCAAGAACAAAAGAAACGATGGGAAGCATACCGATACACATGCCCAAGTTATTATTCATATCTGCTATAGTAGAGGTAGTAGGTTTCATTCTTTGGTTAGCAACAATGCCTTTTTTTGTATTTGAGGATAATGATGATAATTACAGTTGGGTTTTCTTAACTTTAGGATTTATTTTTTATGCTCTGATGTATATGAGATACCGGAATAAAGGAGCCCGGCATTACCACGAAAAGGAAACAAAATCAACAATGGACAACCTGCGAAAAGAAGATGTTTTTGTTACAACAAGAACAGGGCTTAGAAAATCAAGAATGGAAGGAGCAAATAACACATCCGTTAGAGGCAGCGCTTTCTGAAATGCCGGATACGGTTTCTAATTGAAATATCTAAAGAGTACGAAAGAGTGCCAGCGTGTAAACCAACAAAAAGTTTACACGCTTTTTTGTATATAGGCAAAAATACCCATAAAAAATGCCCTCAGATAAGCACAAATGCTCATTGAAATGAAGAAAATTTGCCGTTTTTATGAGGAGTTTTCGTATCTTTGCATTGAAAAAATTAAAACCGCAGAGATTATGACAACCTATCAAGTAGAAATAAACGAGCAAATACCTTTGGGAAAGAGCATAATAGCCTTGTTGAAATCGGCAGATGAAGCCGTTGTTTCTGTTGTTAAAAAAAGAGAAAAGCGCGAATTGACATACGAAGAGGTCGTTAATAAAAGCGAACTGCATCGTCAATTAGACAGCGCATTTAAAGACGTCCGCCTGATGCTTGACGGCAAGAAACGGGAAAAAACAGCACAGGAATTTCTCGAAGAAATACGCAACGGAAAATGAATTACGCAATAATAACGACTAATGATTTTGAAAGTAATTTTAAACGACTTTCAAAAAAGTATCCTTCGTTAGATAGTGACTATGAAATTCTGCTTGAGAATTTGTTGAAAAATCCCGAAATGGGTAGTACATTGGGGAGCAATGCCCATAAAGTACGTATGTCTATTGCCTCGAAGGGCAAGGGCAAACGCGGCGGAGCAAGGGTGATTACCTGCAATGTGTTGATAAACATTGAACAAACAAAAATCTACCTGCTTGCCATCTACGACAAGGGAGAACAGAAAAGCATTTCAGCCAAAGAAATTGAGATACTGAAACGTCGAAACGGATTGTAGATATAAGGTATTCGTAAATATAAGGAACTAAGCGTGTAAACTTTTTGTTGGTTTACACGCTTTTATTTGGGGGATGAAGAAATCATTTAACCGGTTAAATTCAAATTTGCCGCTTTGCAATAAATTAACTAATTTTGTCAAACATTTTGTTATAATTTTAGGACGAAACAATGGAAAAACACAAAATAGGTCTGTTTATACCATGTTACATTGATATGTTTTACCCTCAGGTAGGCATTGCTACCTTGGAACTGCTGGAAAAACTGGGACAGGAGGTCGTGTATCCGGTTAAGCAAACCTGTTGCGGACAGCCTTTGGCTAACAGTGGATCGGAAAAAGAGGCTGCGGCAACTTATCTGAATTTTGTCCGTAATTTTCAAGGCTTCGATTATATTGTAACGCCTTCCGGTAGTTGCACCTATCATGTGCGTCGCCACTTCGATATCATCGAACAGACGGAAACAGTGAAAAAAATCAGGGAAACCACCTTTGAATTGTGTGAATTTCTAACGGATATTTTACAAGTGGATGACTTGAAAATAGATTTTCCACACAGGGTAGGCATTCACAATAGTTGTCACGGACTTCGGGGATTGAAATTAGCTTCCGCTTCGGAACTCATCGAACAACGTTATTCTAAATTACGCCGCCTGTTGGAAAAAGCAAAAGGAATTGAAATAGTTGAATTAGACCGGAACGACGAATGTTGTGGTTTTGGAGGAACATTTTCCATTTTCGAACCTGATATTTCCGTGAAAATGGGTAAAGAACGGATCAGTGATCACGAACGTAAGGGTGTTGAAATCATCACGGCTGTTGATATGTCATGTCTGATGCACTTGGAAGGAATTATCCGCAGGCAAAAAAAATCTATACAGATCAAGCATATTGCCGAAATTTTAAATAGTAACTCATTATGATGCAACATGCTAAAAAAGCCGGACAATTTCTGATTGACGAATCCCGTGCCGACTGGCATGACGAAACGCTATGGATCGTCCGGCAAAAAAGAGACCGGATAGCTGCTACCGTCCCCGAATGGGAAAGCCTGAGGGAACAAGCTTCCGGTATTAAGGAAAATACTTTGTCGAATCTGGATACTTATCTGGAACAATTTGAAGCGGAAGCAAGCCAAAACGGGGCGATAGTACTTTGGGCAAAGGATGCCGGCGATTTTAACCGGACAATCTGGAACATTATCAAGAAACATCAGGCAAAAAACATCGTGAAAAGCAAATCCATGCTTACCGAAGAGTGCGGATTGAATAATTTCCTGTACGACAAGGGAATAGACATAGTAGATACCGATCTTGGAGAACGGATTATCCAATTCCGGAACGAAATGCCAAGTCACATCGTACTTCCGGCTATTCACTTGAAAAAAGAAGAAATAGGGGAAACTTTCCACGAAAAATTAGGAACTGAAAAAGGCGCCTCCGATCCAACTTACCTTACACAGGCTGCCCGTCAACATTTACGGGAGAAATTCCTCTCCGCTGATATTGCCGTTACAGGCGTGAATTTTGCCGTAGCTGAAACCGGTACGGTAGTGGTCTGCACAAACGAAGGAAATGCCGATATGGGCGTCCACGCTGCACCTGTACAGATTCATTGCATGGGTATTGAAAAAATTATTCCAAAACAAGAGCATTTGGGAGTTTTCACCCGTCTGCTGGCGCGGAATGCTACGGGACAAGCTGTGACTACCTATACATCCCACTATAATAAACCCAAACCCGGCGGCGCAATGTATATCGTCATTGTAGATAACGGACGATCGGAATATTTAGGTCATCCGAAATACAACGATTCGTTGAAATGCATCCGGTGCGGAGGTTGTATGAATACTTGCCCGGTTTACAGAAGAAGCGGAGGACATAGCTATGGTTATGTTATCCCCGGCCCGATTGGTTCGATTCTTGCTCCGCAGAAAAATAAATCGAAATACAGGGATTTACCTTTTACTTCTTCGCTTTGCGGTTCTTGCTCAAATATTTGTCCCGTTATAATTAATATTCATGAACAATTGTATCATTGGCGGCAAGACCTGACCGAACAGAAAATAACTCCTTTTGTCAAACGTTTTTCTATGAAAATTGCAGGTTTTTTCCTATCCGGAAATACCCGTTACAATTTTGCCGGAAAAATTATTCGCCAAGCCATACGCCTACTGCCGCACAGTTGGTTATATCTGCCGGTTAATGCCTGGGGTAAAGGACGGGAATTGCCCGAACCTCCTAAACAATCGTTTAAACAATGGCATAAGAGAATGAAGAGTTAAGAGTTAAGAGTTAAGAGTTAAGAGTTATACTAAATAATGGAACAGAAGAATAGTAAAGAGGAAATATTACAATCCATTCGTAAACATAAAGCAAGGTTTCCGGATGTAGCAACCGAAGTTTTGTATAAGCCACCCGTCTCCGGATTATCACCGGAGAAATTAAGGGATGAATTCAAACAAAGTCTGAAAACTGCGGGAGCAAACGTTATGGAAATCGAAAAAAGGGTTATAGAAGAAACCGTTACTTCTCTATGGAACGATGCTCCGGATTTCACTAAACCGGAAATTCGTGCGGAATATGCTGCTTCTTGTTCTTTGGAAAAATTAGATAAGATTGAGCATTTGGTATTGCAAGGAAATTTCGGAGTTGCGGAAAACGGAGCAATCTGGATAGAAGATAAAGATTTTCCCAATCGCCTCTTACCTTTCATTACCCAACGCTTGATTCTACGAATGGATGTCGAAGCAATTGTACCAACCATGCAAGATGCTTACAGACGAATTGATATAAAGAAAACAGGTTTCGGCGTCTTTATTTCAGGCCCTTCCAAAACAGCAGATATTGAACAGAGTCTTGTATATGGTGCGCACGGCGCAAAGGAACTTACCGTTTTATTGGTTTCCAATAATATTACCGCCTAATAGTAATAATTCCGAAAAATAGTATTATATACGTGGAATTAAATGAAAGGTAGGGATGATGTAAAAAACTCCTTCATCCCTACCTTCAGTCTTTTATAATTTAAAATTGAATATATGCAACTTGCGTTTGCAGATATTCCATTAATCCATGCTTACCATCGGCGCCTCCAATACCCGATTTGCGCCATCCGGCATGAAATCCTTGCATCCCTTCAAAATTTTCACGGTTCACATACGTTTCGCCGAATTTTAAATCTTTGATAGCTTTCATAGTGGTATTAATATTTGTTGTGAAGATAGAAGAAGTCAGACCATATTCGCAGTCGTTCGCCAAAGCGATGGCTTCTTCATATTCGGTAAACGGTAATACCGGAATAACCGGACCAAAGATTTCTTTCCGGACAATTTCCATATCCTGGCGGCAATTGACTAACACAGTCGGCTCGTAGAAATAACCTGTAGGCATTTCGGCTTTCTTACCCCCGGCAAGGACTTCGGCTCCTTCTGCTACTGCACGTACAACCATTTCATCAATTTTTTCCTGTTGCGCTTTATCAATTTGCGAACTCATAGCCGGAACCGGATCGGCAAACGGATCGCCGTACTTCACTTCTTTCATTGCCTTGGAAAAACGTTCGATGAACTTGCCGTAAATATTCTTATGAACGTATGCTCTTTCAGCACAGTTACATACCTGTCCGCTGAAAATGACCCGCGAATCCAGAACACCTTTTACGGCAATATCTAAGTCGGCGTCTTCGAATACGATAGCCGGCGCTTTTCCGCCTAATTCAAGAGAAACTTTAGTTACATTATCGGCCGAAGCTTTGATGATTTCTTGTCCGGCTTCCACGCTGCCGGTAAGTGTTACCATATCGGTAATCGGGCTGGTTACCAAAGTATTTCCCAAAGTTTTTCCGCCTCCGGAAATGAAATTGACAACGCCTTTAGGTAAATTCAGCGTAGCAACCATCTTTGCAAATTCAAATGTTGTGTTTGGCGTCAGACTACTGGGTTTCAATACAATCGTACATCCTGTAAGCAAAGCGGGAGCAACCTTGCGCGCCATTACAAAGAACGGAAAATTCCATGGACAAATGCCGACGACTACGCCAATCGGTTTGCGGAACAGAAAAATGTTCTCGTTCAACCGGTCGCTCTGGATAATTTCACCTTCATAAATGCGCGCCCATCCGGCATAATAATCAAAATAATCGGCTGTGAAATCAATCTCTACTTGCGCTAATGGCAAAATTTTAGCTTGTTCGCAAGCCAATGTCTTTGCTAACTCAATCCGGTTAGCTCGAATCAGCGCTGCCATCTGTTTCAGATAGCCCGCGCGTTCGGGAGCCGGTTTGGCTGCCCATGCGGTTTGTGCTTTTTGTGCGGCGCCTAATGCTGCATAAGCATCTTCATCATCACCTTTCGGTGCAAGAGAGATAATTTCTCCTGTGTAAGGGTTTTCCACTTCGATCCATTCCGAAGAATGGGAATCAACCAATGATCCGTTGATAAATTGCTGATACTTTTTCATGATACATTCTTTTTTATTGTTATAAGTAATAGTTTTATTTCTGCATTTAACGATATAAAAAAATTTATTTATTCAGGTAAAGGTACTATTTTTTTATTATATTGAAAAAATAATTTTCCAAATTTTCAAAATATCCGGTATCTTTGCATAGAAATGTCTCAATTGATACTATATAAAGCCTCGGCAGGTTCGGGTAAAACGTATACTTTAGCGCTCGAATACATCAAAGAATTATTATTAGGTGAAGCCGATACATATCGTCGCATTTTAGCCGTTACATTTACTAAGGATGCTACCGGCGAAATGAAGGAAAGAATTTTATCGGATTTGTACGGATTAGCTTTTGGAACAGACGATTCACAAAACTTTCTCAATTCTATCCTGAAAGCATTGAAAGAAGCCGGACGGCCCATGGAGGAAACTTTAATACGAAGGAAAGCCGGTGAAATATTAAATGCTGTCATTCACGATTACAGCCGGTTGTATATTACTACTATTGACGGTTTTTTCCAGAAAGTTCTCCGTAATTTGGCTCGGGAATTAGGCCGGAGTTCGAAATTCAACATTGAACTGAATACATCCAAAATACGTATGGAGGCCGTGAACCGGATGATTGAAAANGCACACCAAGACCCTCAACTTCTTCANTGGTTAACGAGATATGTTGAAAATAAATTNGAACAAGACGGAAACTGGCGTTTCAAAGAAGATGTATATCGTTTCAGTGAATGTATTTATGATGAATTTTTTCAGGAAAATGAAACGGTTTTACGCAGTCAATTGAATGAAAATCCGNCAATTTTCAGCGATTTAGTAAAATACCACTATGCACTTTTACAAGAATACAAAGCGTATTTCAAGAAAACCTACCGGCAAGTGATTGATTTATTAAATGCAAATCAATTAGAACCAAGCGATTTTTTCCGGAAAGGAACAGTGTTTGATTTTTGGAAAAAACTGGCGGAAAATCAACGGGGAGAAATTACGAATACAATTGAAAACCTGTTGGC
>JGI24702J35022_10001754_pt1 | contig 13412 bp, 10 predicted proteins | sample TergutTh196P4_FD_35022 | JGI IMG/M metagenome (IMG submission 35022)
TTTGGCTTCATACAGGAAACGCTAAAGCGGGGCAATCCAATTATGATTGGCTGGAACGACTGGGGCGGGCACTGGCAGGCCATAATCGGCTATGACACCATGGGAACCGACGAAGAAGGCGACGATGTCATCATTGTGGCCGACCCATATGACACNACGGANCACAACCAGGANGGCTACGTGATTTACGGCGCAGAACGCATTTTGTATAACTTTACATTTTATGACTTCTTCCCGGATGAAGAACTCAACGATATGGTTTTTTTGGTAGCAAAGCCACAGCAATAAAAAACATAGTAAAAAACATGGGAGATCACTAAAATGGCAAGGAAAATATTATATCTGCTGCTGATTTTATGCATGGGTCCGGCTGTTCTGGTTTCGTGCAACGACAAGGGCAAAGGGGCAGATACCAAAGACCGCCCGCAGGCAGACGGGGGCGATAGCTCGGCCATTTCGCCGCAAGGCCCGCAGATATGGATGCACACGATACATCCGTGGGTAATGTCCACCGATGAGAGGGTCGCGGATTACTTCGATTTTTTGTCGGACACATCAAAATGGCAGTATGTCTCCGAAAACTTGGATGTTTTGTCGATGTTTGGATACATCATGCTCGAATCCGACGGCTGGACCGACGGGCGCGTGGCGGCTTTCTGCGACATGATAAAAGAAACCGGCCTAAAAATCAATCTCGAAGTGGCCTATAGCCCGCAGAAAGGCGCCTACGACCGTTTTACAGAGCGGGGCGTATATGTCGATTACCTCGATTTTGACGGGCTGATATATAACAAGATATTCTCCGGGGCCAAGGATTCCCCCTCGCGCCCCGCTCCCGCCATGTCCCTCGACGAGGCGGTGGAAGAGACCGTAAAAGTAATGCTCGAATGGCAGGAACTGTTCCCGGATGTCGAGATATACTACGCTTTCAACTTCCCAAACAACGGCTGGAAAGGCTACAAATCGATGACGCAGCCCGGCCTCGGGGTAGGGGACGCATACGAGGCGCTGATAAAGCTGAACTCGGCGGCACACGAGGCGGGAGTAAACCTTGTCGGAATCACGGCGGACAGCCCGTATGACTGCATCGTGTCTGTGGAAGAGGGCGGGGACAGCATCGACAGGCTGCTCGACCTTGAAAATGAAGTCCGCAATCTCGGGCTCAAATTCAATCTGATATTCAATGATTCCTCGAGCGGGGAGGGCGGCCCGGCGGGGCAGTATTACAAAGATACGCTGCAATACATAAAAGAGTATGAGCAAAGGGGCGGCAAGCCCGACGTTTACACGGTGGAATCGTGGTATAGCATCAATCCCCCGAAGCATATACCAGAGGACGAGCCCTACACCCTCTCATACATCGCGGCCCAGGTCATAGGGCACGTCAAAGAGGGAAAGCCCATAGACATGTCCGGGCTGGACTTCGCTTTCCGTCCAACGGAGGAGCTATCGGTCGTAATGAATTGGTCTTTTGCGGAGGATAGTGCCGGATGGGCAAAACAAAACGATATATCGGAGTTTTATGTACAGGACGGCGCCTTGGTTGTAACGAGCAGGGGAAACGACCCATACTTTGGTTCGAAGAACAATCTAAAACTTGAGGCGACACAATGCGACTATATTCACCTACGCCTGAAAAACCATACCGAGGCGGCGTGGGGGCAGATATTTTTCGCGCACGACGGAGCGGCGATGTCCGCCGAGACGGATTTTACCTACAAAATGGAACCGGCGAGAACAAACGGCGGTTGGCAAGACATATACGTGCCAGTAAAGGAAAATGAGCTTTGGAACGGCACGATCAACCAGTTGCGGGTCGATCCGACAAATGCGCCTGGGACAGTCGAATTCGAGCTTATCGAGATTCTCGCCATAAAATAATATATGGTAGCGATTTAAAAAACGGAGTATATTTGGGTATTGATATCGCAAAAAAGTATTACGCAAATGATGTTGAATACACCGAAGAATTGGGTTATTACAGACGGATTTTCGACGATGGTTTTGTGGATATACCGGAAGAAAACATAAAGAGCAGCGGATATGTCGTGGACACGCTCGAAGCGGCGATTTGGTGCCTACTGAATACAAACAGCTATGAAAGCTGTGTGCTAAAAGCCGTCAATTTGGGCGAGGACACAGATACGGTAGGTGCCGTCGCCGGAGGACTTGCCGGGATATATTACGGGTTCGATGCTATACCTAAAAAGTGGGTCGAGCAAATTGCGCGGCTCGATTAAATCAAAGAATTATGCGAGAAGTTTTATATGCGGGAGTTATCATAATGGAACAAAAAAAATTATAAGCTGTTATTAATCGAGGAATTGGCAGAAGCGGGAAACAAAAAAAGCCATGCTTGAAATGGCACAGCATTACATTGACCGAAAAAACGAATAAGAGAATAACCTTTGGATAGGCAAAATCAACTAGTTGCGGGTCGATCCGACAAATGCGCCCGAGGCAAGCGAATTCGAGCTTGTTGAGATTCTCGCCTTGAAGTGAAGCCCACCGCAAGATACTGCGATGTATTAAGCCCATACCGAATAAAATGAATAGTCCAATGATATTTAAAAAGGGGAAGACAAATTTGAAAAAATCCGATATGCGAATTCAATTTATATCAGATTATATTTCTGCTTATGAACAAAAAATTAAATTGCTTAACAATAACGGACTTTTTGATTCTGCCAAATTGTTTGAATTGTTTGCAATTGAAGTAGGAAGTTTATATTTGGGTCAACGATTTGGCAATTTAAATGTTAATACATATACTTACCCTTGCGTTGATTTAATCTCTGCGGATGGACAAACTTATATACAAGTAAGTACCACAAAAGATATTCCTGCCAAAATAAAAACAACACTTGAAGAAATTAAAGATTCAAAGCGAAGTGAAATTAACTCTCTGACGAACGTAAAATTTATAGTCCTTAACAATGAAAGTGTGGACAAGGTAAAGGATTACACAGGAAAAGATCTAATAGGGAGCGTTCCGTTTACTAAAGCAAATGATTTGATTACGACAAATGATATTTTACAAAAAGCAATAAATGATGCGGATTTTCAAATTAATTTATTTAATTTACTTAAAAAAGAATTTGATAGCATTAAAGATAATTCCTATATGCTTGATGAAGCTATTAAGAATAGTAGAATTTTGATGAATACTATAGATTGTAAAATAAATAGCGAGTATGAAATAGATAGAAGCGAGCTTATTTCCAAAATAAAAATAGAAAATCATAAAAATATTTCAATTCAGGGGGGAGCTGGTAGTGGCAAATCTGTTCTGTCTAGGAAACTTATTGAGAGTGATAAAAATATTCTATATGCAAGGGCTGAACGATTTATTGAAGAAACCGACATAAATAAGATTTGGGGATTTAATATTAGGCAAACGCTTGAATATTTAAATGGCAAGCCAATTGTGTTTTTTATTGATTCGTTGGAATTCATAGCCGATAATCGCACGAAACTTGATTTGTTGTGTATTCTCTACGAATACATTAAGGATTATCCAACGGCAAAAACAATTACCTCATGCCGCACGAGTGATAAAAATGCTTTCATAAAAATAGAAGGCAATTATTCGATTCATTCATATGAAGTATCTGAATTGACGATAACAGAACAGTCATCGATTGCTAAAAAATATCCTATTATTAAAAAAATGTTGGACATGAATTCTTATGCGGATCTTTTGAAATCACCCTTTTATATAAATTTGATAATTTCAAAAATCGCTGACATCGACAATATTTCTGACGAAAATCAATTAAGAGAGCATATTTGGCAACACATTATCTGCTTGAATGATAACAAAATTGAAAAAGTTATTGACTCAATCGTTTTTGATAGAGCTAGGAATTTTTCGCTCGGTTCAAGACAATCAAATCATGATACAAAAACAATCGAAAAACTTATTTCCAAAGATGTATTGGTTAGAAATGGAGATACTGTTAGACTAAAATATGACATTTTTGAAGATATTTGTTTTGAGCAATATTTGGATAATGATTTTTATAAATGCAAAGGTAATTATAACGAATTCTTTACCGAAATAGAATCCCTTGGCAGATGTATTTATAGGCGTTATCAAATCTGGATTGAAAATAAATTATTTGCGAAAAGCAATCGTGAGAAATTTTTATATGGATTGATATTTTCAAAAGATATGCCGCAAGATTGGAAAAAACAAACTGAGATAGGTTTATTGAAGTCAAGATATTGTAGCGAATTTTTTAATGAGTACGGGCAAACGATAATTAAAAACGGAATTCTTAATGACTATATTAAAACAACAAACTTATACGCATTTGAAATTATAAATGAAGATTTATCAAAATTATTTTCTTATATTCAACTGCGACCAAGTGGAGAAGGACGGCGAAGCTTAATACATTTAATTGCAAAAAATAAGCTCTACGAAAAAGATGCATTTTTACAATTTGATTTAGAAAAACTTTGTACAGATTATTCTAAAACACATAAAAAAGAAAAGCATACAGCGGAAGAAGCGTGTCTCACTTTGGAATTTATCGTAGAGAAGTACATAATTAAATCGGAAACAAAAGACTATTATAAATTAGATGATACTTTAAATGCTTTGCTCAAGCCCATTTATCAAATGGCAAAGTATTCCAAAGAATGGATTAAAAACTTCTGGATTAAATTAATTTCATATTATAAAAGCGACGATAGAGAGATGAAGCGGCTAGCGGCTGATATTATTAACGACACTCTAAAATTTGAACACGTTAAATTAGCAGAGCATTTACCGATAGAATTGTGTGATCTTGCCGAGATGTTTTGGACATATTCGCCAGAGAAAAATCCAAATGATTACGATTTTGGTTTTTTTCAGAGGGATAGGCACGATATATCATATCAGTATGGTTTGAATAAAAATGCAGAACGGTATGGACAAAAAACATCTCAAAGCACAGCGATAAACAGCAATTTCTTTTTTATGCTATTTAGAAAAAATTTTTGGATAGGCTTAAATTGGGTAATTGATTTTGTGAATAAAGCGATATTAAGTTTCGCTGAAAAACAGAATGAGGATTTGCCAATCTATGAAATAAATTTTATTGAAAATGATGTAAAAAAAGAGTACCTTGGATTTGTAGAAATGTGGTTAGTGACTACAGAAGAACATAGAATGCCAATGATTATAAGCGATTTAATATATTGCCTAAAAAAAGAGTTGTGTGATGTAATAAAAAATGATGCGGTTGTCAATAAAGAAACCGTTAAATTTGCTGAAAATGTTAAAAGGCTCATATACGAAAAATCAAACAACATAGCATTACTAACAATTATTGCAGATATAGGCATGGAGTTTTGGGAGAAACTGCCTGGTTTTGCATTGGACTTAGTCACAAATATTGGTATTATTCGTAGTGACTTACAAAGGCTTTCTTTGCTGATAAAAAGCCCGGAGCGTGAAATGGTTGAAAACCAAATATTTATGATAATGGGGATGCCGCCACAGTTTATTCCAGATAGGTATAATAAAAAAGATGCCAATCAATGTGATTTGCGAAAATATGTTCAAACTTCCCAACTTTATTGTAGCGAAGATATTGAAATAAGATGTCATGAGATTTTAGACTATCTTTATTCAATAGTGCCAAATGATAAAGATAACGCTATTAATTATATGCAAATACAAAATATGGATCTGCGAACTGCACAGGCTGTAAAAGTTGACGATACTACGATAGCATTGGTTCCGACCATCACAGGTGAAGCAGAAAAAATTACAGCTGAAAACAAAATACAGCGACAAGCTGAAAATGCGGTTTTTTCTTTAATTAAAGATTGTAGCGAAAAATTTAGCAAAAATGAATTTAAGTTGGATGAATGTCTTGTAACAATAGATCAGTTAATAGAAACAAGAAAAAATATTATTATGCCGGAAACTTATGATAAGTTTTATGTTAGTTTGCTAGCCTTTGCCCTTAAAAACAAGAAGCTCAATAAAGCCATTAGGAAAGAGTTTTGTCGAATATGGATAGAGGGAATAAACAGTTATTTTTCAAATGGGAGCTTTATTTTTGAGTATGCTTATAGTTGGGTGCTTTTTTCTCAAATAGAAACAGATGTTTGTGATGAAATAAAAAATCAGATAAAACAAATGATCATAAATTTAATATTGTATGACGGATATAATGGAGTAGTTTCGGAAATAGCGCATATAGCGAAACAGTATTTAAAAACCAACGAGCAACTTGCCAGAACCGTATTCAATACAATCATTAAATTAGCCGAAGATGAAATGGATCATCAAAAATTCAATGTTAAATATATTAATAATAACAATGGAAAAACTTATCAGAGTAAAAAAGATGAAATAACAAAAGAGTATCTATTCAACAATACAGAGCTTGATTTATCGAATTTTGAAATGAATAATTATGACATTACGACTTTTTGTTATGCTATTAATTGTGGATTATCTTTAAATGATGTTGTGTTTGCTGGGATTGTTAAAAAATTTACTATGGCTATGCTTGATGTATGGAAAGCAAATGAAATAACACATGATTCGCCAAAAATCCTTGGTGCTCATCCGCTTTATGAAGCTATGTGTTTTTTTAGAAAAGAACTTATTGCAAGCGAAATGCAGACTTCGATTGTCTTGAATATTCTTTTTGATGTTGATTTTAAAAAATTCACTCATGAAACTATTGAGTTTTATCATAATGTATTTGGGTCACTACTCGCAGAATATTTTGACTCGCATAGCGACAAAATGAGAAGAAATAATTGTGTAGAAATTATTCGAGCATTAGAAAATAAAATTATATCAATAAAAGAAGAAAAAGTTAGAATAGAATTATATAAGTCATTGATTTTGTCTATTACAGGATATGGTGGCAGCGGTGATTGGAGCAAATTTCCATCCAGATATTCTTATCAAGACAAGCAATTTTTAAACGATGTATTCAACAAATATGGCAAATATCACTTAAAAGAAATGATATCCACAATTCATAAACTTCATTTAAATAAATTATTGCCAGAGATACTTTTATCAGTAAGAGATGTACTCAAAAATGCTTTGAAAGCGGATACAGATAAATTAAAAAACAAGATATTGGCTGAAATAAAAGAAATAAAAGACCTTATTTTAATATTAATAACAAAAGCCTTTTTGGATTTCAACGGTCAAATAAAACAAGACGACAATTTAACCAAAGCATTTGAAGAAATCTTGGAAATGCTTGTGGAAATAAATTACGAAGAAGCGGCGACAATCTTAGATGAATTTAGAATACACTAAATGTGTGGAGGAATACCTCGCAGTCTACGTTGCAAGGTGTTTTTTTAACATATCAAAATCACTATCGTTAATTCCACTTGGAAAATACTTTTTCTCATAATCATCTCGATCCTTTTTCAAGTTACCAACTTGTATAACTAAATTATCTCGTTTAATTTCTTGAGCAGTAATTGAATCCATATTTTTAATAAAAAATATATATGACAGTCCGATAAACTCAACAATAATTCCAATCCATGTAACACGTTTAAACGTAACAAAAACATTCCTATCTACTGTTATCCATAAAACCAAACCTATGATCATTGTCGCAACGCCAAATAAAACAATTATTTTTGTAACGATTTTATTGCGTGTAAATGATCGAACCTTTGAAACAATTAACACAACAGCACAAGTTAAAGCACCTATCACTGCAACAAGTATAATCCATGATGTAGGTATTATGATCCATAATAAAAGCCCTGTAACAAGCAACAAAACTCCGGCAAGTAAAACATATCCGAAAATGTTGGATTGAAAAATCATTGATTGTAAATTAAAAATCTTACATTTTAAATCAGCTATTTGTGCCTCAATTGCTTTTATTTGGTCATTTTTTTTAATGAGTTCACCAAGATGTTCGCAACGAAGTTGTTCTTCTGCAAGCCGCTTTTGTTTCTCAGCCTCTTTGATCAACCTATCCCGCTCTTTTGCCTTATTTTCATTGTCTATCCTTTTACGATTCACCCAGTCTTCATATTGTTTCTTTTTAAATTTCTCATATGCTTCACGCTGCTTACGAATAGCATAAAGAACTTTAATTGCGTCTGACTGTTTTATATCTATTGAAATTGCTTGCTTTGCATAGTATTCAGCCTTTGCTGTGTTGTCCACCCCATCTAACAAAAAATATAAAATTCCAGCTAATATTCCATAAGATAGCGCCTCAGATTTTTTATCATTAGTATCGTTTGCTATTGAAATGGCGTATTCAAGCGTTTCTATTTCGCTGTCTCTGAGTTTGGAAATATTTTCTTCTTTTGCGTACTGTTCCCATTCTTTATAAATTTCCGCTTCATGAATAAGATACTTCGCTTCAGTATTTGTTCCCCTCGCAATTGCAAACGCACGTTTTATATATTTAACTGCCTCCTCAAATTGTTTGTTTTTTTGATATACTCGTGCACCCCATTCAAAACCTTCCGGACTTTTCAATTGTTCTATTTCTTGTTTAATCTCTTCCCATGCGGTAAGAGCGCGCCCGTATCGATTATTGTTATAATGGTCTATTACCCATGAAAGATATTTTTCAATCGGGTTTATCGGTTCAGGTTTAGGCTTTGTCGAATTTTTTAGCAAATAATCATAATCTTCGCGAGATTTTTGGTCTTTAAAAGCCTCTCGTGCTTGGATTATATTTCTGATGTTTTTGTCATAGTTTGGATTATTAAATTTAGAATGTTCTTCATCTTGTTCTCTTCCTTTAAGAATGTATTGAATGGTTTCTAACTCTTCATCACATGAAATAGAAAAAATTTCATACCAGTTTGGCAGTGACACTTAAATAACCTCCGTAATATAATATAAAACTGATTAACTCCGCAATAAACAAATATATTCCTGTATTTCTCGTGCTACACAACCATTATTCTCAATGGCGTTGACGAGTTCATTACACGCTTGTGTCAAAAATATGCTTGATTGGCTGAATTTTTGCCGTTCAGATTCATCTCTGTTGTCCCCCATAGATTGTATCTTTAAAGATATTTTTTGAATGTGACCATTAGTCTCTTGTAGCCCTGAATCTACATTGTTTATTTTAGAAAGAATTTCCTCTAATTCTTGTATAATTTGGTTAACAGTCATGGCAAACCTTCCTTACTCTACAAGCTCTCCAAAATTATACATGCCTTTTGCATATATTCTGAGGCTCGTTGTATATTCCCTGCTTTTACGTCTTCTAAATGGCTACGACATCGTGCATCGCACCCAGTATATGTGCCATATAGCACAGCATAAATATTTACAATCAAATCATCAATTTGCCTTGATGTTTTTTGTATTACATTAAGCATACAATAAATATCTTCCAATATGCCGCTTGTGAACAAAGTAACTCCTTGCCCACTTTCATGAGTAGATTGGCTATGAGCTTGATCTAACACAGCGTCTGGATTAACCACCAAATCCGCAACTTCGGTATTTGTCAAATCCGTTGCGTGTATATGCGGTTTATCGCCTTTATGAAAATGGGTGTCGTGATATTCATAAATTACGAGCTTTCCATTGCCACCCTCAATAAAATAATTATTTTGATTACCTAAATAATCATTATGTTGATTCTCCATTTCACACCTCGTTTCACATTACACAAAACCAATCAATTTCTTTTTAGGATGTAAGAACCCCTATAAAATCATCGCAAGCCCTTTGCAATGATTCCAAACAAGCCAAAGCATTATCAAGTGACGTGATTGCCATGGTAGCGATGCCTACAGCTGCTTCGCCGGTTTTACTGCCTTGTACTGTGTTACTAAACGAAGGCATGAATCCACTTAGCTCTGTGGTTATGCTTTGCACATTTAGGTGAGAATTTTTGCTATTGTTTTTCAGTATTGTAAGTTTGCCAACTAATTCTTGCGTTGTCATAAAATTTGTTCCCCTTATTCATTATATTGGATTTACATATCTTTCTATTTCTTCCTTTGCTGACCGTAGTCTTTCTGCTGCCTCTTTCAGACGATTGCGCGTTTCCTGTATCTGGGTCATCATTTCTCGTTCGGCGGGTTGTGCAGCACCCGCAACGGCATCGCAGATTTCTTGCATGAGTTCAGCGTTTTGCCTTGCGTAGTCGAGTATACTTGCAATCAGATCATCAATTTTCCTTTCGATTGCGGGTATAACTTGAAATTTGAACTCCTCAACAGATGACATAAATTTACCTCCTCTCTATTTGTTTATTTTTTGTTAACTGTTTTATTTCATATTATTGTTTAATTGGTGAGTATGGAATAAACACAATTTCTTGAGAAAAATTCACATCGTCGCTCAAAAGGGCGCGATTTCCCTCTGGTTTCCAGCGTACACGCGGGTTCGTGAGCGACCTAACCTCATCTTCGCCGATCCTTAAAAAAACTTTACTATTGAACGTATCCGAATGTGATAAACCGCTGACTTGCGCTTTATAATTCGATAATTTTTCCCACCACCCTATAAAATGTATCCCCTTTTCCGGTGCAGATTCGACAAAGTTTTTTAGCGGCGGAGGCAGATGGGTGTCTTTATTGTATGGCCATCTGTCCAAGCCCATTGCGATTACATAAACTGATACACCGTCTTTAATATCAGGTATCCTGTAAGAAGAATAATCCACCGCAGTCTTTATTTCAATTCTTTGAGAAGAACTTATATCGCCTTTGCCGTCCCCAAACAACGCCGCTATTTCATCGACTTGGGATTGCGTGGAGGCAATAGATTGCGTTTGAATTTTGGCGGGCGGGTTCTTGACGCATAGGAGCTGTGCCAAAGTGTCTTGGAATGATATTTGAGGGATGTTATGTAACATGATACCCAAATTTTCAATTTGGGTGTAAAACGCAGGAAAACGATCTTGAATTGGTTCATCTTTTTCTCTAAAATCGCAAAATAAAAACATTGCCTCGCTTGATCTGTGCTGTGATGCAAGTGAAAAAATTATTCCTTGAATGATACCCTCTGCGTTATTGCATTCCGCATCGGGCGAACCTATAATTGCTATATTACGACCGGGTTCGCTCGGTAGTGGAATTGCCATTTTTTCGCCACTAATAGATATTCGTTCGCCCAATAAAGCATAAGGTACCGATGATAATATTATACTATCTTTTCGCACGGTCTGAATCGCATTAATGGCAGGTATGCGTTTTTCATTTTCAAAAATATAGGGTGGCAAGGATACTGAACTTGCACATTCCCACCATTTATGCCGTATCGGTTCAAGGACATTTTCATCGGCATAGGCTATAATAGTTTTTTTATTCTGTGAAATTTCTCCATAGTCCACATTTACAATTGCTTCTCGCGGCCTCAATGATGCGGCGGCGCCATTGTTTGGTCCAAGAGTATTAAGCGATTCTATGAGTGAATTTTTATGTGCTATACGAATAGGGACTTGGCTGAAAATCGAGTCTTTCTTTGTTCTTAATATCGTATTACCACTAATTGACTGTGACGCAAATATAAAATGAATGCCCGCAGCGCGAAACAAGCGTACTGATTTTTCAAGTAAATCTACAACTTTCTGTCCAAAATTTGCATCTTCGCCGAACATAAGTTGGAATTCGTCAATAATGGCAACGATCCGAGGCATAACTTCTTTCGGATATATTTTCCTAAATTCTCTAAGGCTCTTTACTTTTTTACTTTTAAATATTTTTAATCTACGCAAATATTCGCTGTATAAATGTTCAAGCACTGCATAACCTAATTCGATGTCGCTTTCAAGTCCAACAACTTTGGCGTGTGGAAGATATTCGTCCCGCCCAATGTTGCAAAATGGTTCGAGTGAAACGCCTTCTTTAAAATCTAACAGATATAGATTCAATTCATCAGGTGAATATCGAAGACAAAGACTATGAATAATGACCGAAATAAGATTTGACTTTCCCTGTCCAACAGCACCTGTAATTAAAGCATTATGTCTCTGGTTAATTTCATCTCCAATGGTTATATCGACAACATTATCTCCATATTTGCCAACAAAAAATGTGAGTCCATGTTCGCTCGTGTGCTTCCAATATGTGCTAACATCATGTATTTCAGCAAACCGAACTGTTGGCAATTCTGTTTTTTTTGCGTTTTCAACGAAATTTGCACACCATTGAATTAATTCGGCAGGATTTTTATAAAAGAAAGTAATTACTTTTTTAGGAAGAGATTTTTCATTAAATAAAGCCACTTTGCTGTCGATGGCTCCGATGACATTTATTTTTTCATCTAAAAACTGTGGCGTCATTTCATCTTGACCTTGTTTCTCTTGCCCAATCTTGTTGTTTGATGGAATAATCAAAAAAGAAACCCCGGCTTGAGGAGCCCGCTGTAATAACATATGAAACCTTTCAAGAAACTTGTCAGCGGTATCTTTGAAATTCATATATAAGACAACTAATTTAAAATGTTCAATCGGTCTTTCCAGCTTATTCCTGAAGTCAATCAAGCTCTCGCATTGAGCTTGAATAACGTTTTGTACAGCTTGTATATGTTGGCCTATTTCGTTAAAAACTCGATCAAGTGACTGTGTGTCAAAAAGCAATTCAAGTTGGTTGTTTAGCCCCGAAGCAAGCGAAATGAAAGGTGCAAACAGACCTGACAAATCGGCATCAAGCCCAATGATTGAAAGCTGACCAACAGCCGTATTATTCAGCGCTTGATAAATAATGTTTCGTGTCAAATCAAGGGTATCTTTATTATAAGAGTTTTTTAGCCATATATTCCCACGACCAAGGAATGGAATCCTAAGATCATCACCCAATATAAGCGTATCACATACTTTAAGAACTTCATGATATTTATCCAAAATTAGCCCCCCAAATATTAACAAAAATTTGCCATTTTACAAACAATTATAACTGTTCTTTAATTGCACCTATAATACACCCGATAGCCATACCTAAAAGCGTAGCAACCAATGTAATGTCCTCGACGATTAACCAATTAAACAGAACCGTGGAAGCATCAATCAATGCCACCGTTTCTACCACAATTCCTATAATAAATCCTACTATTATGCCAACAAATGCAGCAATTGCCGCCGTGGTCCATTCAATATCCATTAAGCCAAATTCTGGAAAAAACTCGGTTATTTCTCCAAAATTTTCAATCAAAAAACCGATTCCAAAACCTATAAATCCTATCCCTCCAGCTATTTGTCCCACACCAAACCAATTAAAACCTACAATTGTCAAAGATTCTGCAAGCCATTTTATGCAAGCTACTATTATTCCGATAATGCCACCTATACCAAAAGCAATACTGCCTGAAATCAGAGTGCATTTTGTCTTTTTCATATATCCTCTCCTATATGCGTGTAGCTTTTGTTTGTGCCTATACTAATCATCTGCACTTTTTGTTCCCAGTTTGCGTAAAAGTCGAATACTTACATATA
>JGI24702J35022_10001755_pt1 | contig 13401 bp, 12 predicted proteins | sample TergutTh196P4_FD_35022 | JGI IMG/M metagenome (IMG submission 35022)
GNGGAATTCATAAGCGGCGGGTTTTCCATGCAGATGATGGGAACCACAGGGCCACAAGAATCCTCTGTTGCGAAAAAAATCACAGAAGAACATATAACGAAGATGCTGGCTCTCGAAGAAAAGGGTATGGAAACCCAATACAAGGAGAACAACAGCAACCGTATTTTTATGATTGTGATTGCAGTATTGCTTATTGGTTTGGTCGTTACAATCTTGGTGCTTTTCAGAGATAAGACTGACATGGTGGAAAAAATCCTTTATGCCGTCGGCGGTTTGATGGCTGGCTTTGGTGGCGGCTACGGCTTCAGCAAATCCAAGCGCAGCGAATAGTATATCCCCCCGAAAAAACACACAACACCGTGGGAAACCCTCCCGCGGTGTTGTTTTTGCATGCGAAACGTCGTTTAAATCGCAAATGCGCATTCATATATTGACACGATTTTTGTGCCGGACATGCTATACTCCAGAGGCAAAACGTATCTGTTGAAGGGAAGTTATTCGCTTGGCCTCAGAAAAAGCCGGTATATTACAAAGCCTCGGAAATTTCCAGCAGTTCCATCTCACGCGTGACAAGCTCCTGTGGGCTGTGGCTTTCTGTGCACGGCAGCTGGGCGCAGCCCTGCTGGGTTGCCTGCTGGCCAACGCCACCTTTGCTGGGGGGGTGTTCGCCCCGGCGGCGCCCTTTGCCATCGCGTTTGGCGCGGCGGCGGGCGTACCGTATCTGGGCATGGGGGTGCTCGGCGCGGCGGTTGGCTGCATTGCGTTCATCCCCCATCCAGCCAGCGTATCCGCCATGGCCATGGCCGCCGCCGCGGGATTGTTCAACCTGGCGTTCCGCAAATTCGGCGCCCGGCAGGACATCGCCGCGCCCCTGTGTGCCTTCGGCTGCTCGGCGGCCTCCGGCATGGCCACCCTGTTGGCCGCCCCGCCTGCGGACGCCATGGCCTGGGTATTCACCCTGTGCGGTGCGGTGCTGGCGGGCTGCTGTGCGTATTTTATCCTGTTGTGCCAGGAAGGCCTATCTGCGGGCGTAAAAGCCTGGCGGCTCGGCCGGCGCGAGAGCGCGGCGCTGCTGCTGTGCTGCGGCATGGCCCTGACCTGCCTGGGCGGCTTCGCTTGGGGGGTGTTCCGTCCGGCGCAGGGGGTGGCCGTGCTGTTCGTGCTGGCGGCGGCCTGGTGCTGGCGGGAGGCCGGCGGGGCCATCGCCGGGGCCTGCGCAGGTGCCGCCCTCACCCTCGCTGGGGATGAACCCGCCCTGGGGGCCGTGTACGCTCTGGGCGGCCTGCTGGCCGGGGTATTTAGCCACGTATATAGCGAGAATACCGACATAGCCATTCATAGGAATCCGCACGGCGGCTCCGCGCTGCACACCGTGCCCATGGCGGGGGGCTTCGCGCTGGCCTGCGTGTTCTACGTGGCGCTGCACGGCGCAGGTGACCACGACCCCTCGCCGGCGGTGCTGTTCGCCCTGGAGAGCCTCGGCGCCCTATTGATCTTTATATGTGTGCCCGTGCGCCTGTGGAACCGCCTGCGGGCCGCTCTTGCCTCCCCCGGCGCGGGCGCGCTGCGCACCCCGGAGGGTGAGGCCGCCCTGCAGCTGGCGCGTACGGCGGGTGCCCTGCGCAAGGTGGGGGAGTACGTCAACGAGGTATCGCAAGGCCTGGAGCAGCTGCAGGATCTGCCGGAGCAGAGCATCTGCGTGGGCGCGCAGGAGGCCCTGTGCGCCCGGTGCCCGGAAGCCGAATACTGCCACGGGGACCACGCCTACGGTACGGCGGATTTTTACGCCAGAAGCACAAAATTGTTGCGTAAGGGAGGGGAACTCTCCCTTGAACGCCTGGCGCAGACCCGGCGCGACTGCGGCCTGAGCCTCCCCTGCCGCTCCCCCGGGGCGCTGCGGGAGGCCATCCTGCGCTCCTACGACATCTATGCGGCAAAGCAGTCCCGCGAGCAGGCCGAAAGCGGCCTGCGCCGGGCCGCGGCGGCGCAGTTCGAGTCGCTCTCCGGCCTGATGGAGGAGGTGGGCGCGCAGCTGACCCGCCAGAAGGGCATAGAGGAACAGGCCGCCCAGGCCGCCCGCCGCGTCCTCGCCGACCACGGTTTTAAATCGCGGCAGGTTTTGTGCGTACGTGATTCAGGAACGGATAATGCTGCTGTTCTCACCGCCACCGTGCGCCCCGAGGGGGACCACAGCAGCCTGGAGGCCCTCACGAAGGCCCTCAGCCGCGCCACGGGCATACGCTTCGCCCCGCCGGAGGCCGCGCCGCAGGGAGAGATGGCCTCGGAGGGGACATTGCTTACCTTCGCCCAGCAGCCGCTGTATCAGCTGCGGACCGGTGCCGTGCAGATGAGCTCCAGCCGCTCGGAGTACTGTGGCGACTACTTCGACTGCTTCAGCGACGGGCGCGGCAGGGAAGTGCTCGTTGTCAGCGATGGCATGGGCACGGGCGGCCGTGCCGCCGTGGATTCGGCGCTGGCCACCGAGATATTCAGCGTGCTCACCCGCAGCGGGATCAGCTTTGCCGGGGCGGTGGGCGTGGCCAACCAGGCCCTGCTGCTCAAAAGCTGTGAGGAGACCCTGGCCACCATCGACGCCGCGGGCGTCAATCTCTATACGGGCGAGGTGGAATTCTGCAAGGCGGGCGGCGCGGCCAGCTATCTGCGCCGCCGGGGCAAGGCCTCCCGGGTGGAGCTCAGTGCCCTGCCCGCAGGCATTTTGCGGGACATCCGCCCGGCACAGCACCGCGCCGTGCTGGAGAGCGGCGATATCCTTGTGATGGTCTCCGATGGCGTGCTGTGCGGCCAGGAGGACTGGCTGTGCGCCGAGATCGAGCCCTGGCAGGGCAGCATGCAGGCCCTGGCGGAGCACCTTGCCACCCTGGCCGTGCAGCGGCGCGAGAACGGCCCCGATGGCCTTTTGGGCCGCGGCAGCGAGCGGGAGGACGACCTCACGGTTGTTTGTGCGCAGCTAACCTGCGCATAGCCTGAAATATTCATTCCCACTCGCTCCCGTCCTGCCGCAGCAGGCGTGTCCGAGTGATTTGCGGCGCATCGCCGCCCAGAGCCTCGCACAGCAGTGCGGGGTTTAAGTTGCGCTCGCTGCCGGCGGCAAGGGTGCAGGAGAGATAGGCCCCGCCCTCCCCTGCCTGCAAAGCATAGCTGATAATCAGCGGAGCCAGGGCAATCTCTTTCTCAACTTTGCGATGGCCCTGCTTACCCATTTTTTTTGCCGTAAGGGTTCCTTCCGCCAGCAGGGCTTGCATAACCTTTGCGTCGCCATGGGGCAAAACAATCTCATACGCCGCGGCGGCGATCTCTCCAGGGCCGCACCAGGGTTGGGCGGTGCACAGTATTTCAATGCCCTCGGGCAGCACACCGTCGAAGCGCTCCGGGATTTCCGCCAGGGGCATGTCTTCAAGCAGGCGCAAATCCATCGCCTCGCGCAACCCCTCCTGGCCCAGGGGCAGTGGCAGTGGGAAGGACAGGTACGGGTGGGGGTTGAAACCCTCGGTGTACCAGATGGGCAGGCCCGCCCGGCGGACGGCGCGGCTCATGGCCCGCATCAAATCCAGGTGGGAGATGTATTTCGCGCGCCCGCGCTTGGAGAACCAGATCCTTATATTTTGCATGGCGCTCCTCTCAAATAGTATAGCCTGTATTTAACGATTCAGCCGCCTGGCGACATCTTTCCAACGCCGCCAGGTCCTTTTCCGCAGGCAAGGTGTTCGTCTCAAGCGAATAAATAACCTCAACGCTTGGGCGATGCACGTTCATATAATTCATGATTCCCAAGGCGGTTTGCGTTGGGATATCTTTGGTTTCCGGCTGTGCTCCAACAAGAATGAGCACGCCCTTTTTCTCTTTTTCAATCAGCCTTTTCTTCTGAAAATAATCCGCTGCCCAAATGGATTGTACACGGCTTGCTATATTCAGCAAAGGCCCGCTGAGGGACGAAAACCATATCGGCGAAGCCAAAACGATGTTATTACAGGTTGCAAGGTATAGATAAACATCTTGCATCTCGTCCTTAACGGCGCAGCCGATATGATCCCAGCAGTGTCGGCAATCATTGCAGGGGTGTATATCGTTGCGAAAAGAAAAGATTTTCACTTCACCTATTAAGTGAGAAGCAAATGCGTCAATCAAAGTTTCCGTATCGCCATTCTTCTTGGGGGACCCGTTCAGTATTAGCGTTTGCGTAACAAAACTCACTCCATTCCAGTGGGTTTATAGAACTTCCTATTATCCAGCGCCCAGATCTTATTCGTGAATTCCCCCGGCTGCACGCCCTGCATCGCCGCGCCGATCTCGTTGATGCGCGCGTCGAGCAAATCCAGCTCGGAGAGAATCTCGGCCTCGAGGAACATGGGGCGCATCGCCGCGCCGAACTCCGGCTCGCCGTGGTGGGAGATGAGCATGTGCTGCAGCAGAAGCAGGGTCTCATCAGGCAAATCAACCGCTTTGGCCTTCTGCTCGATATACACCGCGCCGCCCACCAGGTGGCCCACCAGGTTCCCTTTGAGGGTGTAGCCCGTGGCCAGGCCCGTGGCGGGCACATCGTACTCGTTGGTCTTGTCAATGTCATGCAGGATCACCCCGGCGAAAAGCAGATCCGCGTTGATCTCAGGGTAGAGCGATGCCACGGCCTGAGCCAGCTTCAGAATCGACAACGTGTGCCACAGCAGGCCGCCGCGCACGGCGTGGTGCAGACGGAACGCCGCGGGCCAGAACAGCAGCACGTCCTCTTTTTCGGCCATAATGGACAGCACCAGCTGCTTCAATGGCTCGTTTTGGAACGCCTCCACGGCTTCGCGAATTTCCGCGAGCATCTCCTCCCCGGGGCGGGGGGCGCTGGGCACGAAGTCCTCCATACGCACGGCGTCCTTCTCTGTCACCTTGCGCAGGCGCTCCACCCGGAACTGGTCCTGCCCGTTGTAGACCGACAGCGTGCCGCGCACCTTCACAAGATCGTTCATGTTCACCGTGCCGTGGAGCTCCGGCCGGTAGTCCCACAGCTTCGCATTGACCTCCCCGCCGGCGTCCATGAGCATCAAATCCAGGAAGGCCTGGCCCTTCACGTTGGTCTTTTGCTCCACTGTTTTCACCAGGCAGAAGCCCTCCAGGGCGCCGGTGCTGTTGTTGACGCAGGTAAAATTCATGTTGTTCTCCTATAATTCAAGTCTGCCGTGTTCTTTCAGTGTTTTCAGATCCCCGATGGCCCCTTTGATCGGCCACCACCGAGTGACATCCAAATGGCGGCCATAACGGTAGACCCAGCGGCGGATCTGCTCATACACTTCATTGGGCAGGGTTTTCATGGGCGGCTCCTTGCTTATAACGTGCATTCCATCTTCCCAACCGTAAACGGGGCGCCCTCATATTTTTTATAGCCGACATTGACAAAGCCGTTGTCCTCGTACCATTTCCGCAGCTGCCTGTTGTCGTCAATCATGCCCAGCCTGATTTTGCCCGCGCCGTTTTCCTTGGCCTTTCGCTTGCAGAAATCAAGCAGCGCTTTCCCATAGCCGTTGTGCCTGTATTCGGGGAGGACGATGATATCGTCCAGGCCGCAGACGCCTTCGGCCATTTTCATGCCGAGATACCCAACCATTTCATCACCGGCATAATAGCCGAACATGGCCGTCCCGCTTTCGAATTCAGACACCAGCTTTTCCATGGGCAGGCTTGCCCTTCCCCTGTCGGGGCAGTTTTCTTCGGTGAGGCCGAATTCAACGGCGACTGTCTCATACCCGTGGTGAAAAACGTTGAGGCAATCGGGCAAATCTGATTTTGAGAGAGGTTTTATCATGCGGTTATCCTCTCGGCGGCAAACACTGCAATATCTCCATCGTCCCGGTAATCTCGTACGCCTCCTGCCCCGCGGAGACGAACAGGCAGTCGCCCTGCTTCACGGCAATGCCATTCACGGTACCCTGTCCCTTGGTGACGGCCAGGGTGTAGGGCAAATCGCCCGCCTCCTGCGCTCTGGCCCCTGACACCTGCATGCGCCGCAGGCAGAAGCAGGGGGTATCGCCGTAGGAGATTAATTCTTCATAACCGGGAGAGAGCGCCTTCGGCTCCATGCGCGATTTGTCCGGATCCTGCGTCGTATAGTGGAAGCACTCGAACATCTTCTCAAAGCCCAGGCCCTGGTGAATGAGCTGCCCGGGGACTTCGTTGCCGGCCGTGTCGTGGGTCTCAAGGCTGATGGTGTAGTCCGTGGGCTCCTGGATCTCCAGCAGCAGCACCCCCGAGCCGATGGCGTGGGGGCAGCCGCCCCGGATGAGATAGATCTCCCCGGGCTGCACGGGAATCTTATGCAGCAGCGCGGCCATGCCCTCGATGTCCTGCCTGTCGAATAAATCTTTCAATATGGCCGGTGTGACCTCCGATTGAAACCCCATCAGGATATACGGCGCCTCGCCGCCGATCTCGCGTCCATCCAGGATGTACCAGGCCTCGGTTTTGCCGTATGCGGAGTTGAACAGCCGCAGCGCCGTCTCCTTGTCCGGGTGCACCTGGATGGGCAGCCTTTCCGCCGAATCGAGGAATTTCGTGAGCACGCCGAAGGGCGTATCGATCAAATCGCGCAGGTATGCCGTTTCGCCATTGTCTAGAACGGCCCGGCTGAGGCCCTCGTGCGCGGGGGCGTTGGCCCTGGGCGGGTTGATGGCCTCCACCACCGAGGCGAGCCAGTCCTCGGGGAAGCTGCCATCCGCGCCTTCGCGCCCGTGCAGCTCGTCGAGCAGTTTTCCCCCACGGTAGAGACGCCAGACACGGTTTTCTTCAAGCTTCAGAATCATGATAAAACCTCCTCATAAAACTGTATTCTATTATAAAGGCAACGCGCCGCAAAAGCAAGGGTTAAAATAAAAACAGCGCTCTCACCTTTTCCTCATCCTTTACGCCGGGGCTTTGCTCCACGCCGGTCATCAAATCGATCATCTCCGGCTTTGCCTTCCGGATGATTTCCGCCGCGTTCGCCGGCGTGATTCCTCCCGCGAGGATAACGGGGCGGCTTGCGGCTTGCTTGAGCCTGGAAAAAGCGGAGATATCCGCCTGGCCACCGCTTGCGGCATTGGCAGGCGTGCGTGGATCGTACAACAAAGCGTGAACACCGGCCGCGCAAAAATCCGCCGCCGCCTTTTCCATATCAGGCGTGTCCGGGAAAAGCGTTTTGATGATATGAATACCCTGCCTCCTCAGCGCATGGACAAGATATGCGGTATCGTAAAGCGATTCGCCGCAATGGAGCTGGACAAAGTCCGGCTTTGTCTCATTTGCGATGCGCAGTATATGCGCGGTTTCCCCGCCGGTAACGACACAGGTCTTCGTCGGCGGGGAAACAGCCGCAATCAGCTCCTTTGCGGCGTTCACACTCAAATTCCAGGGGACCGGGCGCGGATATTCCACGACAAAGCCCAGAATATCCGCGCCGTGCCTCGCGCACATGCGCACATCTTCTTCGCGCATCAATCCGCAAATTTTTACGATTGGACGCATGAATCGTCACGCCTTTCCACCCGAAGTGAACGGTATGCCGCCGCCATATCGTCAGCCTGCCACAACGCCGTCCCCACAAGCAATGCATTTGCCCCGGTGGCAATCGCCTGCTTTGCGTCCTGCGGCGTCACAATGCCGCTTTCGCTGATCAGCAGCGCGCCCCTGGGGGCCTCGCGGGCCAGTGCCGCCGTGCGCGACGGTCCGCCGCTATCAAACTCAAGGCTTGCGATGTTGCGGTTGTTAATACCAACTATCTGCGCGCCCAAATCCCTGGCAAACCGCATCTCTTCTGTCGAGCAGACCTCAACCAGGGGCTCCAGGCCCAATTGCAGCGCCCGCGCATAAAGCCTGGCCAAAATTGCCGGCTCGGTTGTCGCGCAGATGAGCAGCACCGCCGCCGCGCCCATTTCCAGTGTTTCATGGAGCTGCGCCTCGTCCGTGATGAAATCCTTGCGCAGCACCGGTACTCCAATGCCGGCAATCGAGTGCAATAGTGCCGGGCTGCCGCCGAAGTGCTCGTTTTCCGTCACGACTGAAAGCACAGGCGCGCCGCAATCAATCAGGAGCTTCGCTGTTTTGACCGGATTGCGCCCACGCAATAAATCGCCTTCCTTGGGCGAAACACACTTGATGTCGGGGATTACGGCGGCGAAGCCACGCGCGTTTTCGTTTGTTATGGCGGCTGAAAATCTCATGCTATCCTCCGAAGCTGTTGGACATCTCTTTTAGCTGCTGCAATTTCTTCGCCGCCGCGCCGCTGTCTATCAATTCGCGCGCAAGCCGGATGCCCGCTTGAAAATCATCCGCCTTTCCGCCGACGATAAGCGCTCCCGCGGCATTGATCAGAATCGCGTCGCGCCGGGGGCCGGTGATGTCCCCCGCAAATACGCCGTTGATCGTCCCGGCGTTTGTATCGGGCGTGCCGGTTTTGATATCCGCAAGGCTACAGCGGCGCAGCCCGAAGTCCTCCGGGACAATCTCTGTGGTGGCAACCTCACCGTTTTTCAGATGATTGACCCGCGTTTTTCCCAGCAGCGAAATTTCGTCCAGGCCGTCCAGGCCATGGACAAACATCGCGTTCGTGTAGCCCAGCTCCTTTGCCACGAAGGTGACGATGTCGAGCAGCTCCGGCTTATACACACCCAGCAGGTGCCGGGGCGCGAAGGCGGGGTTGATCAGCGGCCCGATGATGGAATAGAAGATCGTCTTGATCCCCAGATCCTGCTCCGGCGGGAGGACCTTGCCCATCACCGGATGGAACAGCGGCGCATAGAGGAACGCGATACCGATTTCCTCGATCATGCGCTCCACCTGGCGGGGCTGCAGGTTGATGTTGACGCCCAGGGCCTCCAGGACGTCCGCGCTGCCGGAAAGGCTGGCGATGGATCTGCTGCCGTGCTTGGCCACGGGAATCCCAGCCGCCGCAGCGACCAGCGCCGTCGCGGTGGAGATGTTGAAGGTGGAAAGCCCGCCGCCCGTGCCGCAGGTATCCATGGTTTCCTCCGCGATGTTGGGCCGCAGGGGCACGCAGTTTTCCCGCATAGCCTTGGCGATATACGCGGTCTCCTGCAGAGACGCGCCCTTCATCAGCAGCGCCACCTGAAAGCCCGCGATCTGCACGTCGCTGACCGTGCCTTCCTTAATGGCGGCAATCAGCTCCGAGATTTCCGCCTGCGAAAGCTCCTGCCCCGTTGTAATTTTACCCAGGATTTCTTTATACATGATAATTACTCCTTCAGAATAGCTTGTTTGATGGATTTCGCGAATTGGTATACCGGCTCCACGCAGCCGCGCCCATGCTCGGCGGCAATGCGCACGATGGCGCTGCCGACAATCACGCCGTCGGCGTATTGCGCGATTGCCCGGGCCTGCTCCGGCGTTGAAATCCCGAAGCCAACCGCGCATGGAATGTCGTTTACCTGCTTTGCATTCTCAATCATGCGGCGGGCGTTGTTGTCGAGCGCGTCGCGCTCTCCGGTGGTTCCAAGCGATGACACACAGTAGAGAAACCCGTCGGACTGCTGCGCGATCTTTGCGATTCTGTCCTCCGAAGTCGGCGCGATGAGAGAGATCAACTCCAGACCCTGCGACTGGCAGGGGCCGAGCAACTCGTCCCTCTCCTCGAATGGCAGGTCGGGGACAATCAGGCCGTCAATGCCAACTTGTGCACACGCTTTCGTGAAGCGCTCCACGCCGTAGGCGAAAATGGGGTTGTAGTAGGTCATGAACAGCAGCGGGATCTCAATTTCTGCGCGGACGCGCGCCACAAGCGCAAACAGCTGCTCCACCGTGCAGCCGCCTTGGAGGGCGCGCTCGTCGGCTGCCTCGATCACCGGGCCTTCCGCGACAGGATCGGAAAAGGGGATGCCGATCTCGATGATGTCCGCACCGGCCCGATAGAGCGCGTACAGCAGCTTTTCGGTGGTTTCGATGTCCGGGTCGCCCCCCGTGATGAACGCGATAAAGGCCTTGCCGTTATCGAACGCTTTACGGATTTTACTCATGGATGCTTACCCCCTTATACCTGGCGATGGCCGCCACGTCTTTGTCGCCGCGTCCGGACAGGGTGACGACGATGATTCTGTCCCGGCTGAGTGTTGGCGCGTACTGCATCGCGTAGGCCACGGCGTGGGCGCTCTCGATGGCCGGGATGACGCCCTCCGTTTTGGACAGGTACTCGAAGGCCGCGACTGCCTCGTCGTCCGTGATTGCGACATAGCGCGCGCGCTTGATATCATAGAGGTTCGCGTGCTCGGGGCCGACGCCGGGATAGTCAAGGCCCGCCGAAATCGAGTATACCGGCGCGATTTGCCCAAACTCGTCCTGGCAAAAATACGATTTCATGCCATGGAATACCCCGAGGGAGCCGTTGGTGATCGTCGCGGCGTTCAGCGGCGTATCGGCGCCCTTGCCGGCGGCCTCGCAGCCGATGAGCTCCACGCCGCCGTCCTCAATAAAGTCAAAAAACGAGCCCATGGCGTTGCTCCCGCCGCCCACGCAGGCGATCACGCTGTCCGGCAAACGGCCCTCAAGCTCGAGCATCTGCCGTTTGATTTCGCGGCCGATCACCGCCTGGAAATCGCGCACCATGGAGGGGAAGGGATGCGGCCCCATGACAGAGCCGATGAGGTAATGCGTGTCCTCCATGCGTCCGGCCCATTCGCGCATGGTCGCGTTGACGGCGTCCTTGAGCGTGGCCGTGCCGCTGGTCACACAATTGACCTTCGCGCCCAAAAGCTCCATGCGGTAGACATTCAATGCCTGGCGTTCCATGTCCTCCCGGCCCATGAAAATTTCACATTCCATGTCCAGCAGGGCGGCGGCTGTCGCGGTGGCTACGCCGTGCTGCCCCGCGCCGGTTTCGGCGATCAAACGGGTTTTGCCCATCCGTTTCGCCAAAAGCGCCTGTCCCAACACGTTGTTGATTTTATGGGAGCCCGTATGGTTGAGGTCCTCGCGCTTGAAGTAGATCCTCGCGCCGCCCAGGTCCGCCGTCATTTTCGAGGCGAAATACAGCAGCGAGGGCCTTCCCGCGTATTGCGCAAGCAGGGTGCCCAGCTCGCCTGTGAATGCGGGGTCGTCCCGCCATCGCTCATAGGCCCGCTGCAGCTGCAGCACCGCGTTCATCAGCAATTCGGGGATGTACTGCCCGCCGTGGATTCCGAAACGTCCGTTTGCCATGTCTTCATCTCCTTGAAAATAAAATAAAAATCCCTGACAAAGCCAAAAGCCCTGTCAGGGACGAATAAATAAATTTATCCGCGGTGCCACCCCGATTCGCGAGGATTATATGCCTCGCGCACTTTAGCGGGATACAAACATATCCCCGGCAACTGACGTATGCCCTCACGTCATGGTATACTGGACGACTGGCGCAGCAGACGTTTTTCGCCATGCCCTCAACGGCCCATTTGACAATCCGCGTTTCCTGCCCGGCTCTCAGCTGCCCGGTGCTCTCTGTATGGCGCGTAACTGCCTTTACTCCCGTCTCAACGGTTTTGAGCAGTATAGCATATCAGAGGGGCTTTGTCAAGGGTTTTTTAATTTTCGGCAGTGGCCAATCGCGCACTCAAAGAAAATCCAGCACAGAGAAAGGCAGTTCGCGGGATTTTGGGTCACGGCCATTCTCTTGCTGGCATCAATGTACCCACCGAGGATTTCCTGCATTCGTTCTTCGATCTGCACGAAAGGGTGCGCCTGCGGGTGCTTCAAGACCGGGCAGACAGCGCCTTCGCTGGTCGAGCACTTCGCCGACATCACCGACATGCTCAAGTCCCACGACGAGCAGAACCGGGGCATCTTTTTTGTCGTGAACCAGGGCGGTCACGACGATACGACAATCAATCGTGTGAACGCGCATTTTGCGAGATGGACGACATTTCCCTCGAAGAGCAGCTTGCGCGGGTGCAGGCGTTTCCGCTGGAGCCGTCGCTAATCGTGAAAACGCGCAAATCGCTGCACTGAGAACAAGGGGCAAAGACATAAAAACGCGCAAAGACAGACCCCGGAAGGGCTTGTTTTTGCGCGAAAAGGGACACAATCTCGGTAGTGAGATGCTCGGGCTGAGGGGGCTATTTCGTTAAGGATTTTAGCCGCCGAGATCTTTTTTTGTTGTCTTCACTTGGAGCGGATGACGAGGCTCGAACTCGCTACCTCCACCTTGGCAAGGTGGCGCTCTACCAGATGAGCTACATCCGCATTAAAGCTAGTGTATCAAAAATCTTCCTCCCTGTCAAGGTCTATTGCGCTTTTCCTGAAAATATGTTACAATCTTCCCATGAAAAACAAAAATTTACCGCAGGCCCTGATGGATTACGCGGCGGAGGGCTGGGCGCCCTTCCACATGCCGGGGCACAAGCGCAGCCCGCTCCTGGGCGGCGGCCTGCCCTGGCAGCTGGACATTACCGAAATCGCGGGCTTCGACAACCTGAACGACCCGCAGGGCATTCTATTGGATCTACGCTGCCGGGCCGCCGCGCACTGGGGCGCCCATGACGCTTGGATCAGCGTCAACGGCAGTACAGGGGCCATTCTCGCCGGCATACGCGCCACCACCAAGCGCGGCGATACCGTCCTGGTTGCCCGCAACTGCCACATCTCCGTCTTCCACGCACTGGAGCTATGCGGCCTGCGCCCGGTCTTCCTGGAGCCCGAATGGCTGCCCGCCTGGGGCATCTACGGCGTGCTTCCGCGGCGCACCCTCGATGCCGCCCTGCGCGCGCATCCGGAGGCCGCCCTGTGCGTTATCACCAGCCCCACCTACGAGGGCATCCTCAGCCCCTTGGATTGCCCCATCCCCCTGTTCGTCGATGCCGCGCACGGGGCGCACCTCCCTCTCCCCCGCGCCGATCTCGTCGCCGTGAGCCTGCACAAGACCCTGCCCGCCCTCACGCAGACGGCCCTGCTCCTCTCCCGCGGCCCCCACGCGGACCGGGAGAGCATCGCCCGCCAGATGCGCGTATTCCAGACCAGCAGCCCGTCCTACGTCCTGCTGGCCTGCGTTGCCCATTGCCTGGATCTGCTGGAATCGCATCAACCCGAGTGGTTCGCCGCGTGGGAGGCCCGCCTGGACGCCTTCTACACCCACGCCCGCCAATGGCGCCGCCTGCGCCTGTTCGACGCCCCCCACGATCGCGGCAAGCTCCTTATCCGCTGCGACGCCGAACACGCCGCCGCTCACCTGCGCAGCCAAAAAATCGAGCCGGAGTACGCCCGGGGCAACCTGCTCCTGCTCATGACCTCCTGCTGCGACACGGACGGGGCCATGGCCCGCCTCACCGCCGCCTTGGACGCCCTCGACGCCAACTGCCCTCCCGCGCCGGAGCCAGCCCCCCGTCCCGCCCCGCTCCCGGAGGATTTCCTCGACGACCCCTCCCGCTGGGTGGTGACCTACCCGCC
>JGI24702J35022_10001756_pt1 | contig 13398 bp, 14 predicted proteins | sample TergutTh196P4_FD_35022 | JGI IMG/M metagenome (IMG submission 35022)
ACCTGACACCCTTCGCGATGATTGTCACGGGATTCATAGTTCCCCTAGTACAGCCGTAAGCGATTTTATACACTCCTACCATTATTTCACGGTGCATCCCGTCTTGCACTGCATGGTTGAGCATCAATTGTCGAATATTTTACGCAAGGAGAGTTGGAGTGTTTGGTTTTCGTATGCCGTTTCTCCTCGCAACTTCTCATATTTAGTTATAGAGGGGAATACCTTAGCCAAAGTATACAATCAATGTGCGGAATACTCAAATGGTCGCATTGCAGGAGATGTGGAGATTTATATATAGGCAACCTCTGCAATCTATCAAAAACGATCTTTTTTGTGGCATCAATAGGCACATTATTGATAGCTTTTCTGATGAAATGGTAAGGTTTTCGGAGGTTGCCTAAGACAATACAATAGTTTGACTATCTAAATATTTATAATGAACCGAAATAAATCCCAAATGCTCTACTATATAGCCTTTGTCCTTTATAGAATAGTTTATCCCAACTACTTGTAACGCAAATGTACCATTTTCTCTTTCAAATACACCCTGCGGCACAGTTATCTTCTCTTTATGATTGAACCTAATTATGTTACGAAGAAGAAAATCCATTTTGTACTCGTTTAGATAGTTATCAGAGTGAAACGCTTCAACCATAATCTCTTTAATAAAATAGCAATTATCAATACTACGATAATCGCTATGTACGCAATCTGTAAAACTGCTTACATACAACTCATCGCAAAAGTAAATAGCAAAACAGCTCAATATATAATTATCTTTGCCTTCTGCATCGTAGTGTTGCCCCAGAGTAATTATATTGCCAGCATGACCATAACTGAAATCTAATGTTACATCGTCAATATCAAATTTGACCTTTGGACTTTCTATTTTGTACTGTATTGGGGCTAAAGCATCACCATAATAAGCAAGCTTAATTTTTGATAAACCATCTGCTCCACATCCAACGCCAACACTTATCATCAAAATCATAGCCATTCCTGCTATCAACAATTTTATAACAGCACATTTTTTCATAGCGCCCCCGAATAACTTCCTTTATCCTATATGATAATTCCGTTGTACCACAGTTTGGCAATAGCACGAATTATTTCATCAAAGTCGATAACAAGCTAACCCAAAGAAAATCATTAGTTTTGCCGTGTATTCTCAACGTTATTCTATCATTCACGGATGTCTGACATTCAAAATCTTTAACAGAACTACTTCAAACCACTGATAGTGTCAAGATCGTGCTTAGCTCCGATCAAAATTAAGGCATCGCCGATAGACAAAATTGAGTTCGGGTCCGGGAAAAGTTTTATCTTTTCCTGCTCAGTATGATGGATAGCGATTACACTTATGCCGTACTTCGCACGCAGTTTGATTTTCTCTATGCTTTTCCCTATCCATTGTTGCGGTGTGATGATTTCCATGATGCTGTATTCTGGAGAGATTTCTAACTGATCAGTAATACTGCCTTGTACCAATGAATGAGCTACACGTTTCCCCATGTCGAATTCTGGGCGAATCACTCTGTCGGCTCCCAGTTGGGTTAAAATTTTGGCATGGCGTTCATTCTGTGCCTTGCAAACAAGCATTTTTGCCCCCAACTCTTTTAATATCATGGTTGCCAAGATGTTATCTTCAATATTGCTTGCCATTGAAACTACCACGCAATCGAAACTTGGGACATCCAGAGAGCGCAAAACAGTTTCATCTTTGCAATCCCCGATGATGGCGCTTGTCACATGGTTCACTATGCTTGTAATACTGCTTTCGTTAGCATCCACAACCATTACACTATGTTTCATTTGATACAATTCTGTTGCCAATGAACTGCCAAAACGTCCAATACCAATTACTAAAAATGAGCTCATTGTATTTCTCCCAAAAGATGGTGTCTTTAACCCATCATAATCCATGAATCTGGATATTTTATTTTGTCTTCAACGTAATGGTTAAAAAATGTTGTTATGCCAAATATCATAATCCCTGCACGCCCGAAAAACATCAACAGCATTAGAATGCCCAATGAGACAGGTGCCAAAGACGCAGTTACTCCCAGCGATGATCCGTTATTAGTGATGGCCGAAATGACTTCAAACAGTATGCCTGAGAAAGCAATGTCCGGTTGCATAAGCGCGATTATGACAGAACTTGCCACAATAAACATGACTACTATGGACAAAAGAGACATGGCACTTGTAATTTGTTGTTCAGGTATTGTGCGACCAAAAATCGATAACTGACTGCGCCGACGTATGAAGCGTATTGTTGACATAATTAAAAGACCGGCTGTTGTGTTTTTGATACCACCGGCAGTTGACCCTGCCGATCCGCCAATTAGCATCAACATCATCAGTATCATCAGTGACACCCCTGAAAGGGACGATTGATTTATGATGCTGAAACCGGCGGTCTTGGGAACTACTGCTTGAAACAGGCTGGCAGCCAGTGCACTAGGCAGAGACATATTTCCCAGCGTGGATGGATTTGTGCGTTCGGCCACATAAAAAAACACTGTTCCCGCAACAATAATCCAGAATGTCATAGTTAGCACTAACTTAGAGTGTAAATGAAGCCTAGTGAAACGGTGATTACGCCAAATATCTTCCCATACAAAAAATCCCAAACCTCCGATAATAACCAATAGCATTAGAGTAATTGTAACAAATACGTCTTCAGAATACGCAGAGAAGCCTGATAACTCTCCAGTAGTACCAATTATGCCGAATCCTGCATTGCAAAAGGCGGAAACTGCGTGGAAAATTCCCAACTTCAAACCATCCCACATCCCATGGACAGGTAAAAAACGTATCCACAAGATAACTGCTCCCAATCCTTCAAACAGTAAAGCCCCGATTAAAATATGCCGGACAAGTTGTATTACGCCTTGCATATCTTTCAAACTTAGGGATTGTACAATCAGCAGACGAAAAGACAGCCCCATCTTCTTATTCACGACGAAAAAGAAAATGGTGGTAATCGACATAAACCCAAGCCCGCCGATTTGCACTAAACACAAGATAACGATTTGTCCGAACACACTCCAGGTTTGTGCCGTATCGGTAAGCGTAAGACCGGTAACACAGGTGGCTGATACCGAAGTAAACAGTGCAACCAAAAGTGGCACAGAGTTACTGTCGCTTGAAGCAAAAGGCAAAGACAGGAGAATAGTTCCTACCGTTATCACCGCTAAAAATCCCAGAGCAAAGATTGCTGCTGGAGAAAGTTTTCTGCGAGACTTTATGTTTACCATATTGAGTTGTTTAACACTGAATAATAATGAGTAATCATTATAACCAACAACCATGAAAAGTCAAAAGTACAATTCGCTTTCGGCGGAGGCAACTTATCATGTGAAACGTTATTCATTGCTATTTTGTCTAAAACTGTATTAGCGTTATATAATTGCCAAATGGAGGAAAGAAGACTTGAGAATATTTGCTGAAGGTTGTTTTGTTTGTGGGAAGCCCATTGTATATTTTGAAGAGGAAAAGCCTATTTCCTGCCAGCAATGTGGGAAGGCCTTTAATAGCACTGTCGCATGCGAAGATGGGCATTACATTTGTGATTCATGTCACGAAGAACAAGGGTTTGTCTTTATTACACAATATGTGTCGACAAGCCAAAGTATTGCACCTATTGCTATGGCGACCGATATTATGCGTAACCAGTTTATCAATATGCATGGACCGGAGCACCATTATTTGATTGCGGCCGTATTACTTGCGGCCTATAGGAATGCTGGAGGTGAAGTGGACTTTGACAAAGCGTTAAAGATTGCTCAACAACGGGCTAAAAAAGTTCCGGGTGGTATTTGTGGAACATGGGGGAGTTGTGGTGCGGCAGTGTCAACAGGCATTTTTATCAGTATTGTAACTGGTGCTTCGCCGTTATCGGAAAAAGAGTGGTCATTGGCAAATCAGATGACATCACAGAGCCTGGAATTGATTGCGTCTAATGGCGGGCCGCGTTGTTGTAAACGTAATACATATTTGGGCATTACTCAAGCCATAACTTTTTTGAAGGAAAAACTGAATATTTACTTAGAGTCGCCGCAGTCTGTTGTATGCAGATTCTCTCATCGAAATAAGCAATGCAGAAATGAAAAGTGTCTGTATTTCCCGCGACGGGCGCCATAGGACTAATCCTCGTTTGAGTAGAATGTCCAATTCTTTCCTGCAGACATTGAAACAGAAGGGTGAACAAATCTGGCTCACTTTTGATTATCGTATTGAGCAAAGTCAGCTACAGCGTTTTTCCTTAGCAATGGGTGAGCGTAATCCGCAGTGGCAAAAAGAGGTTCCGGTTTCCTTCCTGCTTACCGTTGGCCTTGAGCGAATCCTAATGCAAGTTCCCTTTTCCGCGCAAATAGTGTTGCTGGGAAGCTCGCAAATCGTAAGCAAGGCTTCGTTAATGGAGGGTGAGATTATTACGGTTCAGGTAAAGATAATTTCTCTAAAAAAACGCGCTGCGCAGACTTTTGTCAAATGGGAAATTGAACATAAAAATTGTAATGACGAGACTGTTGCCTGTGTGCGACAAATGGTTATGGTGCGGAGCACAGCATGAATTCATTAATATGGAATGAATTTAAGGTCGGACAAGAAATACAACCGTTGGAGAAATTGCCGTCTTTTCGACAACTGCTTCTTTGGGCTTGTGCTGTGAGTGACTACAATCCTCTTCACTTCGATAAAGAATATGCAATTGCCTGTGGATTTACCGATATTGTAATTCAGGGACAATTAGTCATGGCATTTCTTTGCCAAATGTTGTCAACTTGGCATGGAGGCAGCGGTTTTTTGAAACAACTGGAAGTCAGTCACAAAGGGGTAAATTTCCTTGGTGATAAGCTTATTTGCCGGGGGAAAGTACTGTCTGTGCATCCCTATGACAAGAGGGTCATTCTGGAAGTATGGGTAGAAAACCAAGGCGTGAAAACTGTGATAGGCAAGGCGACGGTGGAAAGCGTCGCCTTGCTGAAAACAACATGAAAGCTTCTAGGGTGCTGTTTCGCTATGTTATGGCTAGGCTGTCTCAATTCTACTGGCTTCTTCCAGCCCCAAAATTTTAATCGCTTCCTCAACAATTTTATATTTTAAAATTTTGCCGGCCGCATTCATCGGAAACTCTGACACAAAACGCACATATTTAGGTGTTTTTTGCTTTGCCATGTGTGATTTGACATAATCGCGAATTTCATCTTCGGTGGCTTCTATATTATCTTTCAGAATCGCGCAAACCAATATTTCTTCACCGTACTGTTTATCCGGCACGCCGACTACCTGTACATCTTTAACTTTTTCATGTGTATATAGGAAATCCTCAATCTCCTTGGGATAGATGTTCTCTCCTCCGCGGATAATCATGTCTTTAATTCGACCGGTTATTTTGAAATTGCCATCTGGCAAGCGACGAGAAAGATCTCCGGTATGTAACCATCCGTTCCCGTCGATGGTATTGGCTGTGGCGACTGGCATCTTATAATAACCTTTCATGATGTTATAGCCGCGAGCGACGAATTCGCCATCGGTATTGTCTGGTAATTCGCTACCTGTCTGGGGGTCGACAATTTTGCACTCAATGCCAGGTAGTGCTCGTCCCACGGTGTTTACTTTTACTTCGATTGGGTCATCAGCGCTACTCATCGTACAGCCCGGGCTACTTTCGGTCTGTCCGAAGACAATCGTAATTTCCGGCATATGCATTTTATCAATTACGTCTCGCATAACCTTAACAGGACAGGGGCTGCCCGCCATAATGCCGGTGCGCATGTTGGAAAAATCCGTTGTGGCAAAGTCCTTATGTTCCAACATTGCTATAAACATGGTTGGTACGCCGTGACAAACGGTAATTTTTTCTTTATTGATGGCTTCAAGTGACAAACGCGGGGAGAAACTTGGAATTGGGCACATGGTCGTGCCGTGGGTAACTGCTGCTGTCATTGCCAGAACTACTCCAAAACAATGAAACATGGGAACGTGAATAAGAATCGTATCAGCCGTGGAAAAATCCATACGGTCGCCAATATTTTTGCCATTGTTAACAACATTGTTGTGTGTAAGCATCACCCCTTTAGGAAAACCGGTAGTGCCTGAAGTGTATTGCATGTTGCATACATCATGGCTGTTCATCATGGCCATGCGCTGATGGACAAGTTCGATAGGCGTTCTGACGGCGGTTTCTAATGCTTCTTCAAAAGTTAGACAACCAGGTTCAGTAAATCCGACTGTTATCACATTACGAAGGAAAGGTAATCGAGCGGAATGTAGCGAAGTACCTTTGGATAGTGTGGCGAGCTCTGGACAAATTTTCCTTATGGTGTCTAAGTAATTGGAATCTTTATGTCCTTCAATCATCACTAAAGTATGAGTGTCGCTTTGCCGCAGGAGGTATTCAGCCTCGTGAATTTTGTAGGCTGTGTTGATGGTGACCAGAATAGCTCCGATTTTGGATGTGGCCCAAAAAGTGATAAACCATTCCGGGATATTGGTTGCCCAAATTGCCACTTTATCGCCCCTTTTCACCCCTAATGAGATTAGAGCTCTGGCAAAATTGTCAACGTCATTCCTAAATTCGGCATAAGTGCGAGTATAGTCCTGTACGGTGTAGCGGAAAGCGTACTGGTCGGGGAATTCCTCGACGACGCGATCAAGAAGTTGGGGAAAGGTTAGATCAACTAAGGCCTCTTTTTCCCAGATATATTTGCCTGTGCCGGTTTTATTGCTGAATAGAGGGGGGCGTACGGAGTGTGCCTTGGTAAATTGAGTCATATAATTGGCAAAGTGCGGAATGACGATGCCCGGATCTTCCAGCTCTTTACTCCAGCGCTTCACCCATTCAAATGAAATGAAACCCTCATAGTTTATACTTTGTAGCGCCAGCATCATTTCATTTATGGGGAGATCTCCTTCTCCCATCATGCGGTAATGGATGTTTCCAGCTTCATCAACCACGGAGTCCTTTACATGAACATACTTGATATAGGAACCAAGGTTTTGTATGGTTTGCTCGGCCGACTCGTGAGCAAAACGATAGGGATGATGAATATCCCATAGGGCAGCGACGGCATCACTTTCCACTTGTTTTAGTAAGCGATAGAGTCTTGCGGTATCACAGAATACCCCATTGGTTTCAATTAATAAGGTCACCCCATATTGCTCAGCTACGGGGACAAGTTTTTTAAGCTGTCTCGCGATTAAGTCATCATTGACTTCGTCGCCTGTGGGGGCAGGTTCTCGGTCAGCCAATATACGTACAAAGGGAGACGAAAGACGGTTTGCAATCCTAATATACTCGCTTATTTCGGCCCAGTTTGCTTCTTGGCGTTCAGCATACTTAAGACAACAGTCAGAAGAAAAACAGGCTATGGAGAGATGAAAAGTTTTCAGTTTTTGGATGGTGGAAGGAAGCTCTTCTTCGCAGAACGGTTGAGCGCGGGTGGCAACCAGTTCAGAGCCTAGCCCTCTAACTTCTATTCCATCAAACCCAAAGTCCTTGGACGCTGAGATAATATCTTGCCATCTCCAGTCCGGGCAGGCCAAAGTAGAAAAGGCTAATTTCATTTTAATTCCTCCATATAATTGCCGCAGTAGAGAATTTTCTAGGATTTGGCGGCATCAGCATCACGTAATTCTCTCCGCTTAATTTTTCCGCTGATAGTTTTAGGGAGCTCGTCCACAAATTCGATTATACGAGGATATTTATAAGGCGCAGTAACTTTTTTTACGTGGTTTTGTAATTCGGTCTTGAGTTGTTCAGACGGAGCATATCCTTTGGCGAGTATGATAGTGGCCTTTACATTGAAACCACGATCAGGGTCTGGAACTCCGGTAACAGCGGCTTCGAGTACGGCAGGATGTTCAATAAGAGCACTTTCCACTTCAAACGGGCCAATCCGATACCCTGAACTTTTGATAATATCATCGTTACGCCCACAGAACCACACATAACCATCCTCATCTCGCCAAGCCATATCTCCGGTATGATAGATTCCGTTGTGCAGAACTTTTTGAGTAAGTAGTTCGTCTTTATAGTAACCCATGAAAAGGCCCAAAGGTCGATGCTCAGTGTCAGGGACGGGCATACAAATCTCTCCTTCTTCGCCTACCTCACATACTTTTCCGTTCTCATCAATGATGGTGCAACAGGTCAGCGGCATTGGCAATCCCATAGAGCCGGGTTTCGGTTCGATCCACGGATTGGTGGCGAAAAGTACTGTGCATTCGGTTTGTCCGTAAGCTTCGCGCAGCTTTAGTCCGGTACCAGATAGCCATTGGTGGTATACCTCCGGGTTTAAGGGTTCTCCGGCGATGGCAGAATGTTTTAACGATTTCAGGTCGAATTTGTTCAAGTCTTCCTTTATGAACAGACGATAAATCGTGGGAGGGGCACAGAATGATGTGATTTTATATTTACCAATAAGGTTGAGAAAATCAGCGGCGGCAAAACGTTTCTCAAAGTCATAAACAAATACGGTGGCCCCACATAGCCATTGACCATAAATCTTACCCCAGGAGGCCTTAGCCCAACCGGTTTCAGCCACCGTTAAGTGCAAGTCATTTTCTGAAAGATTATGCCAGAATTTGGCAGTGGTAATGTGGCATAGGGGATAGTAATAATCATGGGCCACAATTTTGGGCATTGCGGTGGTTCCTGATGTGAAATAGGCTATCATGACGTCTTTACTGTTCGGAGCATCTGTCCCTGTAGGGCGGGTAAACTTCTCATTACTATCACCGGTCAATTTATTAAAATCAATATAGCCGGTGCGATCGCCAGAAAGAACAGCTTTTAGCTTTAAAGTGTCACTGGTGGATATCTCCGCAGCATCAATTTTACGGCACATCTCATCGTCATTTACAGTAAGAATCATTTTTACTCCGGCAGTATTGACGCGATAAACAATATCCTTTACTGTTAGCAAGTGAGTTGCCGGAATCAGAATGGCTCCGATTTTGTGCATGGCGATAGTGAAGTACCAGTACTCATAACGGCGTTTGAGCATGACCAGCACGACATCACCCTTCTTGATTCCCAGCGAGAGAAGAGCGTTAGCCATTTTATCGCTCATACGCTTAATCTCGGCGAAGTTGATAATTTTCTCTTCTCCATATTCGTTGCACCATACTATTGCTGTTTTATCCGGCTTGGTATTGGCAAGCTCGTCCACAACATCGTAGGCGAAGTTGAAGTTCTCCGGCATTTCAACCTTAAAATTATTGTAGAAGTCCTCATATGAAGAAAAGTCTGTACGGCAATATTTATCAATGAGTCCCATGGTTTACTCCCTTCCGGTGATGGTTATTATCATGTGCGCGGGCGTATCACCTAACGCCTCAATGCTGTGCGGATTAGTTGAGTCAAAATAAATGGAATCACCTTCATTTAAGACATTATCGTATTTACCAATTTTAACGCAAACGGTGCCGTCTAAAACGTAATGAAATTCCTGACCTGAGTGGTTAACCATCGTAGCCGATTTATCATGGTTGTTGGGTTCAATTGTGATAAAGAAAGGGTCCATGGTCCGCCCGGCAAAATTATAAGCAAGGGATTGATAATCGTATTCTTTCCGGCGGCTAATGCCGACGCCTTTTCCCTTACGCACAACTGAGAACACGGAAAGCTTAGCGCTGTCACCTTTGAGCAACTCCGTCATACTGATATCAAAATGATGCGCAACATCATGCAAGAAACTTACCGGAATTTCAATACTACCGGTCTCATATTGCGCTAAAACATCGGCGGTGGTGCCAGTTTGTCGGGCAAAATCTGTCTGTGAAAGATTATTAAGCGTACGGACGCCCCTAATGCGTTCACCAATTTCACGATTTAGTTCAGACATTGTAATCTCCTTTAATGTGTAATACTAAGTTATGCCGTATCTTCATAATGAAAACCAATGGTAAGTGCTGCCAAGTTAGCTTCTAAAAGTGTCTTTTTACGTTCAGGCACAATTGTCATCATTACTGTCGCGGCGGTTGTTTCATCACAAAGATTTGTTTCACGGAGTAGTTTGCCGAGTACTATTACATTGGCCAGAGTTGGCATTTGCCGGTTATTGGCAATTTGAGTAGCCGGAATGCCGTGGGCACCAATATCTTCACGTCTTGGCTTTCGATTCACTAACGAGCTGTCATAGAAGAGCAACCCGTTTCTTTCGATATCCGGCTCAAATTTGTCTAGAGAGGGTAGATTCATACATACCAGAATGTCGGGAGTTGTAACAATCGGCGAGCCGATGCGCTTGGTGTCCAAAATGACACTGCAGTTGGCAGTGCCTCCACGCATTTCTGGTCCGTAACTCGGGAGCCAAGAGACTTCTCTTTCCAGTGCCAATCCCAGCGTGGCAATAAATTTGCCGGCAAACAAAATCCCCTGCCCCCCAAAACCGGACAGTAGAATGCGGCACGAAGAGGCGCTCATGGCATTACCTCCCTGCTCGTTGAGTCTTTGAATACCCCGAGTGGATAAACCGGTAGCATGTGTTCGCGTAGCCAATCAAGTGCTTTTACTGGCTCCAACCCCCAGTTTGTTGGGCATGCAGATATTACTTCAATCAGGGAGAAACCTTTACCATCGATTTGCGTTTGAAAAGCTTTCATAATCGCTTGTTTGGCATGGCGTATGTTCTTAACTGAATCAACGGATACGCGCTCAATATAGGCTGCTCCGTCAATTGTGCTCAACATTTCACTCATTCTCATTGGATAACCAGAGTACGCATTATCGCGACCGTAGGGAGTAGTTTGTGTGACTTGTCCGGTCAGGGTGGTGGGAGCCATTTGGCCACCGGTCATGCCATATATGGCGTTATTCACAAAAATAATGGTAATGTTTTCCCCGCGTGCTGCGGCATGAATGGTTTCTGCAGTTCCAATAGCGGCCAGATCTCCGTCTCCCTGGTAAGAAAAGACGATGCATTCAGGGCGGGCGCGTTTAAGCCCTGTAGCCACAGCCGGAGCTCGACCATGAGCTGATTGTATCATGTCACAGTTAAGGTAATTGTAGGCAAAGACTGCGCATCCGACGGGCGCAATCCCAATTGCTTTGTGCAGTATATTTAGTTCTACTAGCGCTTCCGCTACCATACGATGTATTATGCCGTGCGTGCAACCAGGACAATAATGCATGGATGCATCGGTTAGACCCTTGGTCTTTTCAAAAACAACAGTCATCGTTATCCCTCTTTTTATTCTGTTTGTTCATGTAATGTGGTGGCCTCACGAATTTTTTGTAGTAGTTCCTCCGGCGTGATTATCATGCCTCCGGTACGATTACAGCGTAACACCGGCTTCTGGCAACGAATTGCTAGTTCGACATCGCCGGCCATTTGTCCCATACTCAATTCGGCTGCAATGAATACAGAAGCTTTTTGGGCCAAATCCATAAGTTGTTTTACTGGGAATGGCCAAAGGGTAATAGGGCGCAGGAGGCCAGCCTTAATACCTTCCTTGCGAGCGATATCAATGGCATTTTGGGCGACACGAGAGGTAATTCCATAGGCAACAACCACAATATCGGCGTCTTTCGTGAAATATTCTTCACAACGTACTTCTTTTTCTGAAAGCAGTGCATATCTTTTGTAGCGCTCGATTACTGTTGCCTCTAGTTCTTCAGGCATAAGATATAGCGAGTTCACAAGGTTTGGAAGACGTTTTCCCTGTGTGCCAGTTAGAGCCCAGGGCTTCTCGATTGCATGCCCGCTTTCTTTGGTTGCGGTGTCAACTGGCTCCATCATTTGTCCGAGTGTGCCGTCTGACAAAATTGCAACAGTTAGGCGGTATTTATCAGCCAAATCAAATGCATCAAATGCGCAATCCAACATTTCCTGCACGCTATTTGGAGCTAGTACTAACATATGGAAATCGCCGTGTCCGGTACTTTTGGTGGCATGGTAATAGTCTGCTTGCGAAGGTTGTATTCCACCTAGCCCAGGGCCTCCGCGTTGCACATTAACGACAACTGCCGGTAAGTCACACCCTGCGAGATAACTGAGGCCTTCACTTTTCAGGGAAAAACCCGGGCTGGAAGAAGAAGTCATAGCCCGCTTACCTGCCGCAGCGGCTCCGATTACCATGTTGATGGCTGCAACTTCGCTTTCAGCCTGTAGGAAAGTTCCTTGTATTTTTGGTAGTTTTTTAGCCATATAGGCGGCAATTTCAGTTTGGGGAGTGATGGGATAACCGAAGTAATGACGACAGCCGGCGAGTATGGCTCCCTCGGCAATGGCTTCATTGCCTTTCATTAATACTTTGTTGGCCATATTTGTTCCCTCACTCCTATTTTTCCACATCTATAACGACATCGGGGCACATGAGTGCGCAAAAGGCACAACCGATACAGTCTTCCATGTTGGTGACCCCTGCAGGGCGGAAGCCTCTAGCGTTAATTATGTTTTCGCCAAGTTTAATGATTCCTTTTGGGCAAGCATTTACGCATAACTCACAGCCTTTACATTCATCTGTTTTAAAAGTAACATTGCTCATTATTTTTTCCTCAATAGCTACTATGGTTTCCATGGACTTTTGAATAAATCCAGCAGGAAAATATCCCCTAAGATTTTCTCAAGATGTGCCTGACTTGGGACCAAACGCCTTTCCAGCACGGTCATTTTAAGCGGTAGCGCCAACTTTTCAGACGCTTTAAGGGCAAAATTTCCGCTGGATACCACATCTGCCAGCTTTGTTTCTTCCATTAGGTTTGAATTATTAACCAGACCAGTAAAGGAAATCTGGCTGGCGGTCTCAATTTCATTTTTCATGTCAAGAAGAGCCCCTATACTGCTCGTCAATGGACGAAATTGGTTGAACACTAAGAGCATTTCGTAATCAGCGCTATTCTGCAGGTAACTGGCATAGCGTCCGAGCGCCAGCGCTCCGCGATTGTCACCGCCCACATCAATGATTCCGGTGGTATCCGGAACATCAAATAAGGCTCGCGTTCCAGCTGGCAAAGCAGGGGCATCCACGTTTGTATTCGACAAACAAGAGGTGACCAGCCGTATCCCCTTTTCTTTTAGTGCGTCAACGGCCTCAGCCATGCGGGAATATGGATTGATTATATCCAAGTCGCATAGAATCACTTTGTCTCTTTGCTTGCTGGCGTATATGGCATATGAAATAGCCAAGCTGGTTTTACCGCTGCCAAAATGCCCCGCAAAAACCGTGATTCTTGCCAATCGCATCCGCCACTACCTTTTGCACGGTATTTCCACACCGAGCAACCTTGTTGTTTTCTACGATTCCTGGAATGAAGTATAGCAGAAAGCGGCAGTAAATTCAGCACGCCGCAATGTTTCCGTAAATATCCGCCAGTCCATGTAAAATCATGGACATGAAAAATACGACACGGATTACACTAAGTTGGGAACTATTTGAACAGGGCAT
>JGI24702J35022_10001757_pt1 | contig 13396 bp, 13 predicted proteins | sample TergutTh196P4_FD_35022 | JGI IMG/M metagenome (IMG submission 35022)
TCCATGCCTTCTGTTCGTACACTTGACAAACGTGGCAGAAACCAGATGGCACAGGCAGAAAACGGCTTAAGGACTGAGGTTGCGGATAAAAAAGCACGAGAATAACGAAGCTAGTGCCTAACGCAGACCTGATGTGAAAATCTTGTGCGTGCGGTTTTTTACAGAATTGTTGCTGCTCGCACAGGGGAGGCTATTGCGCTCATACTACGCTCCCGATAATGCCTTTGAAGCATTCAGCGCAACAATCTTCGCTTCGCTTCGTGCAGATTGCGCTCCCGAATGCTTTAAAGGCATTATCAGCTTCGCACATCGCGCAATACCCTCCCCTGTGCGAGCAGCAGCAACAACTCACCGACCGCATTCAACTTTACGCGATTCTATTTAATAAGCATTTCCATTTAGGTTGGATGGACGATTAGGCAGTTGACACACTGCACCGTCCTGCAAGCAAATGGCCAGGCCCTCTTCGGAGGTGACACGTTGGGTGTCATCCTGAGCGCAGCGAAAGATCCTAAAAGACCCTTCATTTCGATCAGGGCGACACGTTGGTTGTCATCCTGAGCGCAGCGAAGGATCCTAAAAGACCCTTNATTTCGATCAGGGCGACACGTTGGNTGTCATCCTGAGCGCAGCGAAGGATCCTAAAAGACCCTTNATTTCGATCAGGGCGACACGTTGGGTGTCATCCTGAGCGCAGCGAAGGATCCTAAAAGACCCTTTATTTCGATCAGGGCGACACGTTGGGTGTCATCCTGAGCGCAGCGAAGGATCCTAAAAGACCCTTTATTTCGATCAGGGCGACACTGATGAAAGGCGTTCTGGTTGCCGAATCCACTGCACCAGCACAATCTGAGCCAATAAGCTGATTTACGGTTGACAACAGCTCCAAGAAGGTCTATCATTGCTCAATATTATCCTTGAAAGTATATAATAATCTTTGAGGATAGAGGAATGTCTGGAAGGTTTTTTGAAAGAGGCACTTCTCTGCATTGGTCCTAAGGTAGGCAGGGGATATCTGAGAATGTAGGCAGAGGATGCACGAGAGGGTAGACAGGAAACACTAAGAGAAAGGTGTTTGTATGAAGAAGAGTACAAAAAGATCGGTTCGCGTGTTATTCAAAACATTTGGAGCAGCTTTGATGGTTTTTGTGCTGGCATTCAGCCTGTTCGCCTGTAAGAGCACACCATCAGAAACCCCACCACCAGATGACCAGACCCCTGAGCCTCCAGCACCGGTTGTGCTTCAGATTTTTGCTGCAAACTCACTCGAAAAGGCCCTGCCAGAAGTCCAGGCCCTTTATACAGCAGCCCATCCCCACGTGACATTTGCTGACACCCAGTTTAAGGCGTCTGGTGACCTGGTCTCGCAGATACAGGGTGGAGCCACACCTGACATCCTCATAACCGCGTCCACCGGCACCATGAACACTGCTGCAAATGAGGGGTACATCAACGCGGGTACCCGCAAGGATATGTTTGCCAATGATCTGGTGGTTGTGCGACAAGTAGGTAGCAACATCCGGATCAATTCGCTTCAAGACGTTCTGGGCGACAACATAACCAAAATAGCAATCGGTGACGCAGACGCGGTACCTGCCGGACAGTATGCCAATCAGGCACTTTCGACCATTGGCCTCTATTCTGATTCAACGGGAAGAAATGGCACCTATGCCGCATCCATTGAATCCAAGGTTGCTGTTGCTTCAAGCGTAGGCAATGCCGCTATCTATGTAAACTCTGGTGATTGCCAGATCGGTTTTGTTTACTCAAGCGATGTCTACCGCTTCTCTGGCATTGAGATCGCGTACGCAATTCCTTCTGGTACCCATACAGCGATCCTGTACCCAGGTGCTGTGCTGAAAGACTCCATCAACACCGAGACCGCCGCAGATTTTTTGAACTTCTGCCTGACCAACCCAGACGCTCAGAGGGTTTGGTCACAATATGGCTTTGAGGTGTTGTAACAGAGTCAAACCATGCATCTTGAAGAAACACAGGTATAAATGTGACTGAAAGAAGTATAATGACCGAATGAGACTCGGTCACGTAAAACAGGCAAGCAGGATCGGGGTGCTCACGATTGTCGTGAGCACCCTCCTGTTTTGCTCGTTATCCCTGGGTTCGGCCACTCCAAAGACCTATGCAGCGTCAGGTGACACGAACAGCTCAACGGGAGCTATTGAGGTTTCTCGTAATGGCACCGAGGTACGCTCAGAAAACATCACATTCGCGATCAAAGGTTTCCTCAGAAGCAACAAAGGTACCGAAAAGACCTATAACGACGCATATTATGGCTACCGCTTTCCCATGTCTGGTGCGGATGCCTTTGCGGTGGTGGTCACTGACTCAACGGTCATCGTCTATCTGCCTGCAACACGAACACAGGCACTTTCCATCAACCCAAACGGCTCAAGCGATCAAACGGCTTTCAAACAGCTGCTCTTAGCTATCGACACTCAGGTGGCAAACGGCAACCGTCCGTTGGAAAGCAACAACTCCCCTTATCTTTTCACGACGGATAAGACCGTCGAACTCAATGGGTACCAGTATCGCTTTGGAGTTGAAGTCGAGGACGGTTTTTACTACGTCTGCATAACAAGTGAAACAGATACACTGGAAAACAGCGCTGGTGCGATCTTTGTGACCAGCGGGCTCCTTGTGTTAGCTTCTGAGGTAGAGATTGATCGTGCACCAGAAGGTCTGGAAGCTCTCTGGGAGTTTTTTGGAGGGATAGACTACCGGCCCTTCTGGGTGTCAATACGTACCTCACTGGTTGCGATGGTCTTTGTCTTTATCNTGGGACTCGTCGCTGCGTACTATTCCTTAAAGATACATGAACGCGTAAGGGTAATNCTCGACTCAATCTTTACCATACCTATGGTTCTTCCACCTACGGTCATCGGCTTTTTACTGCTTGTTGTCTTTGGCAACTCGACGGGTTTTGGACGCTGGCTTATCGACCATGGTATCGTGCTGGTGTTTTCCTGGCCAGGTGCGGTAATTGCGGCGACGGTGGTTGCGTTTCCCCTCATGTACCGCACGGCCCGCGGCGCTTTTGAAAGCCTTGATCCCAACCTTGGCGATGCAGCCCGAACCTTAGGCTGGTCGAACAGCCGCATCTTCTTTAAACTCACCATGCCGTTGTCGTGGCCTTCTGTTGCAGCAGGCACGGTTCTTGCGTTCGCACGTGCCTTGGGTGAATTTGGCGCGACGCTCTTTGTCGCGGGCAACTATGCAGGTGTTACGCAGACTATGCCGCTTGCCATATACTTCCAGTGGATGGGCGGGCGTACTGAGGTCGCTGCCTTCTGGGTCGTGGTGGTCATCCTGATTTCATTCCTGGTGATCCTTGTCATAAACTGGTATGCCTCCCACACACAACGCTACAGGAAGGCAGGGTCTGACATAGATGAAGAGATGGAAGGCAAAAGAAGAGGTAAAAAACCTAAGATCAATAAGACCATGAGCGGGAAATATAAGGGCAGGGTTATGGGAAAGAAACGTAAAGAACACAAGGCCAGGGGCTTCAAAGGTAAGGATGCAGAACCTTTAGCGCACAAAGAAGAAGAGACGACTATATAAGACTATGAGCCTTTCACTTGACATAAAAAAGAGTTTCCCGGCCTTCAGTCTTGAGGTCTGCCTTGATGCTGGCTCAGAAACACTCGGTTTCCTCGGCAGCTCAGGCTGTGGCAAGAGCTTGACCATGCGCTGCATCGCAGGACTCGAGACGCCCGACGAGGGACGTATTGTAGTCAATGGCAAGACATTTTTTGACTCAGTAGCCAAGGTTAACCTTACTCCGCAGGAGCGTAAGACTGCCATGCTCTTTCAGAACTTCATGCTCTTTCCCAATATGACTGTTGCGGAGAATATCGCAGCAGGTCTGCCCAGAAAGATGCCAAAACCTGAGGTCAAGGCTATAGTGGAAGAGCAACTTGGTCTTTTTGGCCTCAAAGGCTTTGGAAAGCGTTATCCAATCAGGCTTTCAGGCGGCCAGCAGCAACGCGTTGCTCTGGCGCGCATGCTCGTTGCAAAACCTGAGATCCTGATGCTTGATGAGCCCTTCTCCTCCCTGGACGCACATCTAAAAAGCGCTTTGGAGCAAGACCTTATTGACCTGTTCGAGATCTTTGAGGGCACGATCCTCTATGTTTCGCACGACATTGACGAGGCCTTCAGGTTCTGCGACCGTATCGCAGTCATCGACCACGGCAGACTTGCCGAGGTAGCCTCAACCGAAGACATCCTTTCGCATCCCACGACGCTTGCGACACTCAAGGTGTCTGGTGTCAAGAATATTTCTGCTGCCCGCTACATCGATGATCACACCGTTGAGGCAACTGCCTGGGGCCTGCAGTTCAAGACAACCCAGGTAGTCCCAAACGATGTAACCTATCTTGGCTTTCGTGCGACCTACATCAAGAAGGCGTATCCTGAAGCAGACAAAGCCTTTACCGAAAACGTATTTGAGTTTGATGTTGGCCGGGTAAGCGACTCGCGGTTTGAGCGTACCGTCATCCTCAGACCATCCGACTCATCTGACTACATACGATGGAACGCAGACAAGCTCTTGATCCCCAAAGACGAGCTCCCAAAACGCGGGGATCGTGTCAAAGTCCATATCCCAGCCGACCAGATCTATCTTGTTGAAAAATAAGCAACAGCTCAAACAGGTGGTGTCTCCATAAATTGAGACATTTCGTGACGGGGGAAAATCAGGGTCTAAAGGTGTATCCACCAAACTATTTGTCACATTCCACAGCAAAAATGTTATTCCTGCTATTGACCGGCGTTCGGTAACTGGTAATATTCAAATGTTAAGGTTTTTTTACCTGTAGTTACAAGCCCCCGGTTGGCGGAATGTGGATCAACATGTGGTGGCTAAACGTAGTCGATGGGAGATGCCATGCCGGATTACAAAAACAGGGAGCACCTGGCCGTAATCAAAGTTGTTGGTGTGGGCGGTGGCGGTTCCAATGCAGTGAACCGCATGGTCGAAGCAGGCATCAAAGGCGTTGAGTTCGTAGCGATCAATACAGACCGCCAGGCGCTGCTCATGTCAGATGCCGATCGNACNGTCCATATCGGAGAAGACCTGACCCGTGGNCTCGGCGCTGGCGCCAATCCCGAGATNGGGGCCCAGGCAGCCGAAGAGAGCCGTGGGGTTATCCGCGACGCCCTTGCTGGAGCTGATATGGTCTTTGTCACCGCTGGGGAAGGTGGCGGCACCGGTACAGGCGCTGCTCCTATTGTTGCAGATATCGCCCGTAATGATATCGGCGCACTTACGGTGGGCGTAGTCACAAAGCCCTTTGGGTTTGAGGGACGCAAGCGACAGATGCAAGCCGAGGACGGCATTATGCTGCTCGGTCAGAATGTCGATACTCTCATTGTCATACCCAATGAACGTCTGCTTCAGATCGTTGAGAAACGTACGTCCATGCTTGACGCCTTTCGCATTGCAGATGACATTCTGCGCCANGGCACCCAGGGCATCACCGACCTTATCACCATTCCAGGNCTNATNAACCTNGATTTTGCCGACGTGCGTACCGTCATGAAGGACGCNGGGACCGCCATGATGGGCATCGGAGTCTCATCGGGCGAGAACCGCGCGGTCGAAGCAGCCACGCAGGCGATCTCGAGCAAGTTGCTTGAGGCTTCAATCGTTGGTGCTAATCGTATACTTGTCTCGGTATCCGGCGCCTCTGACATGAGCCTCATTGAGGTCTCAGAAGCTGCCGACACCGTGACAGAAGCGGCTGATCCTAACGCCCTCATCATCTTTGGGTCTGTCATTGACGACACGCTTGACGACCAGATTCGTGTTACGGTCATCGCAACAGGCTTCAGCGACAGGAACGTCCAATCCTCAATGGACTTCGATACTCTATATACCACAGGACAAGCTTATTACGAGGAGGCCTCGTACGCTCCTCTTCAGACCGCGGCGCCTTCGCGCGGACGTCAACCTACGGTGACCGGTTTTGACGAGGACTACATCCCAGATTTCCTGAAGCGCGGTTTTTAGGGTCTCGGTTTGTTTTCAGGTCTCTGATCTGGTCTACATGAAGCATAAACGTAGCAACGTAAGGCCATCATGACCACTATCGAACAAAACTATCATGACATCAGGCAAGCAATTGCCTGCGCCTGCGCGCATGCAGGACGCGTGCATGAGCAAGTAAAGATTGTAGCGGTAAGCAAAACAGTCGGCCCAGCACAGATCAATGAGGCTATCGCAGCCGGGGTCACCTGTTTTGCTGAGAACCGGACCTCTCTTTTTAAAGAACGAATCGCTATGTTCCCACAACAGGAATGGCATTTCATCGGGACGATACAGACCAACAAGGTCAAGGATTTTGCTGGTCGTGCCGCCTTGGTCCATTCGGTTTCGTCAGAACATGCCCTACAGGCTATTGACGCACGCATGGCGTTGATGGAGGCGGTGTGGGAACAGGCTCGGGAACAGGAACAGGAGCAGGAGCAGGCGTCTTTGGAACAGGCTGTGCTTATCGAGGTCAATGTATCCGGAGAAGAGAGTAAAGACGGAGTTGAACCGGCCGGCTTACCGGGGCTTCTGTGTATTGCATCAACGTTAAAACACATCACCGTACAGGGGCTTATGACCATCGCGCCCATAGGGGATGAAGGAAGGATCAGGGCAGTGTTCTCGGGTCTACGCGAGCTGCGCGAGGCCACCGCGCCTCTGTTTTCAAGCTCAAGGAATATCCGTTTGTCTGAGCTGTCGATGGGAATGACCGATGATTACGTGATTGCGGTAGAGGAAGGTGCTACGATAGTACGCATTGGAAGAGCGCTCTGGGGCTGAGTCTTTCAATGCAAAAACCCTAAAAGGCAAGATCATTGCATACATGTATCAGGAAACGTAGTACGTACAAGGATCTAAGGGAGTGACAATGGGAATTCTAGACTCAATTAAACGGCGTATGCCTGGTGGCTCTATGAGGGCTTATGATGAAGACGACTATCAGGAATACGATGAATTCGAAGACGACTCGTATGATGGCAACGGTACTGCTGGCGAGTACGAGGACTCACCTGATGATGACTCAGGTTACCAGGATACGAATGCCTTGAACGAAGAAGCGAATGGAGCGTTTGGGAGAACCTATCGTACAGAAACCCATACGCCGATCATCTCTTTGTCTGATGTTCGCTCTCAGGGCTTACCCCCCTATGACCCTGCACGTACAACCAAACTGCGAGGCACGGTCCATCCGCGGTCTGAGCGAAACACCATAGGAAATGGAGCAGGACAAGCAACTGCGGGCATCGATTACGGGATGCGTCAGACCGAAGCGATGTATACCTCTCCGTATACCGATGACACCCCTCGGTTGTCGGCTAATATCCTTATGCGTCCGGGATTGCAGTCCCTTTCTGAATTGCATGAGGAGCGCCAACGTATCGAACAGGTGCCAGGCAGGCCTGCAGCGTATGGTGGAGGCTCTGTGGTCTCTGATAGAGTATCGGCAGTTCCCGCCAGGAATGCTGCTTCAACAGCCCCTAACTCACTAGTCACTGCACGTGGTACTATGACACCCACTATGTCGCGTCCCGGGATGCCCGCCACACGGGCTGCCGGCCCCGCGACATCGGCAGCGCGGCGTAGCAGCGGGACGTCATTATCATCGCACTCAGGGTATCAGTCGCGGGGCCGGCAGCCCTTCAGGGAGCTCGTGGTTTTAAGGCCTGTGACCTATGCGGATGCCGAACAGGTGTCAAAGGCCCTATCAACCGGCTCAGCTGTTGCCATCGACCTTTCTCAGATAAAAGCTGAACTTGCCAAGAGAATCCTTGACTTCTCTTTTGGTGTGGCAGCAGCGCTTGAGGCCCAGGTGATGAGCCCTGCGAACCGTATCTATGTGATAACAAGGGACTATGAACTCACAAGTGAAGAGCGTGAATTGCTCGTTGCACGTGGAGTCTTGAAGTAAGATTGGTGATAGGAGGACAACAGGGATGACACAGACAATCGCCTCACGGCTCAAGACGATAGCCCTTATCGGAGGTGGGAAGATGGGAGAGGCCATAGTCTCAGGCCTCATCAACGGTGCGCTGTTTTCTCCAGACTCCATTATCATCGCAGAGACCGTAGAGGATCGGCGTCGTTATCTTGAGTCGACCTATGGTGTGTCCTGTGTGGCCGATGGTGCTGAGATCAAGCATCCAAGCACCTGCCTTTTTGCGGTCAAACCACAGGTGTTCAGGGATGTCGCTTCACACTTGAGCGCAGTTAGTTCGTTTGACCCTGAGCGTATCATCTCTATTGTTGCCGGCATCACGACCAAGACGATCAGGGAGTTTTTTAAGGAGTCGGCTGTTATCCGCGTCATGCCCAATACGCCGCTTATGGTGGGTGCTGGGATGAGTGCGATAGCTGTCAGCGAAGATACCGCCGCATGTGAAGGCGAACTTGTTTGCGAGTTGTTCTCTCTCATGGGAAAAGCTATTGTCATTGATGAGAGCCTCATCAATGCAGCGACAGCGATCAACGGGTCAGGGCCAGCGTACTTTGCTCGCTTTGTCCTTGAGCTGGCGGGTGCTGGCGAGAAGGCTGGGCTTGATCAGGCAGACAGCCTGCTTCTTGCCGCACAGACTATGGCTGGTACTGCCCGCCTCCTTGAGTTGGGCGATGTGAGTCCCGAGGAACTCATTGCTGCGGTGACAAGCCCCGGTGGCACCACGCAGGCTGCGTTGCAGTCCTTTGATGTAAACGGCCTGTCTCAGGTTATCGATGCGGCGGTTTTATCCGCAATCAAACGGGCGGAGGAACTGGCATGATCGCGACGAGATTATCCGCAATCAAACGAGCGGAGGAACTGGCATGATCGCGACGAGATTATCCGCAATCAAACGAGCGGAGGAACTGGCATGATCGCGGCACTCGTAAACAATATCAGCATGTATATGGGGCTGCATAACACCATCAATGCAGTCGGAATGCTGTACACGATCATGATCTTTGTCTGGGCGCTGTTCTCCTGGTTCGACCATAGTAAAGGATTTCTCAGGGATATGTATAACGTGCTCGACAAGCTGGTGGGCCCCTACGTACGTCTGTTTCGCCGATTCCTGCCGACCTTTGGTAGCATCGACTTCAGCCCGTTTGTAGCACTTATTGTCTTTCAGATTTTTGTTCAACTGCTCTTGCAAGGGCTCAGGTTACTTTTTGTATAGCTTCGTACTAGCGTTTTGAATTGTGCTAAGATTATGAAAGTTTTCAAGTTGGTGCAAGGTTGACAGGAACATGAAACCAGACGTCTTCACGGCACCGCCCAAAAGGGCACAATGACAGATACGAGAACGGGTAGATAAACAGGTAAAACCAGTAACGGTATTTGATGAAAGGATCCATCATGGCTTTGACCGCATTAGATGTCCAGCAACAGAGTTTTGGCACTTCGCGTCATGGGTATGACCCTCAGGAAGTAGACATCTTTCTTGAGAAGGTTGCTGATGAAGTCGATTATTTTAATCGTGCTTTGTTAGAGGCGAAGAACCGTTATGAAGGCGCCGAAGCAAGAGTGCAGGCAGCCGAGCAACGGATAGCTGAACTACAGACCGCCGGTCCACAGGTAATTGAAAAGCAGGTTGTGGCTAAAGCGGCAGTCAGCACGGTGACCGAAGACCAGATAGCGAGGGCCTTTATTGCAGCCCAGCGCAGTGCTGATGCCATGAAGGATGAGGCCCGTGTCGAAGTCGANAAGGCCTATCGCGAGGCNGAACAACGTGCTCGTGACATCGTACGTGACGCCATGTCAGAAAAGCAGCGCATCCTTGTAGAGATAGAGCGTCTGCGTTCATCGTGCGAGAAGTTTCGTAGCGAGTACCTTTCGCTCTTGAATCATTTCTCTGCCGACGCCAAGAAAGCCATGCCGATGATCGACGCAGTCATGCCTGACGCGTCAAAGGCAAAGGCTTCGAACGAGGGCCTCGATTTCACTGCGCAGAATGACGCCGCTTTTGCACCTCCTCAAGCCACTGCTTCCAAAGACGAGGAGGACGTCTCATACGCGGATTATTCGGGCGTTGATGAACTTCAGGGTGTCATCGACCTTGACGACGATCTTGATATCGAAGAAATCGACTGATTCATCTGGTACAATTTCAATCCTGCATAAACCTGTCTGACACGCAGGCTTGGTATGTCAGTCGCCCTCAGGGGCGGGTTGTCCATCGCATGGTCGGGTAGCTCAGTTGGTAGAGCAGCGGACTGAAAATCCGCGTGCCGAGGGTTCAAGTCCCCCTCCGACCACCAGCACATACAAGGGGACGGGGCGCCGTAAAAGACGTCCCGCCCTCTTCTCACAAGGAGAGCCAATGATTTACAACAATATACTTGACACGATTGGCAACACACCGATGGTGCGGATAAACCAGATGAACCCCAATCCTGCAGTTGAGCTGTATGCCAAGGTTGAAGGTTTTAACCCTACTGGTAGCATTAAGGACAGGATTGCCCTTAAGATGATAGAACAGGCCGAAGCCGAAGGCGTCTTGGTCAAAGGAAAGATCATCATCGAGGCTACGTCGGGAAACACAGGCATCGGCCTGGCTATGATCGGAACCGTCAAAGGGTATCGAGTGCAGATCGTGATGAGTTCGGCTGTATCGATCGAACGGCAAAAGATGATCAGAGCCTTTGGCGCTGAGCTTGTTCTTACCGACCCTACACTGGGAACCGATGGCGCGATACTCAAAACCAGGGAACTGGTTGCAGCAGAACCAGATAAATACTTCAACCCCAACCAGTTTTCCAATGTGTATAACAAGATCGCCCATTACAAGACAACTGCCGAGGAGATCTGGGAACAGACCGAAGGACGCGTGACGCATTTTGTATCGGCCCTGGGCACCTCTGGAACACTCATGGGTGTTGGAATGATGCTTAAAGAACGAAACCCTTCGGTTAAGATCATCGAAGCGCAACCGGTCAAAGGGCACTATATCCAGGGGCTTAAGAGTCTCGCTGAGGCAATTGTCCCTGAGATTTACGACATCAACGAAATAGACAGCAGCATACTTATCGATACCGAAGAAGCATATGAGATGGCTCGTCGCATCGTGCGTGAAGAAGGGATCTTTGTGGGCATGTCAAGCGGAGCAGCAATGCTTGCGGCGATACGAGAAATTGAAAAACTGGAAAGCGGTGTGATGGTGGTCATACTGCCTGACAGAGGCGAGAAGTATCTCAGCACCGATCTGTTTTTAGTGTGACAGTTTCATAGAACTAGCGTTTTACGAGCTTTATATGAACCCGGTGACACAGCAAATCGCTGTTTGTTATTGAGACATTCCACGGTTTGCGGTAGTATGTACTTTTCAATCTATTGAGGTAGTATGTTATCCTCACATGGTAAGGAGTGCTGTTGTTCAGCCTTGGCGGCCTTGAATGGGTCCTCATCATACTGTTCGCATTTTTAATCTTCGGCCCAGACAAGCTGCCGCAGGTTGCGAAGACCGCGGGAAAATACATCCGTCAGTTCAAGACCATCCAGGAGCAGATGTCCAAGACAGTCCAGTCTGAGATAGTCGAGCCGCTACGAGGAGACTTGGATCCTCTCGTAAAAGACCTTGGTGACCTTAAAAACCCGCTTGACGGGATAAAAAATCCTTTTGATGACCTGAAGAATCCCTTTGAGGATGTCAGAAGCCCGTTTGAAAGCCTTTCAAGAAGTGGTGACAGCGCTAAAAAGGGAGATAAAAGCAAAAAGCCTTCTGGTCCTTCTGAGCCATCAGCTGAAGAGCTTGAAGCGCTGCTGCCTGGCGCTTCTACGTATTCTGCTGGGCAGGAGACGCAAGCTTCCAGCAACCAGGCTGCTGAGTTTAACTTTGTGCCACCTGAGAGCTTTGCCCAGCGGCGCGCGCGCCTTGAGCAGGACTACGCCAGGAAAAAAGCCGCCGCCGCAGGCTTTGACAGCACCAAAGCATCTGCTGTCGAAGAGGCGGCAGCGGGTATTGACGGCGACACAGCAACGAGCGCAGGCGTAAACGAGATACAAAACGCTGCAGAGAAAACCACGGCAGCTGTTAGCAACGCGGAGGATGTAAATGGCAGCCAGGCCTAAGAAAGACAAGAACAAAGAAAGAAGGATGACCATCTGGGCTCATCTGGGTGAGCTGCGCAGGCGTCTCACGATCATTGCGGTAGCTATCCTGGCAGGCTCCATCGTGTTCTATTTTCTTGCTAATGATATCGTCACCATGCTCTTCATGCAGATTGCAGAGTACTTCCCTAACCCAAATAACCTGCCTTTAGAGGAGTTGGTCAAACAGACCTACATCTTTGAGGCGCTTAAACCATTCACCTTTAAATTCTATGTGGGCTTTGTAACCTCAATTGTGGTTTGCTCTCCCATCTGGCTCTGGCAGTTGTTGGCGTTTTTCCTTCCAGCCTTAAAACCCAGAGAACGTAAGTGGTTCATCCCGACTTTTGCTGCAGCAGTCACACTCTTTGTTGGCGGCATCTTCTTTTGTTTCTTTCTTATCCTTGACCCGGCATTCGCCTTCCTTACCAGCCAGGCAGGTGAGTCTTGGATCATCTTCCCTGATGCGACGAACTACTTTGACACGATACTTCTGTTCTTGTTCGCCTTTGGCATTGCGTTTGAATTGCCGCTGGTGATTTTTTACCTCACGGTCTTTAATGTTGTTCCCCATAAAAAACTTCGAAAAAGCTGGCGTGTAGTCTACGTAGTCCTTCTTGTCCTCAGTGCGTTTGTTACTCCTGATGCCAGTCCTGTAACAATGGTACTCATGTTCTGTGCGCTCACGTTACTCTATGAGTCCTCATTGCTTGTTTCGCGTATTGTTTTGTCAAAACGTATCAAGGAACGTGAAGCCCGTGAAGCTGCTGAAGCCGAAGAAGAAGCTAAAGCAGCCGCCTCATACGCCAGAAGAAAGGCTGCAAGGGAAGCAGCCGAAAGAGCAGTCGAATCCAAGATCGTACAAAAGACAAGTGGATAACGCTCAAAGTACGTTAAACGGCAACGGCAACAAGGCCTGAGATGCACGAATTCTCTCTAATGCAAAGCGTACTTCTGGCTGTCGAATCATCTGCGCTTGAGGCACATGCCAAACGCGTAACTGCCATTCGGCTTGTTATTGGAGACATGACTGAAGTCATTTCTGAAGCAATGGAATTTGCTTTGGAAGCGTTAGGCCCCGGAACGATTTGCGAAGGCGCAATGCTTACCATACAACGTGCACCCACCCGCTCACGTTGTCTNGCCTGTAGCACAGAGTTCACACATGACAGGTATCATTGGGCCTGTCCAGAATGTGATTCTCTTGCGACCGAGTTNCTTAGCGGCAAAGAGATGTATATTGATTCAATAGAAATAGAAGAAACCAGGGACTGAAGAAG
>JGI24702J35022_10001758_pt1 | contig 13394 bp, 10 predicted proteins | sample TergutTh196P4_FD_35022 | JGI IMG/M metagenome (IMG submission 35022)
TATTTCCCTGATTATTTGGATGAAACAGCCGGTGAAATGTTTATTTCCACGCCTGACTTAATAGAAAAGATGCGGTATTATTACAATGGTTTTTCATTCGATAGTAAAGCTGACGTAAGACTATACAATCCGTATTCGACCTTATGTTTTTTTGAAAAACAAGAATTTTCCAACTTCTGGATGCTCTCCGGTAAGCCCAAATTCATTGCCGACTATATGAGAGGTCGTAATTTAACGGTCGAACAATTCCACAATTTTCCGGTATCACGCAATTTTATTGAGAATCCGGGCGATATGGATACGACTCCACCCCAAGGATTCCTGTATCAAAGCGGTTACCTGTCTTTGCGTCCCGGTATTACCGATGATCTTTCGTTGGATTATCCAAACACCGAAGTTTTAAATGCCATGTCGGAATTGGTCACGGAGAATATATTGCGATACAAAGATGAAAGTTATAGCCAATGCAGGTCCGACCTGTTGGCAGGCTTGGTTGACAAAAACAAGGAAAACGTTATCGATGCTTTCAACTGTTTGTTAGCAAGCATCCCCTACGATGATTTTACATCAGCTGCCAAGCAAAACATTTCGTATAATAAATATGATATGAAACCACAGGAATGGCTCTATCGTGCGGCTATTTATGGTTTTCTGCAGGGTTGCGGCGTGGTGGTAGCTTCCGAGATGCATACCAACAGGGGACGCGCCGATTTGGTGGTGTCGCACAAAGGTAAGGTATGGGTAATCGAACTCAAGGTAGCCCATGAAGGCGAAAGCGCTGAGGCGAAAGCCAAAGAAGCCTTTACGCAAATCATAGAACAAAACTATGCCAAACCCTATCCGGAAGCATTTTGTATCGGATTGGCAATAGATAATTCTCTTCGGCAGATAACACATTCAAAGGCTGAATAATTGATAGCTTTTATTCTTCTTTTTCGATTTTTCGTATCCCTATTTCAGCTTTTTTCCCTCCTGAAATCATACGGGACGGCTTTGCATTTAAAGTTGTGAGTTTATCAATATCAGCCACACCGTCAAATGAACAAGTTGCAACGTTGAGTGAAGTAGTTTGAACCGGTGTCAGTTGGAGTTTAAGTCCGGCATAAAAGTCGGAATAGGTTTTTTCGATTTGACCTGTTGCCTTGCTATAACAGGCAATTCCAACCAATGCCTCACGGGTTATTCCATCTTTCGTGATGGTACCCGTGAAATCTAAGACTTTCGTTATGGGATTATAATGAACTAAATAGCCATAATTTTCAGGCGAAATCATCGTTAATGTACTTCCATCAATATAGGCAAGTTCAAAATAATAATCATATGTGTCGTCGGTAAAAACTTTCGAATAGTTATCTATCTCAAGCGTTCCATCGGTATTTTGATCACAAAATATTGTAATGTTCAGGTTGCTCCAATTCGATATTCTATACCAATCATACGATGCGCCTTGAACAGGCTCTACCGTTCCCGACCATGATTCGGGACCGGAAGGAGTCCTCCACTTCGGTGTTCCTGATGCCGTATAGGAGCTTGCCACCATTATCGAATGGTCAGTAAAGGCAATTTCGCCGGTGAAGTCGATACGGATATTGGTGACGGCAAGGTCTGTACTTGTGTCTATTCCAAGCAGATCAGTGGAAATGTTATAGGTGTTGTCCGACAACGTTACCGTAAAACTGCCTCCGGTAATCAGGGTTCGCCTATTGGTGTTGGCATCATACAAATAAGTACCTGTGACGATATTATCACTTTGAGACCCCGGATTGAACGTTCTGATATTTCCGGTTGAAGCTAAGTTATACGTTCCCTCATCAAGTTTGAAATTCGCAAAACTACTTGGCAATGTGCAGAATCCTGTCAGATTGATGCCTGAATTAGGGTTGGAAGCGTTGGATAACTCCAACGTAAAATAAGCAACGCCCCTGCGCTCATAATTACCATAATAAGAGCCTGTCGCTTTATTATACGGGATAACCGGAGGAACAACCGGCGAAATCTCAACTAACAAATTTTCATTACACGAAGTGATTATAGTGGTAAAAACCCATAAAAAAAGTAATGTCTTTCTCATCTTTCTACTCATATTTTAAATTTCCATCCTAACGAAATCTCAATACCATTGTTCGTCCACCATAAATTGTTGGCCATATCGGATAAACCGTACAGGTAGCGCGCACCGGCAACTAATCCGAAGTCGAAATCAACCGCGATTCCGGCGGCGATGCCAACGTCTTTTCCTCCTTTCAAATCCGAAAGCTTGATGTCCTTTTCATTGATTACCATCGAATTAGGGTTGACGGAAAGCAAATAACCCGACCAGGGGCCTAATTCGAAACTAACTGGCTGAAAAACACGCAGTTTAAATAGTAATAAACCGGTGATATAATCGAAATTTACCGTGTAATCGCCTGAAGCAAAACCTTGTCGCGAATACAACAACTCGGGTTGAAGGCTCAATATACCCCGTTTGTCCTCCTTCAAACTGAAATTCAGGTCGGCAAAAACTCCTGCATGAAAATCAGGCTTCAGTTCAGGTGTAAATTTTATATTGGTGTTCGCGTTAGAGATGGTCGTCAGATTCAGACCGGCTTTGAGACCCACGCCTGTCTTAAGTTTTATTGAAAATGAGCGGGATACCGTAGGTTTCGACGGAAATGATAATTTCGATACGGCAATAGGCATAATATATATGGGTTCTGTTTTAATGTGAATTTTTTCTGTAGGAGGGGGAACAAGTTCGGGTATAACTTCCAAATCCGCAGCCTTCATACTTGTCATAACAGGTATGTCGACGGGTGTTTTGCCTTCCTGTTCGATGGTGGTATCAAACGTGAGTGCGTTGGCGTTGATTATCAATCGCCCACTCCGGTTGTTTGTCCCGGTATTCTCATTGCAAGTAATTATCAGTCGGTTATTACTCCTTCGAACGGTACACCATGATGGATTGGATTCTATGCTCCATGTATCGGCATTGGTATAGACCGTAACCGATTGCTCGCCTCCGTCACCTGAAAATCTAAGTATCCGAACCGAACCTGTCAGCACAGTTGTTTCGTTGTATTTTCCGCCGCAAGCAGTTATTCCTGTAAAACATCTGTCTTCCCAGGCGCCTAATTCATGATTCGACGGTAAATCCCTGCAACTGCGGGTCAACCGAAACCGTTGGAGCGCTTCCCAATATTGTGGAACTGCATCTACGCTTCTGCCGGATCTTTCCAATCGTTGGGCTGCATTGTATATCTCCCTGCCTTCATTTAATCCGATTTGGTAACAGGACTGCTGTGCATATACCCCTGTCGCTATTCCCCAAAGGAATACAATTACTATGGTTATTTGTAGATATCTCCTATTTATTGTTTGCATTTTTATTCCTTTTGCTGAAAATAATTTATGTATTGTTTATACAGCGCGTTAGCTTCTTCGTGATCCGGGTCTAAAATCAACGCATCCTGAAGAATGGCTAAAGCCATTTCGGAGTGCGCTGAAAAGGCTCGTTTGGAATTTTCAATGGAGAAACTGATTACATCGTCAATCTTCTGCTTCAACCCCATAATTCGATGGTCCATAGCGGGCAGCGGAAGCGAATGATGTTCGATAATTTCCTTCGCTTCCTGATATTTAGTTAAGGATTCCCTCCATGTGTTCAGGTCGTTCTCATTGAAAATGGCATCGCCTTGTTCGATGATAGACATACATTCCTGCAGTTTGCGATTGGGTTGATACACATAACGTCCTGCGACAAACCCGGCACATAATCCCAATACGACCATCACGACCAATGCCAAACGCTTGATCACCTGAGATTTGCCTTCGGGTTGTTTCTGCTTGGTTACCTTCTGTTCATCAATGTATTGTTTTGTTTCTTCGTAAATCTCTTTTGCCTTTGGTCTTTCCCATGGCTTCGGTTTCAAACATCTGTGTATCATCTTTTTCAGTTCGGGTGACCATTCGCCTGAAATGGCAAATTCGGCGCCTCCCCGTTGTGCAAGACCACCATTATCTCCAAAAGGAGGTTTGCCGGTCATCAACTCAAACAGCGAAGCACCCAACGCCCAGACATCGCTGGCAAAGATGGGATTATAATCGGGATCGAAACGCTCGGGCGCCATAAAGGCCATGGTGCCCGCATTGGCAACTACGGCCGACAATGTGGTACGTGCTTTGGCGCTTATTCCGAAATCGGTAATGACGAACGAATCGTTGCTGTTCAACAATACATTGTCGGGTTTAATGTCCTGATGGATAACAGGTGGGGCTTGTGCATGAAGGTAGGCCAAACCCGAAGCAACGTCGTGGAGAAACTTCCATGCCGTACGCTCATCAATTTTCCCGGTCAGTCTACTGCCCGGTCCATGTTCGCAATAAGGCATAATCAGGTAGGGACGTCGTTGAAAAACAGCATAATGGGTTGGACGGAGCAGGTTCGGATGGTTCAGNTTGAATACGATATTAAATTCTTTGCTGAATTGTGTCACGCCATCCTGGTCCAATCCAATGCCGGNTGCATAAATNTTCAAGGCTACGGTTAGTCCAACCCACTCATCCTCAGCCAACCACACTTCTGAAAATCCTCCGTGTCCCAGTCGTCNGATCAACCGGTAACGTTTCTGTTCGCCAAATAAGACATTTTCTTCTAATTCCATGATATCTTGTGATGGTTATTTACAAAAACATTTCATAATGATACTGACTGCAAGTCCGGCAATTACAAGTATCAATGCGGCTATCAATAGCCATACCCGTTTGAGCGATGGCTTTGCGGGGGCGGCGTTACTTTGCTCCGGCAGTATCGTTTGCTGTTCGCATCCCGACACAATCTTACACAGTCCGATGGTCACATTATCATGCCAACCTGCATCGCGGGCGGCATTCCATAAGGCATCGCGGCAAGATGCCATATTGTCGGTGTTATCACGCATCAATGTCTCCATGACATGGTCGCGCAATACGCCACTCAGTCCGTCACTGCACAACAAAATGATGTCATCGTCGTGCAGGGGGTATACTTCGATGTCGGGTTCAGCCTCTTGAAGCGGGTTTCCCAGACTTTTCGTGATGATATTGCTGTTTGGGTGGCCAAAGGTAAGTTCTTCGCTCAATTGTCCNGTATCCACTAAACTCTGAACGTATGAGTGGTCGCGCATCAGGCGTTGCAAACCGACAGCAGGGTTNAANCGGTAGGCACGGCTATCGCCACACCAGCCGATGTANACAGACTTGTCGATAATCCAAGCAAGCACTATTGTACTGCCCATCCCTTCCTTTTCGATGTCTTTGTCTGCTTCTTTCTTNATTTGCNTATCTGCGTCAATGATGGCTTGTTGAATATGCCGGATGATACTTTCAGCAGTGGCGGTGACTTCGCCGGTTAGCTGTTCAGTCGAAAAATGTTCCTTGATGGTTTCCACCGCTATCTGCGACGCCACTTCGCCTGCTTTCATCCCGCCCATGCCGTCGCACACAATCAACAATGCGCCTTTCTCGCTTAGTGACAATTCGTTATCTGTTGTGAAACTCCATAAATTGCCGGTTAAATCGTCGGACAACTGAAAATTGTCTTCGTTGGTTGGCCGGCCGGCAGCTTCGCAACGCGCTGCCATGATAAATTTGATTGGATTCATACTTTTTTCTTTTATTTATGGAAAAATAACGACGAGTTTGGGTCCGTTAATTGCGCACTGAATCTCGTCGCCGTGTTGCAGTAAACATGCCTGCTGTACCTTTTGCCCATTAATCAGGGTAGGGTTGGTTTGTGACAGCGGCACCAATTTCAAAACATTATTGTCATTGATAATGGTGGCATGGCGGCGACTGACTGTTTCAAAAGCCTCATCGAAACGCACCTGACATGATTCATCGCGACCAATCTCCACCTGATCGACACTGATTTCCTGGCGGTCGCCTGCCGGGTGATACCTTGAGCCAATCGTATGTTCGATGATATAACAAGTGTTCAACGAACCGGTGAAAATCGATTTTACCTCCGATTCCTTCGATCCGTTCAATGAACGATTATAATCTTGCGTCTCCCTGTTCATGTATCAATCATTTATGAATTACGATTAATTGATTAATTGATTTTTGTAATTTTCAACTTTCAATTTTTTATAATTAATTAGTACCCTTCCACTTTCAATTTTACATCGCCTATCGCTACGATATCACCCTCATGTATCGCGATTCCTTCAAAGCCTGCTTCCGACGAATTGACAAATGTCCCATTCTTGGAATGAATCCAGGGATGACCATCGGTGTTTTTACCTGTCCATTGTCCGTCAAAGATAATCCATTGCCTGTTATCTTCATCATATTCGAGCGTACAATGCCTGCGGGAAATATAACAACTATGATTTTCAACAATGTCGATGGCATTCGGGTAACCGCCATCTTGCCGTCCTACCGTCAGCAACCGGCACCCCTTGCGCAACAAGGCGTTGAGTTGATATATTTTGCCGTATTCTTCGCCTTGCATAATCCGCAAGAAGATTCCGTTTTTCACAGCCACCGGCTTTGGCGGGGCGTATGAACGGTAGACAACCTCCATTTCGCCATCAGGCATTACCGACAAGACATCGTCGACCGACTGCAAACGCTTCCTGTAATCAGGATGCAGACAACGCTCTATCACAGGCATAAAAGATTCTCCCACAGTCGATTCGGCCAATCTTTCCCTGTCCCATCTGCCTTCACGCCCGTTTTGTTGATAATTATCCAAATTGAATTTGTTATCTAATTGACCGAAGGGCAAATAGCCCGTGAGCAGTTGGTACATCATGACGCCAAAAGAAAAGATGTCGGTCGTAGGAAGGACGGTAGCTTCTTTTTCATGGTCTACCTGTTCGGGTGGCATATAGGGATATGTTCCTAAAATCTGTTGAGGTACTCCCAGCATATTCATCTCGGTCATCCGTTTATTTCTGTCGCCTGCAATTCCGAAGTCGGTCAGTACAGCCGATCCATCGTTGTTGATTAACACGTTGGCAGGTTTCAGGTCGCGATGGACTTTACCGTTTCGGTGCAGATCCCGCAGTCCGAAAAGTATTTCCCTGCCTGTTTTAGGCCAGTTGGGTTGCGTACGTCCCATCCATTGTTTCAAATCACCATTCGGATAGTAATCCGTCACAAGATAAGGATTGCCTTTCGCCAATCCGTGATCGACCGATCGTACCAAGTAATAACTATCGATCAACCCCGTTTCGTATTCCATATCAAACCGCGCAACCAACTGTTGCCTGAGGTCATCTTGAATATCCCACAGTTTCAATAACTTCAGTGCATAAACATGTCCCTGCCGATCTTTCACCTTGAACACCTTTCCAAAAGCGCCTTCTCCAAACGCTTTTTCAACGCGGTATTTTTCATCAATCAGTTCGGCTGTTAGAAAATCACATCGTAACATATCGTTTTCCATCAGGCTTGCAAAGATAGATGGAATTTTTCATATTACATACAGACAGTATAAAATGCAATGAAAAAAAATGGTACATATTCGACATAAGTCATTCGGAGAGATTTTTTGAGATGCAGTTGAATTGAAACGACCTGTTGCCCAACACGATGATATCACCCGGCTTTAATGCGGTCTTTTCTCCTGCATAGATATATGTTGTTTTCAACACACTTTTGTCCTGTAAATACCATTGGTCATTTTCAAAAGTCAGTTCTGCCTGGATTGTCGACGTAATGGTTTGGTTTGCCGACTCCGTATTTCCCCTGTTCAGTTGGATAATATTACCCGAAAATCTTAATTGAGGGATTTTTTCAGGTTCGCCTTCCCTTGGAATAAAAGACAATAAACATTCCGGCGCACGGATTGCTTCTGCTACCAACCAAGGCGACATTGTCTTATACTCATTAGATAATGAAACGCCGCAATTAGGACAAAAATGAGCTGTTTCAACAACTTCCGTATTACAGAAAGTGCAGTTTCTGCAGACAGGTTCGTCGATATCAGGTATTTGAGCCGGAGGGGCTGGAGGAACCGGTGGTTCTTTAATCGCTACCGGCTCTTTATCCTCCGGCAAAACCTGTTTTACATCACGCAATTGATGTCCGCATTGAGGACAATCATGTTCTTTCTTTCTGAGAGGGTAGCCACATTCAGGACAGCCCTCTACCGTTTTTTTAGGTTTGGGAATGCCGGAAAAACCATTCTCCTGAGGTAGATATTGTCCGACCTCAGCCATCTGGTCGGTGAATGAAGCGCTACACTTATCGCATTTGGCATTTGTCGCAGCATTTTCCCATCCGCAATTTTTACATCTCACGTTAATTATCATTTGGGTATTTCGCTACAAAAGTACTAATTTTTTTGATAATCAAAACACATACGCAAGTCCAACGCTGTTAGGAGCTACCTTCAATTGAAATTGAGGCGTAACCTGTTCCATTGAATAATATTGATTGTTAAATGCGCGGATGGCACGTCTGCGTTTGCCTGCTCCGATGGCCAACACAGTAATGCCTGCAGTAGTTAAGCAAATTCCTGCAGCCGTGATAACAGCGCCTGCTTCCGATTGGTCATCATCTCCGTTTTCCTCACCACTAACACCTATGGCAATTCCGAGAACCATGGAACCGATTCCAACGCCTGTAAGCCCCCAGCCTACTCCTTTCATTCGCTGTCCTGCCCTCCATTGCGAATACAAACGCGGATAATTGAATTGCATTTCAGACAATGTTTCTGCAGTGGTCAATCTGCGGGGCGCAGTAGTATATGCCGAAGATCTTTGGGTGGATGTTGCTACTGCTGTTGTTTGAGGACGCGCTGCAGTAGTGGTTGGCGCATTGGTTGTTGGCGTAGTGGTTGCTTGCGCATTAGTTGCTGGCGTAGTGGTTGTTGGCGTCGCTTGATCGAATGTCTCCACCAATCCATTCTGAAAGACGATGGAAACGATATTGCTTTTCGGAAGCGAATATACAGGACCATCCAAATTATCAAACATTCTGTACTTTACCATATCCACACTTATTTCCGTTACCCTGGCTTCGATTTTTTTCGAATCCCTTGTCACAATAACATCCTGTGCAAAACATGCAAAGGTAAAGACCATCAAACACATTGACAAAAAGAGTTGTCGTACTGTGACGCCGTTCATCCGGCGATTTTCCGTTTGGTAAAACCTGAATTTTTTCATTTGTTGTACTTGTTATGCCTCTTACGGGGCGGTTAAAAATTATTTTAAACTATTTAGCCACAAAAATACAACATCAATTCACCCTTGTCAATCACCCAAAAAGGTGAAAAAAAATTATGAACCTTAGAAACTGTTTAAAATTTAAACAGTTTCTTAATTGAATTATCAAATTCGTGTTAATTCGTGCAATTCGTGGATCATTTACCCATCAATCTTACAATTTGCTCCACAACACGTTCCACATGCACAGCAGCAAATGTTTGATCCATAGCCTGTTCCAACGAAACAGGTCCAGGCTGTATGGACATGACAGCAAGGAATCCCTGTTGCACGAGTGCATCGGTTTCCTCAACGGCTCCACCGATAGCGATCACAGGAATTTGTTGCCTTTTCCCTGCAGCGAGAATGCCTGCCGGTGTTTTACCCATTCCTGTTTGCCGGTCTAATTTCCCTTCGCCTGTGATAATCAGGTCGGCATGTTGGATACGGCTCTCAAAGTCGACTGCTTCCAATACCATTTGGATACCGCGTTTCAGTGTTGCCGGCAGGAAGGCGAGAAACCCTCCTCCTAATCCTCCGGCAGCGCCCGCTCCGGGGATGGAGTCGATATCTTTCCCCAACGAATCATGAATGACTGTGGCAAAATGTTTCAGTCCATTGTCCAATTGTCGAACCATGGCAGCATCGGCACCTTTCTGGGGGCCATAGATATATGCCGCACCATTTTCTCCTGAAAAAGGATTGTTGACATCGCAAGCAATCGTGAAAACAGCTTCCTGCAAAGCAGGTATGGCATTAGCTGAATCAATATATGTGATCTGATCCAATATCTGTCCGCCTTTACCCAATTCGTTTCCATTCGTATCGTAAAACCGGAATCCGAGCGCCTGCAACATACCTGTTCCGGCATCGTTGGTAGCGCTTCCGCCTATGCCTATCAGGAATCTGCGGCAACCTCGCTGCAATGCATCTTTAATCAATTCACCGGTGCCGTAGGTGGTGGTCAGCATGGGATTTCGCAGTGCAGGTGGTACGAGGGTCAGCCCGCTAGCAGAAGCCATTTCAATTACGGCTGTAAGGTCGTCGCCGAGTATTCCGTATTCCACCTGTATGCGATTCATCAATGGGTCGTGTACGTTACACGACACGAAACGCCCGTTCATGGCATCAACCAACGCTTCAGTCGTTCCCTCACCCCCGTCGGCCACGGGAATCCCGACTACCTCACAATCGGGCAGCACTTTCCGGATTCCTTTTTCGGCAGCGCGGGCAACGTCGAGCGAAGACAAACACCCCTTAAATGAATCGGAAGCAATGATAATTTTTTTCATCATAAAATTAAATTATTCACTCAACCAACAGTTATGGAGTTCGGCGCGTCGGCAAGTGACGTTGCGAGCGGTTCAAACTCGGTTATGTTATTTAAAGCTGAACCCATTGAGATATTGGTTACTTTTTCGAGAACACACTCCACAACAACCGGAACCTTGAGTTCGTAGGCTATTTGTTGAGCCTTGCGCATAGTCGGCACAAGCTCATCGGGTTTAGTCACCCGAAAAGCTTTACATCCCATCCCTTCAGCCACCATGACATGGTCTATGCCGTAACCTCCGGTGTCGGAGTTTATGTTTTCAAAACCCAACTGCACCTGATAGTCCATATTGAATGCGCGTTGCGACTGGCGAATCAGTCCAAGATACGCATTGTTCACCAACACATGTACATAGGGCAATTGATGTTGTACACCAACAGCCAGTTCCTCTATCAGAAACTGGAAATCGTAATCGCCCGACAAGGCAACGACTTTGGTATCGGGATCGGCTGCAACAAGTCCCAACGCTGCCGGCATCGTCCATCCAAGCGGACCGGCCTGTGCCGAATTGATCCAGTGTCTCGGTTTATAGACTTTAAGCATCTGTCCGCCTGCGATCTGTGAAAGACCGATAACCGCAACATAGCGCGTATCGCGGTCAAAGGCTTCGTTCATCGCCTCGTACACTCGATGTGGCTTTAGCGGTACATCATCAAAGTGGGTCTTCCGTTGCATGGTGATATCACTCTTGCGTTTATTACAAGCATTGACCCAGCCTGAAAGATCACGCAACTTACCTTGGGCTTTGTATTCTTTGGCTACCTCCAACAGCACAGTTAGCGCTGCCTTGGCATCGGAGACCACTGAGAAATCAGGTGGAAAGATTTTACCTATCTGGGTGGGTTCGATATCGACATGAATAAACTTACGTCCTTGCCGGTATACATCAAGAGCACCCGTGTGACGGTTAGCCCAGCGATTACCTATGCCGACGACAAGGTCGGATTCTAAGAACGACTTATTGGCCCAGATATGGGCGGTTTGGATGCCAATCATACCCTGGCTAAGCTTGTGGTCGTCGGGTATTGTACCCCATCCCATCAATGTCGACATCACCGGAACGCCCAGCAGTTCGGCAAGGTCCACAAACTCCTTCTCTGCGCCGGAGATAAGTACGCCTCCTCCAGCCATCAGGATGGGTTGTTTGGCCTCGACAATCATATCGAGGGTACGTTGTGCCTGACGTTTGGTCATTGCCGGTTTGGTGACTGGTATCGGTTCGTACCAATCAATATCGAAGTCGATCTCTGCCATCTGCACATCGGAAGGTAATTCAATGAATACAGGTCCTTGCCGTCCTTCGCGCATAAGCTGGAATGCTTTTGCAAAAATACCCGGCACCTGGGTAGGTTCTTTGATGGTGACCGACATTTTAGTGACCGGTTTGGCTATCTCAGCGTTCGGTGCGAATTGGAAGTCTTCTTTTTCCAATACTGCCCGTGGCACTTGCCCGGCAATACACAAGATCGGCGTCGAATCAGCCCATGCTGAATACATACCTGTGATCATATCCGTACCTCCCGGTCCTGAAGTACCGATAGCGACACCAATGTTTCCGGCTTTCGCCCTGGTGAATCCCTCAGCCATGTGTGTGGCAGCCTCTACATGGCGGGCTAAGACATGGCGAATACCGCCATTGTCTTTCAGCGCCGAATACAATGGGTTGATCGCTGCACCCGGAACGCCAAAAGCATTGGTCACACCCTCTTTTACCAATATTTGTACAATGGCGTCAACGACACGTATCGTAGTCTTTTCGTCTGGCGAAACAATTTCTTTACCAGGAGCTACTGATCGCGAAATAGCCGTTGCAGGAACAACCGTTGCCACACCTAAGGCGGCAGTAGTCGTTAAAAACTCACGTCGGTTGAATTTCCCTTTTTCATTTGTTAATTTATTCATGTAATTACATTTTAATATGTTAAGTAAATAATTGAATCTTATTATTTAAAAGGATACACTCGCCTTGTATTTATACTCACTTGGGTAAATCTTTTCTCAAAATCACCCATATGTCACGCTAACATATCATCAGTAGTGAGACTTCATGAATCAGGTTAACAACCCACAATAATTATCTCTTCCTCATATTCCCAGGTGATGCGTTCGTCCCATGGTTGTTGTTTGACTTCGGGGCGACGGTCGAAAATAACCAAGTAGGCGGGTGTTCCAGGTGAAAACTTATCGCGATACCACCTGATTTGCTCTAATCCTTCTTCCCTGACGATTTGTGGAGTGTCGTAGTAATGAATCAATTTGATTTCTATGATATGCGAACGGCCATTATATTCGACTAATAAATCCATCCGTCCGCGACCGGCAGCGCACTCTCTTTCAATATGCCCGCCACCGTTGAGTATCCTTTGCAGAAAAGCCATCAGCAGCAGATGTGGAAAGGCCTCATTATAATCCGCCTGCGATTCCCAGACATCACTGTGACGCCGCCAGAACTTCTGAAATTCTTTCATAATCCGGTCCATATTCAATGAACCGTCAGGTTGCTGCCATGGCCAGTTGGGTTCGGGCAATGCTGTTTGTTGACCGAAGGTCAGTTGCCGTGTGATCACTTCGCGATAAATCGGATTGGCTATGACAGGTGTTCCATGTTCCAAAGCCACCAACCCTAAATCTAAACAAAGCCTGAATGCATCGCTTGCAGCCATGTTGGGTTTCATTTCTCCCGTGATGATTGGCTCTATGACACTGCGTACACCCGGTTCTTTCAGTCTTTCAGCCAGTGCATCCAAATGAGTCTCACGTGCCAGAATCATTTGTTCACGGGCTTCTTCGATATGAGTTAATGTCACCGTTTCCGTACTGTCTTCGCCAAGGATATGTATGGTTGCGCGTTTGAAAAGGTTATTAACAATCCATGGTTGCCCTTT
>JGI24702J35022_10001760_pt1 | contig 13382 bp, 11 predicted proteins | sample TergutTh196P4_FD_35022 | JGI IMG/M metagenome (IMG submission 35022)
TTGGCTCAAGGTGTCGAAGGGATTGCCGTTGGGCTGTCATCGAAAATACTGCCTCATAACTTCAACGAGTTAATTGACGCCTCAATCGCTTACCTGAAAGGAGAAGTATTTACGCTCTATCCCGATTTTCAGACCGGCGGTTATATTGATATTGCGAGGTATAACGACGGCGAACGGGGGGGCGCCGTCAAAGTTCGCGCGAAAATCAGCAAATCAGATAACAAAACACTTGTCATCAGCGAGATTCCTTTTGGCCGAACCACCTCTACCTTAATCGATTCCATATTAAAGGCCAATGACAAGGGCAAAATCAAAATCCGCAAAATCGACGACAACACAGCCAAAGATGTTGAAATCTTGGTACACTTAGCGCCCGGCGTTTCGTCGGATAAGACAATCGATGCACTCTATGCCTTCTCCGACTGTGAAATAAGCATATCGCCCAATTGCTGTGTTATTGAAGACAACAAACCTTATTTTCTGAATGTCAGCACTGTACTTCGACATTCGACCGATTTGACCCTAAGTCTGTTGCGTACCGAACTCGAAATACAGCAAGCCGAACAGGAGGAAACTTTGTTTTATGCTTCGTTGGAACGTATTTTCATTGAAGAGCGCATCTACAAGGACAAGGAATTTGAAGAAGCGAAAAATATGGATAAGGTAGTGGAACATATCGCAATGCGCCTGCAACCATTTGCCCTCAAACTGATTCGCGAAGTTACGCGCGACGATATCCTTCGACTGATGGAAATCAAGATGGGACGTATTCTCAAATTCAATGCTGCCCATAACGATAAGTTGATTGCACAGTTACAGAAAGATATAGCAAAGACAAAGCGTCATTTGGATAATATGGTTAAATATACGATCGACTGGTATGCGATGTTGAAGGAAAAGTACGGCGCCGCTTATCCACGCCGGACGGAAATCAGGAATTTCGACACCATCGAAGCAGCTAAAGTGGTGGAAGCCAACGAAAAACTCTATATCAACCGCAAAGAAGGATTTATNGGAACAAGCCTGAANAAAGATGAATATGTATGTAACTGCTCGGATATTGACGATGTGATTTTATTCTACCGGAACGGAACATACAAGATTATCAAGGTGAGCGACAAGATCTTTGTCGGACCGGATGTGATTTATCTCAATGTATTCAAACGTTACGATACACGTACCATATATAATATCATCTACCGCGATGGCAAAAGCGGACCGAATCTAATCAAACGCTTTGCCGTCACCGGAGTAACACGCGACAAGGAATACAATCTGACTAAAGGAACGGCAGGGTCGCGTATCCTTTATTTCAGCGCCAACCCGAATGGAGAAGCCGAGACGGTTAAGGTGATTCTGAAACCCAAACTTCGCCAGAAGACACTCGTGTTTGAAAAAGATTTCAGCACGATTATGATTAAAGGGCGCACTTCGATGGGTAATATCCTGACTAAGGCGGATATACATAAGATTTCGCTGAAACAAAAAGGCAGCTCGACACTGGGTGGCAGGTTGGTGTGGTTCGATCGCGATGTGTTGCGACTCAACTACGANGGAAGAGGTGAAGAATTAGGTGAATTTAAGAGCGATGATTTGATTTTGGTNATTTTGCGTAACGGCGATTTTTATACGACCGATTTTGATTTGAGCAATCACTACGAAGACAATATCNTGTTAATCGAACGGTTTGATGCCGGAAAGACATGGACGGCAGTTCTTTACGATGCCGAACAGCAAAATCCTTACTTGAAACGATTCCCACTTGAAGTGAGTAACAGGAAACAAAATTTTTTAAATGAAAATGCTGAAAGTACGCTGTATCTGTTGACCGACGAAATGTATCCGCGTATTGAAGTTGTTTTCGGAGGCAATGACAATTTCCGTGAACCAATGATCATAGATGCCGAGCCATTTGTGGGTGTTAAGAGCTTCAAAGCCAAAGGAAAACGAATCACTACCTGTGAGATAGCGACAGTCAATGAATTAGAACCGGCGTTACATGCACAATCATCCGACGGTGAAGAGGAATCCGATCCGAAAGTAATAACAGATGATGAAAACCCTGTTTCTTCAACAGATCAGGAAGATATAGTCGCAACAGACCAACCAACACCGATTGCCTCAACTTCCCCTGTTTTCCCAAAGCAGATGAGTTTGTTTGATGATAACGAATAAACGGCTTATGGAAAAACACAGGCGCATTTTTTTTCCGCAACAATTATTTCGCCCGACAGCGATATTGTTTTACATCCTGCTATTGTGTTTACCGCTTGTTGCACAGACCGATACAGAGCGACGTTATTCCATTAATGAAGGGACACTGATAGGGATTGGGGGATATCATTTGAAGAACACCTACCTGTCGCCGGTTAACTATACGGGAACGGGANTGCGAATCGTAAACGAACGGATGAAGATTGTGTCGCTGTCCGATTATAAGGTTTCGTCGATGCAAGTAGTTGATATTGACTTTTCTTCCGTCCGCAATCCTGCCGGAACGGTTGGTGCGCTTGCCGGTTTTGCCGATTATTCATTGGGGTATCATTACCGTTTTCGACCTTTTCCCGATTTTAAAGTGCTGACCGGCGCATCTGTAAAGGCAATGTTTGGTTTTATCTACAACACACAATCTGCCAACAATCCGATTGCCACCCATGTTGATTTGGATTTAAACATATCGGCATTAGGTATCTACACATTCCGGATTAAAAACTACCCGCTGACCTGCCGTTTCCAAACTGAAATNCCNCTTACAGGCGTACTTTTCACNCCTGCTTTCGGACAATCATATTACGAAATATTCGGCTTGNGAAACACATCAGGCATNGTGGGTTTCAGCTCATTACACAATAAATTTGCCATGCGGAATTATCTGTCGGTCGATTTTCCGGTTTGGAAATTTACGCTTCGCATGGGCTACCTCAACAATCATTATTTGACAGATATCAAAGACATTCAAACACACTATATGTCTCATAATCTGATGATAGGTTTAGTAAAAGAATTTATTTCTTTCAGTGGTAAAAACTTGAAAAATGAACATGACTACCAAAGTGCATATTATTAAACAATGGACAATTGATAATGGACAATTGATAATTATTGGTTTGAAGCGCAAACGTAAAATCATGTTTACCAACATGTGGTATGCCGGATTTGTAGCGTTGGTTTATGTTTGCTTTGCCACAAGTTGCGTGAAACAGGACATATACACATCCAATCCGCAAACCAACTTCGAAGCGTTATGGAAGATTATGGACGAGCATTACTGTTTTTTCGAATATAAACAGGTGGATTGGAATGATATATATCGCAAATACAGTGTGTTGGTGAATGATACGATGAATCAGTATGTCCTGTTTGATTTGCTTGGAAAAATGCTGGCTGAATTGAAAGACGGGCATACCAACCTGATCTCATCGTTTGATGTAGCGCGTTACTGGTCGTGGTTCGAAGATTATCCTTCGAATTTCAATAAGGAAATACACGATGTCTATTTAGGTACAGATTATCTGATTGCAGGAGGGATAAAGTATCGCAGGTTATCTGACGAACAAATCGGATATATGTATTACGGAAGTTTTTCGAGTGGTGTGGGTGAAAATAACCTTGATTACATTTTCAATTATTTCAAGGATTGTAAAGGCCTGATTATTGATGTCCGCGAGAATGGCGGAGGTTCATTGACGTATTCCGACCGTATAGCATCGCGGTTTATGACGGAGAAAATGATCGTCGGATATATTAANCATAAAACAGGGCCGGGTCATAACGANTTTTCGGATCTTTATCCGATTGAATTGTCACCTTCCAAACATACAAGATGGTTGCGNCCTGTGGTGGTACTNACCAACCGGCACAGTTTCAGCGCAACCAACGATTTTGTCAATAAGATGAAAATGCTCCCGCAAGTCACGATCATGGGCGACCGTACCGGCGGAGGTAGCGGTCTGCCGTTTAACTCGGAAATCCCGATCGGNTGGGTCGTNCGTTTTTCAGCTTCACCCATGCTTGACGTTAATAAACAGGATACCGAACATGGCATCGATCCCGATATCAAAGTAAGCCTTTCACCGGCAGATATTAAAGGAGGAAAAGACACCCTGATCGAAGAAGCAATCAAATTAATCAATCAACGACCGTAATGATTCAACAATCCCGTTAGGGATTTACGCTCGGTAGAAACAACAATCCCGTCAGGGATTTACGTTCGGTAGAATTTAAGGTTCAATTTAAAATCTTTAAATCCTTAAATCTTTAAATTTTCATTATCTTTGCAGCAAATTATGCGGCTGTGGTGTAACTGGTAGCCACGCCAGACTTAGGATCTGGTGCTGCAAGGCGTGGGGGTTCGAGTCCCTTCAGCCGCACAATCAATTACTGATAATTAAAGATTTTCAGGATTTTGAATGATTGGAAATTAGTATTATTTTTGCACATAAAATAGGTGCTCATTAAAATTTAAAAGATATGTTAGTAATCAGTACAAGAGAATTTAGGGAGAGGCAAGGCAAATATCTTGGTATGGTAGCCAATGGCGAAAATGTTGTTTTGAAATCAAGGAAAGAAGGGAACTTCAAGCTTGTTCCGTTACAAAGAGATGATACCCTCATGAGCAAAGAGGAATTTTATGCCAAACTCGACAGATCAATACAGCAAATTAAAGAAGGGAAACTACACACGCTCAATATGAACAACATAGATGAATTATTGGGCTTATGAAGTACACTATCAGATATACCGATGAAGCCAAAGAAGACATAGAGCGGCTAAAAAACAACGGAGAAATACCCGTTCTTAAAAAACTAAAAAAACTCCTCCATGAATTGCAGGAACATCCAAACACAGGAACAGGTCAGATAGAGAGGTTAAAGCATTATAGTGAAGAAACGTGGTCAAGGCGAATAAACAATAAACACAGGCTTTGTTATCGCATTTACAAAGATGAAGTTCACATTATTTCTTCATACGGACATTACCAAGAGAAATAACTCCGCACTTATGAGCAGAAATAAAAACATTGAAACACTGTATTTGCAGGAATCATTCGAAGAATTCGACGAAGGGGTGGGTATTGTGATGCCCATTTTGATGGAGTGTGACAAAGACGAGGATTTCTCCGAAGGTTTAGACAGGGTTGGCGAAGAAATACCTGTTCTTCCCTTACGCAATATGGTATTATTTCCCGGTGTGGCTATGCCTGTCGTTATAGGTCGTACCAAATCCATGCGGTTGATCCGGGATGCGGAACATAAGAAGAAGATGGTCGGCGTTTTATGCCAAAAAGATACGGCAGTGGAAGATCCCGATTACGAAGATTTATTCAATATTGGCGTGGTTGCGGAAATTTTACGCGTATTGGAGATGCCCGACGGATCGACAACTGCAATCCTGCAAGGGAAAAAACGCTTTCTGTTACATCAGGTAACAGAAAAAGAGCCTTTTCTATCAGGACGCATTTCGATGCTCGAAGATAAATATCCCCGCAAAAACGACCGCGAATTTGAAGCGTTAGTTTCTACCATCAAAGATTTAACCATCAAAATGTTGAGCGCAACAATCGAACCTGCAAGGGATTTGATTTACTCCATACGCAACAATCCGAATTTCCTTTACCTGATCAATTTCTCCTGCTGCAATCTCTTATCCCGTTCGGCCGAAAAGCAGGAATTGCTGGCCATCGATGAATTGAAAGATCGCGCCTACCGGCTCTTGTTTATCTTAAATCATGAATATCAATTGATGGAATTGAAGGCATCCATCCAGATGAAAACGCATGAAGATATCAACAAACAACAGAAAGAGTATTTTTTACAGCAACAGATCAAAGCCATCCAGGCTGAATTGGGTGGCAATATGAACGACCTTGAAATTAAGGAATTTCGGGAAAAGGCAGCGACAAAGAAATGGAATAAAACAGTTTCAGATACTTTCGAAAAAGAGATAAACAAATTGGAACGGTTGCACCCGCATTCGCCTGATTATTCAACGCAGTATCAATATATTCAGACTGTTATTTCGCTTCCATGGAATGAGTTCAGCAAAGATAATTTCAACCTGAAACGCGCACAACGCATTTTAGACGGTGATCACTTCGGCATGGAAAAGGTGAAAGAACGTATCATCGAACACTTGGCCGTACTGAAACTAAAAAACGACCTGCGTTCGCCGATTATATGTTTATATGGCCCTCCGGGGGTCGGTAAAACCTCGTTGGGCAAGTCAATTGCCGAAGCGCTGAACCGTAAATATGTACGTATGTCACTTGGCGGATTACATGATGAAGCCGAAATACGTGGGCATCGCCGTACCTATATCGGTGCGATGGCAGGCAGGATTATCCAGAATCTACTGAAAGCCGGTACGTCGAACCCTGTTTTTGTGTTGGACGAAATAGATAAGGTAGGCAATGATTTCAAGGGCGATCCGGCTTCTGCATTATTGGAAGCGCTTGATCCCGAACAAAACGAAGCATTCCATGATAATTACTTGGACATTGATTATGATTTGAGTAAAGTGTTGTTTATCTCCACAGCCAATAACCTGAATACCATCTCCAAACCTTTATTNGACCGGATGGAACTGATCGAAGTAAGCGGATATATCATCGAAGAAAAGATTGAGATTGCCATCCATCATCTCATTCCCAAACAGATGAAAGCACATGGTATTCCGGATGAGCGGATTAAGTTTGCACGGTCAACCGTACAGTTAATTGTCGAATCCTATACACGTGAAAGCGGCGTTCGTGAATTGGAAAAGAAAATCGCCAAAATATTNCGCAAGATAGCACGCAAATTAGCTTCGAAAGAAGAAATACCCGTTTTGCTCAAACCGGAAATGTTGGATGAATACCTGGGAGCGGCAGAATTCACATTAGATAAATATCAGGGGAATCAATATGCCGGCGTGGTAACAGGGTTGGCCTGGACTGCTGCCGGCGGCGAAATTCTCTTTGTCGAATCAAGTTTAAGTCGTGGGAAAGGCGCCAAGTTGACCATAACGGGTAATTTGGGCGATGTAATGAAAGAATCAGCCATATTGGCATTGGAATATGTGCACGCCCATGCCGACCAGTTGAATTTAGCTGAGGAGTTATTTGAAAACAGGAATGTGCATATCCATGTTCCCGAAGGAGCCATTCCCAAAGACGGCCCAAGCGCCGGTATTACCATGGTCACATCGCTCGTATCCATCTTTACTCAACGCAAAGTGAAAAGCAACCTGGCGATGACGGGTGAGATCACACTTCGTGGGAAAGTCCTTTCAGTCGGAGGTATCAAGGAGAAAATTCTGGCAGCCAAACGCGCAGGCATTCACGAAATCATTCTTTCGGAAGAAAACCGGAAAGACGTCAACGAAATCAAATCCTCATACGTCGAAGGATTGACCTTTCATTATGTGAATGATATCATGGAGGTGATTGAGTTGGCGCTGATATAAGACAGTAAGAGAGTTGAGAGTTGAGAGTTGAGAGTTGAGAGTTGAGAGTTGAAAATCTTTAAATCTTTAAATCTTTAAATTTTTAAATGATTTTTCCCTAATCTATTGACAAGTTGAATTCATCTATCAACTTGGATAATAAGGGATTGATGTTGTTAAGAAATTCAAATTTTTCGGTGGAGGTGTAAACCGGTTTTTGTTCCGTATTTTCGTCGATGCGTACCACCATTTGTACCTGATCATTTATCAACCGTGTACGCAATAATTTGAGTAAATCGAGGCTGTTGCTTATCAATGCTTCCTGCTGTGCCGGATTATGTACCTTCACTTCAAATTTGAAATTTTCACCCAACACCGGTTTGCAGTTAATCATTGTGTTTTTGAGATGCGCCTTTTCCGCAAGTGATTCAGCAAATTCGTCCCAGTATTGTACTAAATCCTCCTCATTGAAAGGCGTTGCGAGTTTACTTTTGGGGGATAGATTGGCTTGAGAAACGACATCAGGCTCTTTGATCAGGTTTTTAAGCGAGGTGCTTTTGGGGGCGCGGGTTAGTTTGTTGGGGATTGATATCTCTTTTCCCTTATCAGGGTTTATTGGCTGAATATCAGCTTTTTTTGTTGTTTCAGATGGTAATGGCGTCTCAAAGATGGGACGTATCAATTTTTTTTTTTATCGTCCTCAGTGGATTGACCTATCTCCTGCAGTTGGCAAAGCCGGATTAACGTCAGCTCGAGTAATAACCGTTTATTTCGACTGTCACGGTAATTCAAATCGCACTGATTGGCCAATTCAATCGCCCGGAAAAGTAACTGATCGGGACATTGTTTAGCCATTGCCCTGTAGTGTTCACGTATCGAAGCGCCTACTTCCAGCAACACCAAAGTGCTCTCATCCTTACATACCAATAAATCGCGGAAATGAGCTGAGAGGCCTGTAATAATATGCTGTCCATCAAAACCTTTCTCCAATATCTCGTTCAACAGCAACATACAACTGCGGATTTCACCTTTCAACATGGCCTCTGTGATGCGGAAATAATATTCGTAGTCGAGTACGTTCAGGTTTTCGATCACCGCCTGATATGTGACGTTCCCGCCCGTGTAGCTCACGACCTGATCAAAGATTGACAATGCGTCACGCAAACCACCGTCTGCCTTTTGGGCAATGATATTCAATGCTTCGGGTTCGGCTGATATGTTTTCGTTCGATGCCACAAACTGTAAATGTTCCACCATATCTGCAATAGATATCCGGGTGAAATCATAGATCTGGCAACGGGAAAGGATGGTTGCGATGACTTTCTGTTTCTCGGTCGTAGCTAAGATAAAGATGGCATGTTTGGGAGGTTCTTCCAATGTCTTGAGAAAAGCATTGAACGCCTGTGTACTCAACATGTGTACTTCGTCGATGATATATACCTTGTATTTTCCGATTTGCGGAGGTATGCGAACCTGGTCGACAAGCGAACGGATATCATCGACCGAATTATTAGATGCAGCATCCAATTCATGAATATTCAGCGACCGTTGTTCGTTGAACGACATACACGACTCACAGGCATCGCAGGCTTCACCGGCGGCAGTCAGATTCAAACAATTGATTGTCCGGGCAAAAATCCGGGCACACGATGTCTTGCCTACGCCCCGGGGGCCGCTGAAAAGATAAGCATGTGCTAACTTATTATTCAGAATCGCATTCTTCAACGTTGTAGTCAATGATTGCTGGCCAACGACAGAATGAAATGTCGAAGGGCGATATTTTCTGGCTGAAACAATATAATTATCCATATTTTATTTGATACCACAGACAAAGATATGAATATTTTTCGTACATTTGCATAAACTTTACGAAAGAAATGTCGTTTTTTATCAACTTTTTCAAGTTATACGTTGCCAAACTTAATAAGTATGTGTTGGTAATTATTGTTTTTCTGACGATTACATTCACGGTTGGAGATAGCAACCTCTATAAGCGACACCAATATGATGAAAAGATTCAAACGTTGGAAAAAGAAATAAAATATTACCAGAGAGAAATCGAGATAAACCGAAAAAAGTTGGAAGATCTGCATTCGAATAAGGAACGGTTGGAACGTTTCGCCCGCGAGGAATATTTCATGAAAGAAGAGGACGAAGATGTATTTATTATTGTAGACAAATGAATGCAAATCATTGTTGCATAAAAAAATAACTTCTGCGAACATCACTGCGGGCAGAAGTCACTAATAATAAAAAAATGAGGAATTTTTTATTTACTAACCAAATGAAGTTTTCTATTTATATTGATTGTAATAATTTCTGACAAAACTAACTGTCTGGTCAAAAATAGGTTTGGTGAATTCGATAAAAAGGTCCTGTTGCGGCGGCGGCATCAACGGTTCGGTGTTAGTCATTCGTTTTTGGGTGTCGGTAAGGGCGCGTTCATCGCCTTTGTAGGTAGCCCATTCGTTGAACCACACAAATTTGCCCGGAAAATTACGATTCTGTTCGATGCGATTATTGGCGGCATTGATGATTTTGGCCGTAAGTACACCTTGTGAGATGACCTCACGGCGAGAGGTTGTCATTTCTGCTTTCACTGTTCCGTACACATTTTGACTCCTGCCGTTTACGGTAGTTGTACCCACCAATACACTGTCGCGACTTACGGTAACCGTGTTTTTGCTTTCGCGCATGGCGCCTACTGTAAAATCGTCGAAATCAAGTACAAGGAAATGGTCCGGATTGGTGAGACGCTCTCCGTGCGCTTCTTCTTCCGTGTAAAAACGAACGAAACTGTTATCGCTGATTCGCGCTATCTGCGCCATCAGGTTGTTGTAGAAAAAATCAGACGACAGTTGGTATCTCTGCGGTGTAATTGGCTTTTGAACAACCACTTTGAACGTAGCCATTTCGAGCGCCAGTGCTATTTTATCATGCACATCGCGATAACCTTCGCTATATCCATTGGCTTGTGTAAAAAACTGATAGGCTTCGCGGGCGCTTGGTATGGTATTGAGGCTTAACTGCCGTTCGCCCAGACTGTAGGCTTCTTCGGCGGCTTTAGGCAATATCTCGCTCAGTTCGCGGCTGTATTGCCCGGGCTGCGGAATAAGTTGCAACGCTTTGGGACAGGTGTAGATCGCGTCGGTTACCTGATTTAAGAGAAGATACTCATCGGCTGCAATGCAGTATTTATTGGGTGCATTCATCTCCATCGCATTGCTGATTTTCCGCAGGCTGTTCTCTTTCAACAACGGATAGGCCTGCAAAAGAACATCTTGTTGCTTTTTGCTGTCGGGACTTGAACGCAGTTGTTTGATTGCTTCCATTGTAGCTGCATAGTACTCGCCCCGCTGCAACGATTTTTTGCTCGACCCGCAGCCTGACAGCAATACGATGACCGTTAAAACCCAAATGATATGACCCGATCGTTTCATCTATTCTATGATTGCTTTCATCCCGTTTGCTACCTTGAGAAGTTCACGTTGTACGGTTTCCAAATTGTCGATTACCCGTTCAATTTTTCTGATTTCATCCACAGGTGCAAAGATAACGTTGTTATCGGGTTGTTCCTGTGGGCAGTCCTTTTTATCCATTTCCATTGACCCTTGATTAAAATTTGAGTGAGATTCCTACATGGAGGAAAGTATATCCATAGCCGAATTCGGCAAAGGCGGCAAGAGGACCTGCAAAATAATAGCGCGCCCCCGCAAAAACGCCGTAGGTAAAACCACTGCTGCCCGAATAGGTATAACTTGAGTCTTTCGATTTCCATGAATGGATATTATAACCAGTGATCGCACCGGCGTATGTATCTAAATTGTCAATAAAAGCATAATGAAATGCGGCACGTACGCCTACCAGAATATTGGTGGACGTCCAATACGAGTGGCTGGTATAATGAAAACCGCCTAATCCGCCGATACCTATCGCGCTTTGTTCGTTAAACAGTTCGCCGATAATGCAGCGCTCATACCCGACTGTAAAGGTGGGAAGTGCATTATAACCTGATAATCCACCATAACGATAATACGTTCCGCCAAAACCGACTCCAAGGCTCACCACATTGTCGTTTTGGTTAAACATTGATTCCTGCGCCGTCGAATATCCGGCGACCATCAAACAAATTACTGTAATAAATAAAATCTTTTTCATACAATTGTTATTTTTTATATTAAATTCTCTAAATGACATGGGATATGGGTTTAAATATGATTAATGCTGGTTAATTTACAATGACTTTGATTGTATTTGTTTTTACGCCTTCGACAATTCGGATCAGGTAGATACCTGATGGTAACGTACTTACAGTAATAATTTCTTTGTCAGAAGTGATGGTTTGGCGTAAACGTTCTTTTCCGACAACATCGAACAGGGATAATATACCGTTGCCGGATAGACCGCTGACCGTGATTTGGTTAGTGGCGGGATTGGGATAGACGACTAACGGTTGGTCAAGATTCTCTTCGATGCCGTTTGCTTCTCCTCTCGTCACATTGATACTGTAAGTTCTTATGTTTGTGCCGTTTTCAGCCACCACAACTATGTCGATCACATTATTCCCCATATTCAACAGATGCTCGCCTGCCCCCTCCACCAAAGCATAAGAATCGGATGCAATGGCCGATACATTGATACTTGTCACCGTATTGGCTACATTGACATTGTAAACGGGAATACTGACGTTAAATCGTGGTGAAATCGAACCCGGACTGACTGCCAAGCTTTGCAGCGCTGCATTATCGTTAGCATTTACCCTGCGCAACACGTTGATGGTATAGGTTCGTTGGGTCGTTCCGTTAGGCGCGGTAACAACAACAGGAATCGAGGTGGTACCATCTCCAATGTTGTGATAACCAACACCTGAAATGGTGGCATTGGCATCGGCGGCAGTGGCCTCTATAACTACTCCCTGAACGCTGTACGCCACATAAACCGAATAAAGTGTCCATCCGGAAAGGAAATTCAGATTGCCATGATCTATGGATAGCGCACTCAAACCGGCGTTATTACTGTTTCCTGCCTGTTTTTGTTCAATATCAATTTCCAAGAGATAGTAGCCCATATCGCGCTCTTTATAAGGAACAACACGAAAATAAACCGTACCGCCGTCCGTAATGGTCACACTACCTTGCATGACATCGTCGAATGTATCCGACCAGTCGCGACCGTTCGTCGAATAGGCAAATATGGCATCGACCGTATAGGTCCTGTCGGCATCGTTGTTGTGCGAATCATAGAGCAATGCGGAAAACGAGTAATTATTCCCTGATGGCAGATCGACCTTGTAATAGTCGATATCGGTTTCGTTATGGAAATTTGAACCTGTTGTCTGGACCGATGCTGCGTTATTTGTAAAAGAAACAGGCAGGGAATAAGCCTGTTCCAATGTATTGTTAGGTTCATACCTGTCGGGAGTGATCTGATTCGACCGGTTCACGGTCAACGTATATGTTTTGGAAGATGATCTGTCGGGCGCTGTTACGATTACACGGATGGTATTATCACCAAGCGACAACCGGTGATTACCTGTTCCCGCGACGGTTGCTCCGGCGCTTGCCGCAGTTGCCGCGACGGTAATAGATTCTACGTTTTCAGTTACCTGAACGGTGTAAACTGTCCGCAATGAACTGAATGCCGGCGTAAGTGCACCCGGATTAACGGTCAGCGTGGCAAGGTCGGTATTCCCTGCTACTGCGTTATAAATGCCGGTCAACGTCTCTACCCCGGTATTCAACGGGTCAAGATAATCTTTCATTGTTTTTGTATTGCCGGCAACTGCATTGGCACTATTCCAGTGGTAGGATAGTTTGCCATACCAAATACTACTCCCTGTATTGCAATTGGTCGGCGATGAACCGGTCAATGTGCCAACCACCAACCCGGCTTGATTGAATAAAGGCGATCCTGATGATCCGCCTTCGGTTTGTGCATATCCGTTTTGTGTCTTTTCAAAT
>JGI24702J35022_10001761_pt1 | contig 13380 bp, 9 predicted proteins | sample TergutTh196P4_FD_35022 | JGI IMG/M metagenome (IMG submission 35022)
TTTTTCTTTATAGCTGCCGCTGCAGGAATCCTTTGGTACTATTTGCAAAAATCATTGAAGATGAATTACGTCATGGCGATTATTGGATTGCTGATTTTTATTGATTTATGGACGGTGGACAAACGTTTTGTGAATGAGGACAGTTTTGTCCCTGTCAAACAAACAAGAGAATTTGTGGCAACACCTGCCGATGAATTGATTTTGCGGGATAAGGATCCAAATTATCGGGTTTTCAATCTTACTTCAAATCCCTTTCAAGAATCGGCAACCTCTGCTTTCCATAAATCCATCGGAGGGTACAGTCCGGCGAAATTGCGTCGTTATCAGGATATTATCGATTATTATTTTTCAAAGGAAATCAATTGGGATCTGTTGAATATGCTGAATACACGGTATGTTATAGTTCCTTCCGACCAGGGACCGCAAGTACAGTTTAATTCAGATGCGCTGGGAAATGCGTGGTTTGTCAATGAAATACAATGGGTTAATTCGCCCGATGAAGAAATTGTGGCGCTGAAAGAGTTAAATCTCGCGCAAGTTGCGGTGATTGATAAAATATGGCAGGAAAAAATTCCGGACTGGGAAAAACTGCAACATGAAACGGCAGACAGTACGGCGCACATCCAGTTAACTGATTATGTCAATCCGGGTTACTTAATTTATGAAAGTTCAAGTGTTCAACCTCATTTAGCCGTTTTCTCGGAAGTTTATTACAAGACCTGGCGTGCATATATTGACGGTAATGAGGTGCCTCTGGTGCGCGTAAATTATATTCTGCGCGGATTGGAAATCCCGGACGGAAATCATACCATTGAATTTAAATGTATTGATGAACTGTTTCAACAGGGGGCAAAAATTTCACTGATTGCTTCCATCATCACGGGAATCGTATTACTCAGTTTGTTTGGATATGCAATATGGCGTGCTATTCGTTTCAAAGCATAACTGTATAAGTGAAAATCCAGCAATCAAAAAGCCTTCTATTCAATCGAATCAGAAGGCTTTTTTTGATTTTCCCCAAACTGTCTTTTTGCATTAAGTGATCCACCTGGGGCTCGAACCCAGGACCCCATCCTTAAAAGGGATGTGCTCTACCTGCTGAGCTAGTGAATCGGCTGAGGCATCCAATTTGTTGAATGCGGGTGCAAAGGTAAGACTTTTTTCGCAATAAACAATATCTTTTTGCTTTTTTATCCATCTGATTGTTCATTTAATAAATAAGAACAACTATATTTGTGCTTCGTAAAAGCAAGTCAAAATCCATAGTTTGAAAATGATGAAGAGCATTTTGTCCCCAAAATCTATCAACCGTATTGCCGCCGTTCTATGCTTTTTTGCATGTTATTTTCATGCTGTTGCACAGATTCCCCAACCGCTCAGGGTGTTTTTACAGAAACCTGCTTTGAAAGGCGCTTCTGTATCATTCATGGCAAAGGAAGTAAACAGTGGGACAGTGCTTTACAGCTATGAGACAGAGAAAGAACTGTCTCCAGCTTCGGTCATGAAAACCGTTACCACAGCGACAGCGCTCGAACTGTTAGGTGAAGATTTTCATTTTGAAACGTCGGTTTTGTATGATGGAGAAATCTTTAATGGCGTCTTGACCGGCAATTTATATATACAGGGCAGCGGTGACCCTACTCTTAATTCGTCCGAAATGATGACATACCAGGACAGTATTTTTGATTTGTGGACGTTAGCCATCCGGCAAGCCGGTATTCAACACATCAACGGACAGGTCATTGCAGACGAAAGCATCTTTGATACCGAAGGCGTATCCATGAAATGGATGAGGGAAGATATCGGAAGCAGCTACGGACAAGGGAGTTATGGACTAAATGTCTTTGACAACCAATATACGCTTTATATCAAAACAGGAGCATCCGGCTCTCAACCTGTCCTGTTATCGACCGAACCCGCCATGCCTTCCCTTCAATTTTTTAATTACCTGAAAGTTTTGCCTGTTCCATCAGACAGTTGTTACATTGTCGGGTTTCCATTTTTGAACGAACGCTATCTGTATGGTGTGATGCGGACCAATCAAGGTCGGGGCAGGATTACCGGCGATATTCCCGACCCTGCACTTTTTCTTGCTCGGTATTTTACTGATTATCTTATATATAACGGGATTAATGTAGCAAAAGAGTCATCATGTCACCGCATATTGTCACAGACAGGTGAATGGAAAGCCATGAATCGCAAAAACCTTATTACGACATATTCACCCTCGTTAAAAGAAATAGCCGGNATTACCAATTTTGTCAGCCATAACCTGTATGCCGACGCCCTGCTCAAAACGCTTGGCTTACGCTATCAATCGTATCAGCCGGAGGTGATTACATCGTTTGAAAAAGGNGCCAGAATTGTCAGGAATTACTGGACTGTGAAAGGTTTAGACACTTCTTCATTATGGATGTTCGANGGCAGCGGATTAGCTATTACCGATAAGGTTACAGTCGAGTTTCTGTGCGATTTGTATAGNTACATGGCAACCAAATCCAGCGTATCGGGCAGNTTTATCGAATCATTGCCGCAAGCCGGCGTNGATGGAACAGTACGNAATATGTTGCGAGGCTCATCCTTACAGGGGCGTGCCCGCCTGAAAAGTGGAAGCATGAGCCGTGTTCAGTGTTATGGAGGATATATAACAAAAGACGGAAAACAGTATGCTGTCGCTATTTTGGTGAATAATTTTTCAGGTCGGCACAATCTTTTGAGGGGCGCCATTGAGGAGTTGTTTCTGGCGCTTTTTTAAATTTGCCGAAATATTTATCAATTTTACCTGTTTATGCAAACAAAATCACTACATTTGCGCATTAAATTTGATTCGGGCGTATGGAAGTTTTGATTAAAGAAGTAACAACAAAAAAGGAACTGAAGAAGTTTGTAAAGTTCAACATCGAATTGTATAAAGACAATCCTTATCATGTTCCGGGATTGATTGATGAGGAAATGATGACCTTATCGAAAGACAAAAACCCTGCTTTTGAAGTAGCGGAAGCCATTTATTTCCTGGCTTATAAAGGCAATAAAATTGTGGGGCGCATTGCCGGTATTATCCACCACCGCAGCAACGAAACGTGGAAGCAGCAACATGCCCGGTTTGGGTTTGTCGATTTTATTGACGATGTAGAAGTCGTCGATAAACTGTTTGGCGCCGTCGAAAAGTGGGCGAAAGAGAAAGGGATGGACACCATACACGGTCCATTAGGTTTCACCGATCTGGATCACGAAGGAATGCTGATTGATGGCTTTGACAAATTAGGGACAATGGCTGCGCTCTATAATTTCCCGTATTATCCAACTCACCTGGAACGAATAGGTTATAAGAAAGACCTGGATTGGCAGGAATTTATTATACATATACCTGACAATGTGCCTGAAAAACATATACGTATTGGGGAAATCGTAAAGCAAAAATACGGACTGAGAACACACAAGTTTAACAAGAGAAAGGAAATATGGCCTTATGCCCAGCGAATCTTTGAAACGTTAAACAAAGCCTATTCCCCTCTTTACGGGTTCACCGCATTGACACCCAAACAGATAGACTATTACGTAAAAATGTATATTCCGATGCTTCGGCTCGATATGATTACGCTTATCATCCGCGAAGAAGACGATGTTGTCGTTGGCTTCGGTATCTCACTGCCCAGCCTTTCACGGGCGCTTCAGAAAGCCAAAGGACGTATGTTTCCGTTTGGATTTATTCATCTGCTCAAGGCGCTCAATTCAAATACTGAATTAATCGACCTTTATTTAGTCGGTATTATGCCTGAATATCGGAATAAAGGGGTGAATGCACTGTTGTTTACCGATTTGATACCGGTATATAATAAAATGGGAGCCAAATATGCAGAAAGCAATCCCGAACTTGAAACCAACATGGCCGTACAGGCTCAATGGGACTATTTCAAACGCGAACATCATAAAACAAGAAGAGCATACAGTAAACAATTATAACTTTTTATGAACGAAGTTAATTCATTCTTGCAGTATCAGACCGATTATGAAGAAGATGATGTCATAACGCTTGAATGGCGGGAGCATATCCGTTTGCGTCCCGGCATGTATATCGGGAAATTAGGCGACGGAACAGCTGCCGACGATGGGATCTATGTGTTGCTGAAGGAGGTATTGGACAATTCCATCGACGAATTTATGATGGGATATGGAAAAAGCATTGCTGTTACAATCCGCGATGGAGTGGTGACAGTGCGCGATTTCGGACGTGGAGTGCCTCTGAATAAAGTAGTTGATGTTTCCAGCCGGATGAATACCGGGGCTAAATACGATAGCAAGGCATTTAAGAAATCCGTTGGGCTGAATGGGGTGGGTATCAAAGCCGTCAATGCCCTGAGCAGTTATTTCAGGATGGCCAGTTTCCGCGAGAAAGAATCAAAAGAGGTCGAATATAAGCAGGCTGACATTGTCAGGCAAACCGAAATCGTCGAAACCCAGGAGAAAAACGGCACATTGGTCTCTTTCATTCCTGACGACGAAATTTTTAATAATTACATGTATCAGGATGAATTTGTTGAAAGTCTGCTGAAAAATTATGTCTTTTTAAATACAGGACTGACAATCAACTATAACGGTAAACCCTACTATTCGAAACACGGTTTGGCAGACTTGCTGAATGAAAATATGACGACCGAACCTTTGTATCCCATTATTCATCTGAAAGGAGAGGATATTGAGGTGGTCATTACGCACTGCAATCAATATGGCGAAGAATATTATTCGTTTGTAAACGGTCAGTATACGACGCAGGGAGGCACGCATCTCTCGGCTTTTCGGGAGTCGGTTGGCAGGATCATCAAAGAATATTACAACAAGAATTTTGAATATTCCGATATCCGTTCCGGCATTGTAAGCGCTGTCAGCATCAAGGTCGAAGAGCCGGTGTTTGAAAGCCAGACCAAGACGAAATTAGGGTCGAAGGATATTGGTCCCGACGGCCCTTCGATTGCTAAATTTATCGGAGATTTTATCAAAAAGGAATTGAATAATTATTTGCACATCAATTCGGAAACATCAGAAATCCTGCTCCGGAAAATTGTAGAATCGGAGAAAGAACGCAAGTCGATTGCCGGTATCACCAAATTGGCACGTGAACGGGCGAAAAAAGCCAACCTGCATAACAAAAAACTCCGCGATTGCCGTATACACCTAAGTGACAGTAAAATAGAGAACAAAGAAGAAACGTGTATCTTTATCACCGAAGGCGATTCGGCAAGCGGATCAATTACCAAAAGCCGCAACCCTAATTTACAAGCCGTGTTCAGTCTGCGCGGCAAACCGCTAAACTGTTTCGGGCTAACCAAAAAGGTCGTTTACGAAAACGAAGAATTTAATCTCCTGCAGGCGGCGCTGAATATCGAAGACGGCTTAGAGGGACTGCGCTACAACAAAGTGATTATTGCCACCGACGCCGATGTCGACGGCATGCATATCCGTCTGTTGCTCATTACGTTCTTCCTGCAGTTTTTCCCCGATTTAATCAAGCGCAACCATGTTTTTATCCTGCAAACCCCTCTCTTTCGCGTGAGGAATAAACAGAAAACAATTTACTGTTACAGCGAAGAAGAACGCATCAAGGCAATCAAGGCATTAGGAAAAAACCCCGAGATTACGCGATTCAAAGGGTTGGGAGAAATCTCGCCGGACGAATTTAAGCATTTTATTGGCGAGGATATTCGTTTAGACCCTGTTTCCGTTAAAAAGGAAGACCTTATCAAGGAAATGCTGGAGTTCTACATGGGGAAAAACACGATGGACAGGCAAAATTTTATTATCCAGAATTTAGTTGTCGAAGAAGACCTTGTAAATGAAGAAATAGCATCATGATATGGAACAGATAAAAAGAGCCATTTTCCCGGGCACGTTCGACCCGTTTACGATTGGGCATCAGTCGTTGGTCGAACGTGCATTGAATTTGGTGGATGAACTGATTATTTCCATCGGAATCAATCAAAATAAAAAGAATTATTTCCCGTTGGAAAAACGGAGGGATGCGATTGTCAATCTGTACCACGATAATCCCAAGGTGAAAGTGATGACCTACGATTCCTCGACTGTCGATTTCGCCGAATCGGTTGGCGCACGGTTTATTTTGCGTGGAATACGTACGGTGCATGATTTCGAATACGAAAAAAGCATTGCGGACGTCAACCGGAAACTNACAGGAATAGAGACATTTATTCTATTTACNGAGCCTGAACATACGCATATCAGTTCGGCTATCGTGCGCGAATTGTTACGTTTTAATAAAGATATTTCCGATTTTGTACCCCCAAAAACCAACTTGTATGAATAAAAAAATGAAAATCAGAAACTTATTATTTTTACTGGGTATACTTGTGTTCTCTGTTGAAAACATGTATGCCCAACGGGGCAATGAAAATGCCCAAAAACTTTCGATGGCATTTTATGCGATTTCACAATTTTATGTAGAACCAACCGACGACAGGAAATTAGTGGAAGACGCCATCAGGGGAATGCTTGAAAAATTAGACCCCCATTCCGATTATTCTGACCCCGAAGAAACAAAAGATTTGACAGAACCATTGGAAAGTAATTTCGACGGAATTGGTATTCAGTTTAATATGCTGACTGATACGCTTTATGTGATACAGGTCATATCGGGAGGACCGTCCGAAAAAGTAGGCTTGCTGGCCGGCGACCGGATTATTCTGGTTGACGACACGTTGATTGCCGGAGTGGGTATGAGAAATACCGATATCATGAAGCGCCTGAGAGGACCCAGAGATACGGAAGTACGNATAAAGGTAAAAAGGGGNGGAGTGANTGAACTGCTTGAATTTAAAATCACACGGGGAAGAATTCCTNTTTACAGTTTGGANGCATCATATATGGTTGATGAAACAACCGGTTATATTCGGTTGAGCCGTTTTGCCATGTCTTCAACCCAGGAATTCAGGGATGCAGTCGGGAAACTCAAAAACAGGGGAATGAAAAATCTGATTCTGGATTTACAGGACAATGGCGGCGGTTATCTTCATATTGCAAACGAACTGGCAGATGATTTTCTGAAAAAAGGCCAGTTGATTGTTTATCAGGAAGGGAACAGACTGCCCAAAGACGAAACATTTGCGACCGACCAGGGATGTTTCAAAGAAGGAAGGCTGATCGTGATGGTCAATGAATACTCGGCTTCAGGCAGTGAGATTCTTGCAGGCGCTATTCAGGATTGGGACAGGGGGGTGATTCTTGGTCGTCGTACTTTTGGTAAAGGACTGGTACAAAGACCCATTCCATTGCCCGACGGTTCGATGATTCGTTTGACCATTGCCCGTTATTATACGCCGAGTGGGCGATACATTCAAAAACCGTATACTTCAGGAGATGACAGGGAATACAGACGTGATTTGATTGAACGGTATAACCGGGGCGAATTGATGAGTGCAGACAGCATACATTTTCCGGATTCTCTGAAACACAGCACACTGGTCTCAAAACGAACGGTCTATGGTGGAGGTGGTATTATGCCGGATGTTTTTATTCCATTCGATTCAACCCGTTATACGGATTATCACCGCAAAATTTCAGCGTTAGGGCTAATTAGTCGTATATCAATTAATTATTTAGATGCCAACAGGCAGAAGTTANCTAATACATATTCCGATATTGACAGTTACAAAACAGATTTTGAGGTTACTGAAGAATTACTGCAGGATCTTTTAAACCTGGCCTCCGAAGAAAAAATCGAATTTAACGAAGAACAGTACAACAAATCGAAACCGCTGATAATGCTGCATTTAAAGGCATTGATAGCCAGAGATTTGTATGATATGAACGAATATTTCCTGATTATCAATGACGATAATGCAAGTTTAAAGGAGGCAATCCGAATCATCAATGACCCGGAAGCGTATGATCAAATTTTAGGGATAAATACGCAGTAGTGTTTTGCCTCCGGGAAAACATTACAATATGATTCCTTCTTCGCGCGCCTGTTCTTCTCCCGAATGAGTAATCAGTTTATATCCTTTTCCATGAATATTGATGATTTCAATCGCCGGATCATCTTTCAGCAGTTTGCGGAGTTTGGTGATATACACATCCATGCTTCTCGCATTGAAGTAATTATCGTCNACCCAGATGGTTTTCAGCGCATAATTACGTTCTAATATATCATTGGCATGTGCACAAAGAAGATTTAACAGATCGGATTCTTTTGTTGTTAATTTGGTTACCTTATTTCCATTATTTAAGGTTTGTTTTTGGGTATCGAATAAGAAACTGCCTATTCTATAGAAGGGTACCTCTTTCAGTTTCTTTCCTCTCACACGACGCAAAATGGCTTCGATACGAAGCAACAATTCNTCCATACTGAATGGTTTGGTTATATAGTCGTCNGCTCCGACTTTGAAGCCTTCCACTATATCTTCTTTTAACGTCTTGGCTGTAAGGAAAATAATCGGAATATCCGGTTTGATTGCCCGTATTTCCTGCGCTAATGTAAAACCGTCTTTCTTCGGCATCATGATATCCAATACACAGATATCATACGCGCCTGAGATAAATCCCCTGTAACCGGCTTCCCCGTCGGGGAAAAGATCGGTTATATACCCTTTCGCCTGTAAGTATTCCCTTAAAAGCGATCCCAAATTTTCGTCATCTTCACAAAAGAAGATTTTTAATTTTTCTTCCATAGGTTTAATGCTGTTTAATAAGAGGTAAAGTAATTATAAATTTTGTTCCTGTAAATTTTTCTTCTGATTCGGCACGGATTGTACCGCCATGATCTTCAATTATTTTGCGAACGTAGGCCAGGCCTAGTCCAAAACCTTTTACGTCGTGTACATTTCCGGTAGGCACACGATAGAAGCGGTCGAATATTTTTTTCAAATGCTCTTTCCTGACACCGATTCCGTTATCTTCGATCGAAATATATAATTTATTGTTATCGCTTCCTGTTCTTGCCATCAGTTGGAGAGGGACATCTTTCCTTCTGTATTTCAGTGCATTGTCTAAAAGATTGAATAATACATTGGTAATGTGCATTTCGTCGACATAAATGGTAGAATCTTCCGCCTCCAGATCAATATCAATGTTTCCTCCGAATTTTTCCACTTTTAAGGCAAACGTATTGGCAACGCTGACAATTAAATCGTTGGCATCAATCTCCTTAAGCTTCAACGTTGCTCTTTGCTTTTCAAACAGAGAGATTTGAAGCACCTTTTCGACTAAAAAGCCTAATCGTTTGGTTTCGTCGTTGATAACCCCTGAAATATGTTTGAATACATCCGGATTTTTTACAATATCGGAATCCTTCAACATCTGTCCTGCAAGTGATATGGTCGATACAGGTGTTTTTAATTCATGGGTCATATTGTTTACAAAGTCATTTTTCATTTCTGAAAGTTTTTTCTGGCGAAAAATGGCGTATATGGTAAACGTAAATGTAACCAGCAGGATAAATGAAAACAGTATCGAAGGAACGAAAAATGAAACGGAACTCGTAATGTAGTCTTTTTTGGTTGGGAAATACACTTTAAGATAATGTCGTCTGGAGGCAGGGTCGCCAGGGAAAAGAGGCTGTGTGACTACATCGACTACTTTAGGAGGTCTAATGAAAGGTTCATTTTGATAAATCGTTTGATTATCTTTATCGACCACCATATAGATATAAGGAAGATACAATCCGTTATTGGAGAACTCTATATTTAAATAATCATTCAAGTTATTGAAATCTACCCGGTCTTCGATAGATTCAAAATTCGCCTCATGTATTAAATCGTATACAACATCCTCAACGAGAGCGCCATAATACTGAGATCGTATTAACATATTCTTCTGACGTTCTTCCGAAGCTCTGATAATAGCATCTCGGGAAGGAACAGTTTGTTGCGTGATGTTAAATTCGTTTTGCTGGATATTTCCACTTATGCCTGGTGCTTGAAACTGATACGAACGGCTTGTTTCAGTGGTAATCTGCTGATTTAAAATGGGTCTTTCAGGCGTATCTTTATACATGAAATAATTCATATAGTCAGTCACATATTTGTGCGCTTCGTCACGCTCCACTTTACTGGATACACGTTCCAGGCAACGTCTGACAGTCGCATCAAATTGCTCATTCGTAGTTTTAAGGATTGTGCTGATATAGTTCACCTGCAGAAAAAGCAGTCCCATAAAAGCAAAACCCATCACAATCGTTAACAGCCAAATTGTTGACTTTCTCATAGCCTTCTATCCTTTTCTATAAACGTGTAACAAATAACGTGTATTTTTACTTAATATTTGTATAAAAAAGGTGAAATTAGAAGTTTGAAATGTTAATTTTGCATAAATATCGATTTTTATCGTATTTTTGCAACCAAATACACTAAAAAATTATGGGAAAAGACATTTTATTTGAATTTATTGGCACCGCTGTGTTGATTCTGTTTGGTTCGGGTGTATGTGCCAATGTAAATCTGAAAAACACGTTAGGAAACCAATCCGGTTGGATTGTAATCTCTTTCGGATGGGGATTGGCTGTGTTTGTAGCTGCTTTTATTGCAGCGCCTTATTCAGGAGCACATTTGAGTCCGGCTGTAACTGTCGGTTTGCTGATAGCAGGCAGTTTTAAGGGTAATGTAATGGGGTACATTATTGCTCAGCTACTGGGAGCGATTGTGGGAGCCTGTTTGATGTTTACCATGTATAAACCTCATTTTGAAGCAGAAGAAAACTCGAATACCAAATTGGGCGTCTTTTGTACAGGACCTGCAATCAAGTCGCTTTTTTCCAATTTCATGAGTGAAGTAATTGGAACTTTTGTGTTGATTTTCGGAATCTTAATGGTTGGAGGCGCTCAAATTGCCGGGCCATTACCGGTTGGTCTTTTGATTGTCGCCATCGGTATGTCCTTAGGCGGTACAACAGGATATGCAATCAATCCGGTTCGTGACTTGGGCCCTCGCATCGCTCACTTTATTTTGCCGATCAAGGGCAAACGCGACAGCAACTGGGGATACGCCTGGTTACCTGTCGTCGCGCCCATGGTTGGAAGTGTACTGGCTGCTTTGTTGTATCTGGTCGTTAACGAATAGGCAGGGGAGGGATTATTGTTCCTGCTTACTGNAATTNGTTGATTTTCAATTGNANTCAACCGCAACACCCTNTAAGAATTAAAANATNCCCGACATACAAAAAAATGCGTCACCCGAAACAGGTGACGCATTTTTTTGTATGATTCAAAATTTTCAGTTATTTATTTTGACCACGCTATTGCCATCGGTGACGATATATACGCCACGTCCGGGCAGGGTGACTTCGGTTTTGTCAGCTGATGCCATGCCTTGACTGACTAATGTGCCGAGGCTGTTATAAACGTTCCACAATGTGCCCGGCGTCAGTCCGCTGATGTACAGCACACTGTTTTGGGCGTATGCCTTCAAGCCGGTTGCCGCGAGGTNGTCGATGGCGGTTGCGCTTGTGAACACGACCGCGATGGAGACATGATACCCGGGCATGATGAAGGTACAGGTATCGCCTGTGCAGGTGAGCGGNATGACGATGCTGNTGTTACCGTATGCGTAGACCGTGATCGACTCGAGGGTAAAGCCCGGGTCGGGGGTGACGATGAGCGTGACTTTTTCACCTTTGGCAGCAAGATAGGGTACGTCGGTTATCACTTCGAGTGTTCCGCCGGGGAATGACTTGGGGATATCCAGGTAGTAGACCACATCTTCGACTGTCAGCGTAAAGACACACTTGTTCGAGCCGACCTCATTTGTGGCTGTGAGTACAACCTCGTATACACCCACAGGCAGTCCTTCGGCGATATCCAGTTTTCTTGTCGCACTGTTCCAGGTGATTTTGTTATCGCCCGAAAATTTGGTTACCGTAATCGGCGCTGTGCCCGAGAACACGAATGCTGGAGTAGAGGTTGCCGTATACCCTTTATAAATGGTCATCTCAGTGGGACTGACAAGGTGGGGTTCATACGTTATGGTCACAAATTGAACCTGGACTGTCATATCAGATGTCACCCCGGTAAGTGTCAAGGTGAGAGGTGCATACCGTCCGGTTTGGGGTTGAGGAACGCCATTAACAACCCAACTGCCTGCCCAGTAACCGTTTGCCGGGGTGGCTGTGAGTGTGACGTCTACGCCTGATGATGCCACCAACAATGTGTTAGCAGTAAGATAGCTGTTGCCGCTACTGGCTACAGCAGTAAGGTTACCGTTGCCATTCAACACCTTGAAATTAATTGTGTACATATCCCATTTGGCAACTAGTGTAGTAGAACCTAGTATTGCTATTGGTGCTGTAATAAGTTGGGGTCCACCACCTCTACCATCATCCCAGCCGACAAAAGGAAAGAAATTGGAATCATCAAGATCGCCGCTTGGATCTGGGTCAGCAGGACTACCACTAGTTGCAATTAATTGTTCAGATAAGTCATAAGTAGTTGCAAAAGGGAAACCAAGAGCTTCAGAAATATCAAATTTTACCTTATAATAAGTAGTAGACGGCGCACCTCCTAATCCTGCATCAATGTGACTGTCATCTTTAATCATTCCAGGATTCTGATTTATCAGTTGGCTCGGAGTAGTATTTAGAGAGCCTCCACCACCAACTGGAATACCATTTGTAGCAAAGTCGCAATCTGTAAAATCGTTACCTAAAATATCAATGTTGGTACCCTGAATATAAAAACCACGAGCAAATTCTCCATGGAAAAAATTATCTAATATACTTATTGGACCAGTCACATTAACAGCAACAGGGAAGACTATTGAACCATCACCAAAAAAATGGTTATCTTGAATTGTTACAGTGGAAGAATTAATTGAGATGCCTTCTGATCCTCCAGCAACAACATACATTGGCGGTGCGAAGCAATTAATATAGTTACCATTAATTTGAACCCCTGATAAACCTGAATTTACCCATATAGCGTATCTTGCATTTGCATTGACTACGAAGTTATCCAAATGAAAATTATCCAGACCAATAACGATATAATTACCACTAGTAGTAGGTGGAATCCCTTGGAATGTTGAGTTTTGGTTGCCATTCAAAGTTATTGCACGAGGAACGGTAATACCTGTAGTAAAACTGACAGGTCCTTCGATTACAACACCATTAAAATTAAACACATTTTCAGTAGGATAAGCATTGATGATCCCCAATAATTCTGTACCAGTGTATACAGTAGCCGTATAAGTACCATTGGGAATAGTCACCTGTGCCTTCAACACAATTGGCGCCAGCAACAATGCAAACGCCATGATCATTACCATGTGAGCATGGCGAAGCCATCTCCCATTCATTGGTTTTGCGGACTTGTCATGCAAGCCTGCAATCATTTCTAAAAAAGTCTTTTTTTTCATGTGAAATAAATTTAATAAGATGAATAAT
>JGI24702J35022_10001762_pt1 | contig 13377 bp, 10 predicted proteins | sample TergutTh196P4_FD_35022 | JGI IMG/M metagenome (IMG submission 35022)
GCCAAGCGAGGATCGCTGCCGCTCCGCCAGTCTGCATGGACATCGAGCAGCAAGTCATAAATCCTTTGATACTCCAAGGGCGGCAGGGCTCTCGGCTCATATCCGCCCGCCAGCTTGCGCAGATACTCCGACAGGGACAGGCCGCATTTTTTGGCGTTCCTCTGAAATCGGATGCGTTCTTTTTCGGTCGCCCGAAAATGGATTTGAACGGTTCTTTCCTGCATAGTCGCTTTCCTTTCTATAGAATACGGGGTTACAGGGGGTCATAGGGGGAACGGCGTTCTCCCTGCCAAGGCGCAGGACTGCGCCGCCTGAGGGTTTGTGGTACACAAACCCTTTGCTTGTTACCGTATGGGAATGGCAACATCACATCCTTTCTGCTAAAAATGAGCACAAAAAAAGGCCGCCCTTCCTTCCGAAAAGCGGCCCGTAGATTTTCTTTGCGCTATGTAATTGTAGTTAGCTGTAGATCAACTCCTCCCTGATTACCTCCTCGGTCCGTGCGCGGATGTTGTTCGTGCGTCCAATCCAAAGCATTTGATCGTGGGACTTCAAGTCCTCCGTCACACCCTCTGCCGCTGCCATTTGCGTAGTCAACAGTTCCATCCGCTTGGCTGCCGTCTCCTGTATCTCCAGCAGGTGCGGCCAAAGGGTGCACTGCGTCAGCATGTGCGTGTGCAGCAGGGGCTTGTGCTCCCGGAGGTAAGACAGCCGTGCCCGGCCCCAGCGGTTCAGATTGCCCTCCGGCTGTGGTGGCAGTGCCAGGTCGGGAATATAGTAGCCCTCCGGCGATAGGGTGTAGGAAATCCCGGTTTCCTCGTTGGTATAGTGCGGTGCTAAATTGGTCATGGCTGTGCGCCTCCTCGTAAATTTATTTGGTGCTATCATTTTATCGCTATATAGAGAAATCCGCAAATGTGCGGACAGCTGAATCTATTGCTAATGATTATAATAACATTGTAATTATTATAATCGGTAGAGATGGTGCAGGACACGCTGCGGAAAATTTTAACTCTAATTTTTTCAAATTATTTTGATTATTCTTGACTTGTTGTTCGGAACGTGCTATACTACCCTCAAGCCATAGAGGGAGGCGCAGCGAACATGAAACGCAAAATCACGGAAAATTTGCTCCAATGGAAAAGCAAGTCAGGCCGGATGCCGCTGTTGGTCTACGGCGCGAGGCAGGTCGGGAAGACGCATATTATCCGCGAGTTCGGGGACACACATTACAAGAACGTCGCCTATTTCAACCTGGAGACCAATCAAACGGTCGCCTCCTATTTTTCGGACAACATTGAGCCGGAACGCATTCTGCGCTTCCTGGAGACGGAATCGCACGAGCGGATTGTCCCGGGCGATACCCTAACGATTTTCGACGAAATTCAAACTTGTCCGCGTGCGTTAACCTCCCTGAAATACTTCAATGAGCAAACGCCGGAGTATCATATCATCGGCGCTGGCAGTCTGCTTGGCGTAGCGATCAACCGAGAAAATTATTCATTTCCGGTGGGTAATGTGGATTCCGTGACGATGTTCCCGCTGGATTTCGAGGAGTATCTGTGGGCACTTGGCGAGGAGCGGCTCTGCGAGGAAATCAAGCAGGCCTTTCGTTCCAACGAGGCGCTGCCCGGCGCCCTCCACGAAAAAGCGCTCGATATCTACCGGCAATACCTGATCACCGGCGGGATGCCGCGGGCTGTTTTGGAGTTCGTGGAAACCAAAAGTCTGCTGACCGTTCCCGACGTGCAGAACAAGATCATCAACGACTACATCGCGGACATGGCGAAATACGCGACCAACACGCAGAGTGTGAAAATCCGCGCGGCGTATCACTCTATTCCGGTGCAGCTTGCCAAGGAGAACAAAAAGTTCCAGTACAAGTTGGCGCAGCGGGGCGGCACGGCGACCATTTTCGGCGAGGCGATCGAGTGGTTGGACTTTGCGGGCGTGGTGCTGAAATGCGAGCGGGCGGAGCACGGCTTGATGCCCGTTTCCGTTTACCGCGACCTTGCGAGCTTCAAGCTATATATGAGCGACGTGGGCCTATTGACAATGAAAAGCGGGATTTCGCAGGCAACAATTTTAGCGACAGGTGAAATTGAGAACACGTTCCTTGGCTCCGTCACCGAAAATTATGTGGCGCAGGCCCTGCGCAGCAACCGTTACAGCTTATATTACTGGACAAGCGAGGGAACGGCGGAGCTTGATTTTGTACTGCAAAAGGGCGACGACATTATCGCGGTGGAGGTAAAAACCGGCACACGCACCAAGTCGAAAAGCCTGCATATGTTCGNGACAAAATACAAGCCCGCCTACTCGATTCGAATTTCCGCAAAGAATTTCGGGTTTGAGAATAACATCAAATCCGTTCCGCTTTATGCCGTGTTTTGCATTTGAAAAGCAGACCCGCCGAAGAGATCGCGTGATTCTTCGGCGGGCTTTTCTTTGCCCGCATATATATAATGGGCGAAAAAGCTGAAAAGCAGAAAGAAGCACAACGGAAGTATTTAGAAAAACGCAACACCACTCAATTGCTTTTATGTATTGCTTTTTCTGCTGGTTTATGATAAAATGGATGAAGCAAACACAACGAGGAGACGAGAGGTGAGCGCATGGCTTCACAACGAAAGCGAAATATCGGTTGCTTTACAGCGGATTTTCGTGGCAACAAGGTGATGGTTGGCGGCAAGGCGTTCCCCGCCGGGTTCTTCTTCTGTAATTCGCTGAATGAATACTGGCGAGAGGCCCCGAAGGGCGAACACAGCAAGCCCAATGGCGGCTGGCTGATTGCGAACCGCCTGATTTCAACCCATCAGCCGATGTGGAATGTCGAGGACAATCTCGTGCTGGGCTATTTGGATGAAGCGGAAACGGCGAAGCTGCATGATAATATTCAGTATATTTTGAAGGTCATCGCCAAGGCCAGGCCCTTCAAATATCTGGATATACAGGCAGAAAAAGAACGGTGCGAGGCTCTGTTCGGGCCGGAAAGTGTGGGGCGTATCAAACAATATTTGCAGGAAAAAGCACAGCACACACTGCAAAGCGAAAGTTACTGGCTGCTCGGCAATCGGCCCAATCGCGAAGAAGTTAGCAGGATCGCTGAAGAAGAAAATCATTTGCAAGATTTTATTTCTACGCTTGATTTTTATAACAAGCTCGGCCTGGATATGAATGCCGCCTGGGATTTCGGCAAGGGCTTTGCGGAACGGCTGCCCTCGCTCGAAAGACGCGATGAAAGCCACTTGGTTCAGCTTGCGATGGAGTGTATGGCACAGGTTCCGTTTGGCCGTTGGAATCAGCCGTTTCGGAAAACGCTGTCGCCCGATGTGGAATATGTTGCGACGCCAAAAAAGCCAAGGAGCAGTAATTGCGTTGTCGGCAAGCGCATGACCTTTACCAGGTTCTTGGATTTCCTTGTGGCGGACTTTTTCGAGGGGCTGCATGTTGGGCATTATCCACAGCAATGCGAAAATTGCGGGCGGTATTATCTGAGAACAAACGCCCGTGTTCAGAAATACTGCACCTACACCGATCCGAATGATCCGCTCAAGCGCTCCTGCCAGGCAGTAGCGGCGGCAAAAGGGCGTAAAGTCAAAGAGAGCTACGCCGACCATCCCATCAAAGCGATCTGCGAAAGCCGCCTAAAGGTCATTCGTATCCAATTGAGGCGGGGAAAAATCACAGAAGAGCAGGCAAGGGCTGCGAAAAGGATCACCCAGGAACGGCGCGACAGGGCGCTGGAGGACACTGTTTATGCCAATACGCTCTATCCGCGGGAGATGGAGCAGAACTCGATTTATGAGGCGGCGGGTATCAAGCTGTAGACTGCCCGATACTGAAGCGTGAGGAGGTGGAGAACGTGCGCTGGTTTATCCCGTTTGAGCAGCTGTTTATGTATCGGCTGAAGAAATCGCCGCCGGATATGCGGCTGAATGATTATATTGTGGAGTACAAGCGCACGTCCGACAAACAGTACCTCACCTATTTTCTCCATCATTACGAAGCCACGCTCAATATTCGTGCCGAAAAATTTTGCGAGCATTATGGACAGCTACAGCATTTTCAGGACATCAAGCAGACCATCGTGGCGGCGATGCTCGCCAAGCTGCCCGGCTACGACCTGACAACAGGCGTAGACCTCACGCAATATACAGACATGTATGTAGCCGAAGCGGTGATTGACTACATACGGCAAAACTGTGGCGCGGTATCCATCAACGAGAGCGCCTTTGACACGCTCCGCGAAATCACGGCGATTTATTACGCCGATCCACAAGCCCCGGTAGAGGAGCGGCTGCATGAAATCAAAAGGCAAAAGGGTTATGACGAGAATAAAGTCTATGAGTTCCTGCGTTATGGCGAACTTTTTCGCTACTCAATCAGCTTGGATGCCGTGGAGGTTGACGAGGAAGAAGGGCGCGTTCCACTCGCTGGACGCATCGGGGATGTGTTCGGCAATCCCGAATACATCGTGCTGAAAAAACTGTTCATCGAAGCAATTGCCGCCGCGGTGGATGCGCTTGGTTATCGTGATCTGCGCCTGTTCCTGCATTATGTTGGCTTGCAGCGTGCTGGCGATGGCTTTGCCGACAATGAACCGTTGCCAAAAGCTATGATTGCGGCGCAATCGCAGATCGGCTCGGTTGATGCCGTCAACAAGCGGTTTAAGCAGATTGTCCGCAAGATTATGGGTGAACTTGAAAAGCAGGGTTGGATTGAGGGAGAGAATACGCCGAAGCTATCCGAATCGCCATCGGAGAAAATCCGCATAAGCAGAGCCGCATTTGAAACAATCGCCTATGCCGTTCGCAAGTGGGAACGGTCTGGCAAGTCGGACTTCAATATGGTTTTCAATTTTACGGAGGAAGTGGAGGGCAGGGTGGTGCTAGAGCATTTGGGGCTGTGGGTGTATTGATGTTGGTCAGCAAAGTAAATGCCCCGGACAGCGAGACCCAAGGCTTCAAATACATGGCTTTTCCGTATAAGGCATCATTGCAAAACAGTTTTTTGGGACTTTGAGGCAAGAGTTAATCTTGGGAGGTTTTTTGCGGTTTTTTTGACAAAAATAATATCGGAATTACGTATTTGGTGTTGACAGATGGCAAGCTATATGGTATTATTAAATACGGTAATATAGGTGTAAACGCGACTACTCATTAACAGGATACGGGCTACAAATTATCTTTTGGGGGCCTTTCTCGTAGCCCATCTACTGATGGGGGAAGCCGTGCAAGGCGCTCGCCATTTGCCAAACCAAAATCAACAAGGCTTAGGAGGAAAATTATATGTCTATTACAGTTGGTAGAGATGTTTTAATTGCTAATTTGCATAAAGCAAAGAGCCGAATAAGAATTTTTGGCGCAGTAGCATTTGATCTGCCGTTTGACGATTTTAAAGAAGAGTGGTTAGCTAGGGTAAACAATGGCTCTCTCCAAATTGACATCGTTTGCGAGTCTGATGCCTCGCTCTACCGGGTGGCCACCATATCTGCGGACAAAAGCGTTAGTCACCATGACCGTGGTTACGACAGCGGGACCTTTATCAATATAAAAAATGAACCACAAAGGAAGCTCCGCGACCACTTCCTCCGCAAAAATTGTATGCATTTAGAACCTGAGAAAGATTCGCTTGCGGTGTATTTAAAATCACTTTCCAACGAAGAACGAGTGAACGCAGAACGCCAAATTCAAGATGGATCATTCGATATGTCCCCGTTTCAGCAATGTCTGTCCATACGGACGTACTACTTAGAGGATATAAAAATCCCGGTTCTAAATATTGATGATGATTATTACGTTGGATATGCCCTTACAAAGTTTAATCATCTAGAGTCATTTATAAAATTCGATAAAAAAAGCGATGCGTTTAGTGACTATGAAAAGTATTTTCAATACTGTTTTGACAATGATATGGGAGCGAAACGGTTCTCGACAGAAATTACGCAAAAGGACAACAGAACCGAGGTTATACTTGCTTATAATGATAAGCGACAAGTTATCGGGCAACTTCCCAGAGATTCTTTTCTTAGCTTCACGCGGCCAAAACTAGTTATTTGGGGAATGATCTTTACTCGAAAAGGGAAAGTTCTAGTTCACCAGCGCAGTGCCAATGCAAAAGATAATCAAGGAATGTGGGATAAGTCCATCGGTGGGCATGTCGACATTAACGACGTTGATACTGTGAAAGCGGCTGCGCGCGAAATGATTGAGGAGCTATATAAAGTCGAAGCCGAAGCTCAGGGTGGACACACCAAATCAGAGGCATTCAATGTGAATCCCGATAGACCTAAGTTTTTAGGTGAGTGGAAACCTGAAATGCGTTACACGCTGCCATTCAAAGAAATTGCAGATAAGGAAACTGATATTTACTTCTTTAGAATGGATTATGCACTAAGTCGGATTGTTATTAGTTCGCCACGAATTCTGAATGATGGATCGGTACAACCTGTTAAAGTGTTTGTTGATTTGTACGTTTTTGTAATGCCAAAACATTTTGAAGACACTCTAGGTTCTTTGAAAAATTCGAAGTATGCGTTGTTGGACTTGTATCAATTGAAAGACAATTACCTTCAATCCAGAAATGGCAGCTCTATTGAAATCAACGGAAAGCTTGACTCCTTTAAGGTCACACCTGATTTAGAGTATATAATTAATTCTGGTAGTCTTTGGGAAGAGCAGCTCACATCATTTGTTGATTATTTGAAGGCTGTAATGGGCAATGAATAGCGATGAAATCTGGAGGTGTAAATTTTGAAGAACATTACTCATCCTTTCATAATAACTTTAACAGGCTCCTCACTTTCAGGCAAGTCATATGTGATGGAGAAAATTGTTGAAGCTAGTGAGATGTTGAGAGTTGATGGAATTTCATTTGCCCCCGTTCCAATCCCCAAATATACCACTCGCACCTATCGTGAAGAGGATATAAAGAAAAAGCATAGCGGAAAATTTGTTGATGTGATTCCAGTTGATGAAGTACCTGAAGCATGTGATTTGGTCTACCGAACATATGGCAAAGATTATGGGTTGAAGATTACTGATCTGCAAAGCGAGCTTGACGCTCAGAATACGCCAATTGTCGTAATTAATGACATTAGAGCGGTTGAAGAACTAAAGTCTCTCTTTCCGGGGAGAGTTTTGTCTTTATATCTATTCCGCAGAATACCTAATGTAAAAGACTATGAGAGAGCAAAAGAGGAAAGGGGGAACGTACAGAATCAGGAATATCTTGATCGATACAACAAGGCAATTTCTATGTACCGAATATACATAGAAAACATTGCTGTTTTTGATAGAGTTATTCTCAATGTTAAAAACTACAAGGGCGATCCCGGGGAAATCGATTACACAAAATTGCAAATCATCAATACGCTCCGAGGTGTGTTCGAAGGAAAAATAAAGCTAGCAAAACGTGTAACTAAGTCTCCACGTTTATTTATTATATCAGGAGGGCCTGTTTCTGGAAAAGATGATATCATCCAAGCTGTTAAACGTATGGGGAAACTACAAGCAAGTATTCTCCCTAAATTTACGTCTCGTAGACAAGCTGATGACGATGGCGATGAAATGATATGTCAGTTTGTTCCAAGACGAGATATCACATCTCAGTACGAAACAGAATATAATGAAAAGTATGATGCCTTACTCCAAAAATACGATGTGCCGTTTGATAATGCATTTTCGAGCGAGTGCGAAGAGGCTTACAAATCATCTGGAATAACTGAGCCGTTCTTGGATTATTGTGAAGTGCAGTGGGAAATAAGGAAGCTAAATGAATTAAGAGCACTCGCAAAACCCTTAGATGTTTTTTGGAGAACTGTAAGTGAAACATTAAAGAAGCAGCGTGAGAGTGTTGTCTTATCTAATTTGTTCCAAACTAATGAGGCATATGTTATTGACTTAGAGCAATTGCCCAAGCCGTTAGGAACGAGCAAGGCTTGGGAAGTTAGTTTTGATTATAGCGACTATATTATTTATGGAAACAACAAGTCAATCAGGTATGGATTTGCCGTTTCTGATCTAAAAAGCAGAATGATGGAAGATAATAAACATATAGTGCTGGTGGCCTCTTTGCCAGAAATATTTAGAATATGTAAAAAGCGATTGGGGAGAGGGAAGGTTGTGCCGATATATGCATATTCACAAATTGAAAAAGATGATTTTTTGGAAGCCGTTGACGCTACGATGGCAGAAATGAAGTTGGAAAACCTTGATGATCTCATTCGCTATTCGGAACATATAGTAGAATTTGATCACGTCTTAATATACGCTACCACTTCTCTGAAAAACAGCGAGAGCGGAGTTAAGGAAGAGCTCATTGACCAGATGTTTAGGCTATTTAGAGCCTACTAATAAATTTGAGAGGACGGAACCCATGCCTAGGCTAATAATGATTTCTGGCAATTCTGGAGTAGGAAAAACGTACATTATCAACAATTTCAACCTTCTATCTGAAAACGTTCAAGTCGTTCAGAAGAAAACAACGAGGTCAGCGAGAACATATGAACAAAAAGATAAAACTGCTGAATTAATTTTTGATACCCCAATAGATGAGATTCAAAAAATGGATTTTCACTATAGATATAGAGAGCATTCATATGGCTTTAATCGTAGCGATATTGATGAGGTCTTTGCGAGGGGATTGAGTCCAATCCTGGTTGTGCGCCGAGTTGATTGTCTGCGCCAACTAAAATCTATCTACAGATCTTTTTCTATACTTGTCAAAGTTGAAGACCAATGCTCGATATACAAAACACTTAATAAATATGGTTGTTGCTCTACAGAGATACAACAACGTACCAATCTTGAGTATGAATGGGAGCTTGAAAAAGAATATGAAGGAAACATAGATGTTTTTGACTGCATAGTATATAATTCATATAGCAATAGATTTATTCTTGATATTAACAATAAATTGAATTCGTAAAACATTATGAGGAGGACACATTTTGATTTATATCGCTTATGCTGTTTCAGGCCCGCTAAAACGTGTGTTCATTGAGGCCCTGAAATATGGCTTTTCTTCGACATATGGTTTCAAGGACTCCGAGTTACAAAAGAGGATTAACATTAAAGGGGTAGTTCGGCAAATTGGAAAGCCTGAAAAATATGATGACTTCGAACTAAAGCTTTACAATTCATCCGAGGAACTTCTGCAAGAATATGAAGAACGTTATTCTTATGTGAACGAAGGAGAGCACTTTGCTGTTAGTAGAATTCAAATAGAAAAAAGTATAATGCAAAAGAATGATCACTTCATCATATGCAACGACCCTAGTGTAATAAGCAATATCGTGTCAGACTTTGAACCGAACGTAAAATTACTTCATTTTTCACTTCGGAATTACTATATAGCGCTTAAAACTTTGTGCGCTACTTATGATGATGATTACGATGATCGACTTCAGAAAATTATTGAATTCGAGAGAAAGTTGGAAGAGTCTGGAATTCAATATGATGTCGATTTAAAAATAGAAAATAACGAACAGAACAGACCTCTTGAACAAATGATTTGGGAGGCTTTAGACCCGAGAATAAACAATAAATACTTTTGTTGGCGAAATCTCCTCAGTACCGACTCGGAGGGCGATGCATTTGAGCAAAATGACAGTATGCGATTTGAAAAAGACTATGGCAACGTGATTTACAGTTCAGCTTTTAGACGTCTGCAAGACAAAGCGCAAGTCTTCCCGCTGGAGAGATATGATTACGTTAGGACGAGACTAACCCATTCGATTGAATGTGCCACTATAGCTGAACAACTCGGACTAAAATCAATTGCTATTATTAAGAAGCACCCAGAATCAGGGTTTATTGAGTTGTGCAACAAGATACCAATGCTGTTGAAAACGGCATCGCTTCTTCATGATATGGGGAATCCTCCTTTCGGTCACTTTGGGGAGGGCATTATACGAGATTGGTTTAGAGATAATCTTGATAGAACATTTGGAAATGTTCCGTCATTAAAAATTTTATTAGGACAAAATTCAGACCAGTTAAATGATCTTATGAACTTTGAAGGTAATGCTCAACTATTGAGGCTTGTATCAAAATTGAGTATGACGAATGGCCGTTGTGAAGATGGCCTCAATCTGACATACGCAACACTGGCGACAATCATTAAATATCCTGTAAGTTCATCTGGAATCAACGCCTCAGTTCTATCGAAAAAGAAACTGGGCTATTATACAACAGAAAGGGAGTTGTTCAGCTCTATTCAGAGTCGAGTTCGTCTAAATGAACACAGACATCCTCTCACCTTTTTATTGGAGGCTGCGGACGATATATCGTATTTGGCTTCTGACTTGCAGGACGCCCATCATAAAGGATTAATACGGATGCCCATTATCAAGCAGGAATTAATGAATCTACAAAATGAGCTTGATAAAGATGCAAAAATAAAATTGCAACAAATTCTAGATTCATTCGAACAGTGTTCTATCGTTTCTGAATACCATTTGTCCGAGGATATTTTGCTTAGCTTTGTCTGCGATAGCCTTCGTAACACCTTGATAGACGAGAGTGTTATCGCATTCGACCAGAATTACACCCGGATTATGGAGGGCGATTTTGAAAAGGAATTATTGCAATGCATGAGTTTTTCTCTCAACATTGTTAATTGTTTGCGCAGGCTTCTTAGGCAATACGTTTACGATGAACCTAATATCATTAAATCTGAAATAAGTGCTTCCAAAATTTTAGGAACTCTCTTGGATGCATTTATCCCTGCTGCTCTTTTATTTGATTCGGGCGAAGAGCCAAGCAGTTTGCACTCCAGAATCCATCTTCTTTTGTCAGAAAACTATAAGCACATCTGCTCTGTCCATAATCATGAAATAAATAAAAATCCGCAGCTTACCCAAAACGAAAAGAATATTAGGATAGCATTTAACAAGGTGTTGCTTGCAACAGACTTTGTGTGTGGTATGACTGATTCATATGCAAAAAACATGTACAATATAATATGTGCACAGTCATAGTCCTTTATATGCCCTCGCTGCTCGAAGTTCTGTCGAACGTTGTCTTTCCTTGTGTTTTAGTGCTGACGAGTTGCATTTATGTTGTGGTATTGATGCTGTCGTCTAAAACCAGCCTGTGCAACTAGGCTCGAATCATTACCTCGTCATCAACATACACCGTCTCCAGCTCCGTTCCGCCCTCATCTCAGACATAAACCTCAACTTCAAGCGGCTCATACTGGTACTCCCGCAGATATTCGCCTCTCGCCTTGCGAAAAGCAAGCGCCGCCTCAAAATCAATTTGGAAAGAGAAGCAAAGCCCGCAAACCTGCGTAATATCAAGGTTTTTAAAATCCTCCAGAGAATGCTTCCCTCCCAGGCGGCGATTGCGGCGAAGTAATGTAAGTAGTAAATAATTGGTAGGAGGGGCCGTGCGCGGCCCCTCATTTCTGTAAATCCCTAAGTAATGTGAAAAACACTGGAATTATTTTAAGGAATCGCTTGACTTTCATAATTTAGTGTGCTATGATTTTGAAGTAAGAGGCGGTGGTTCGAACAGTGGTTTAGAATAGGGGGGATGGCTTATGGACCGCTTTTTTGGGGTTGTCATGGCACCATTGGTGATTACGTCATTGGCGCTGTTTTTGCGCAATGTTATCGGGTTTTCCCCAAGCAACTTTCGTAAAAATTTTGAAGGAGAGCTTATAGCGTCACCTGTTGAACTTATTCTTCTATGCTCTGGAATTTTACTAGAAATGTTGCGATTCTTAAAAAGCCCTTACACGGTGGCAATGCTTGTATTGGTATATATCCTTGGCTTAGCAATCTTTATAAGTCTCAGCATCGCAAACACAGAGACTTGGAAAAGCGGTGATTCTAAAAAAGCTTACAAGCTTACAATGGGTACTACTATATCAGCAGTCTCCATATTCATAATACTTGTTCTTACGATGGCCTTAATGGAAATGACAGGAGGGATAGAATGATAAGCACCGGAATGAATTTGCCGACAACAACGATGGAAAATACATATAGAATAAGAGGACTGTTTTCAGGAATACTAAAATCAGAAGAACATAACAATAAAAAGGATGATAATACAAGGAAGGATGATAGCTCCATGAAAGACCGCATTGTACCTATAATTTCGTGTGCTCTCGCAATTGTCACAGGACTTGCTGCTGCCATTTTGCTTGTTTTTTATTTCGTTAAAATTCAAAACATTAGTTTTTCTGAGCATTTGAAAGTAATCATGCCTGTTGGTCTTGCGATGTTATTTATGACTGCCATTGTTATATACTTATACCGTGCGATTAAAAAGCGATGAACTCAAGATTCAAAAGCCCTCTCCTGAGCAGTTCCTCTCAGGCGGAGATCGCCAGTCTGGCGGACAAGAAATAAGTCGCGGCCTTCTTTCGCGAATTGAATGATTTTACAGTGATGTAAGGGGGACGGTTCGCCGTCCCCTTCGCTGTTGCCCAAAGTGACAACAGCGTGGTTTTTTCGCCCCTCTGTCTTGACGATGAACCGTTCCGTCAAAGGTCTACCGTCTGCCGTTGGGTACGGAACCTGCGGTTTCCCTCAGCGAGAGGAATCAGCGGCTGGACAAGGAGGCTTTCACGGATAGCCTCCGCCTTGCGCCAGTCCTCCTCGCTGATGATCGGCTCGAAATCGCCTTTTACCATCATCAGCGTTGAGTGATCCCCGTTGATAACCCGTTTCTGCTCCAGATAGTTATTGGAATAGGACTTTCCGTAAACGAGATAGCCCATATACGTTGGGTTCGCGATGATACGCCCCACGTTGGAGCAAGTCCATTTCACCTCGCCGGATGCCGCTTTGCGGCGCAGTAGTGTCAGTTCGTTGGCGATTTTCTTTGAGCCAATATTACGGTTGAGGTACATTTCGAAGATCATCCGCACGGTTTCGGCCTGGTCGGGGTTGACAACATAGGCGCTGCCCTTGCGGTCATACCCCATGATGTTGCCCGTACCATAGATAACACCGTTGTCGCGGCTGATTTTCTGCCCCGCCTTCACCCGCTCGGACACCTTCCGGGATTCCTCCTGCGCCAGCGTCGCCATGATGGTCAGGCGAAGCTCGCCGTCGCCGTCCATTGTCCAGATGTTATCTTCGACAAAATAGACCTCCACACCGAGATTCTTTAGTTCACGGGTGGCGGTTAGGGTGTCCACCGTATTCCGGGCAAAGCGGCAAACCTCGCGGGTCACGATTAAGTCGAATTTGCCCTGCCGGGCGTCCTCAAGCATTTGCAGGAACGCCGGGCGCTTCTTCGCCTGGGTGCCGGTGATCCCCCTGTCGAGATATGTTTCCAGCACTGTCCAGTTCTGATGATATTTGGCCTGGTCGTCGTACCACTGGATTTGGTTTTCAAATGCGGATAGCTGTGCCTC
>JGI24702J35022_10001763_pt1 | contig 13364 bp, 7 predicted proteins | sample TergutTh196P4_FD_35022 | JGI IMG/M metagenome (IMG submission 35022)
ATATGGTTCATCCTGCTTGGTGAACGCAGTTCATGGGTGGCTGGATCGCCGCGCCCTTCGGGCTCGCGAAGACGTGTAAAACAATCGCCGCGCCCTTCGATGGTGCGAAGGAACTGAAAAAGTCTGGGAGCGTGGGCGTCCAATGTCATTTACTTAAGATGATTAACAAGTGAAATAAACACTTTATGTGTTTTCGTTTCTTTGATATGTGGAAATAGTTGCCACGTCGCGTTTTGACTCTCATAGCAGGGAAAAAGCAATAGCCCCGAAGGGGCGTGACATCTATAACCTCCGGTGTCAACCGGAGGCAGCAACATCATCCACAGTGTTTTAGCCCCGAAGGGGCGTTACAGTACTACAGGCGAGATAGATTTTTACACATAGCATATTGTAACGCCCCGTTGGGGCTTATTGGATTATAGGATTCTCATACCTCCGGCTGACGCCGGAGGTTATCTTTGTCGCGTCCTTTCAGGACGCATCGTGTTGATTAAACCGAATTGAAAAGATTTTCTATCTCTGTGTCCTCTCTCGCCTCTCTCGAGAAATCAATTCTTTTCAACAAAAATGTTAAGTTAATGACATTGTGAAGGCATCGCCCCCTAACAGGACAATTCCGGCAAGCCCTTGAAAAACAGGTGAGGCGGCAGAATGCCGCCCCTACAACGTTTCAATTTAACGATTATTTTACATCTACGGGACGACAACCTGACGAGAACGTTCCGGTTATCAGGAAAGGACGCCCCGTGTGCGTCCCCTACAGTTCTATGGGGCGATGGTTGTGGTTATTTTGCAATACATAGCAGCGTTGGGCAGTTTGGGAAGCGTTCCGGTTATCAGAACTAAAATCTTTCTCTCCAATATTGAACATGAGGAGTCAGTTCTTCAAAATTAAGCTCAGGGTCCGCTCCCTGGGGATTTGAAGGCATATTTCCCGGTGCGTTAACCTCAAAAAGGCTCATATTTCCAATATCTAAAACGCTTGCAAAATTACCTACCAGCTCCCTGATGCCCGCTCCCGGATTAAGTTCTTTAACTGACAATATCAAAGTGTTTGCGCCCGGATTACCTGACATTCCGGCTATTTTTACGTTTTCCAGAGATATCGCCGGTTTATCAGGAATGACCGAAAGACCTGTAGATGGATCAATAGCATATAATCTGCCTAAGCCAATTTCGCTGCAAGCCTCTTGCGACATTGATCCGGCATGAGGGATGAAAGTTGCAACATACAGAACATTATTCATTAAATACGGTTCCGCCGATAAATATTCGGCTTCAGCCATGTTTTCGATCCTCGGACGTAACATAAGTACCCAGCCATAGTCGTCCATTCCATATTCAATCCCTAACTCATCAGGTTCATATTTGTAATCTTCGCCATAATTTCCATATTTTTCCGGAATTCCATCAGAATAATATGGCATTTTTCTTACATTTGCGTTCGAAGGGGTTATCCCCAAATTCAGTTGATTTGATTTCAGAAGATTGCCGACGTTTAGTCCAAACATAAACTGTTCTTTATTTATTAACTTTTTGGAATCCGCTACATTGCTCCCCGGCGCATATAAATCTGAAGTCCCTCCTAATAGCCAGGTATAATTATTTCTTGATTTTGCGAGTATCATCTTCCTTGGAATAGCTACCGGGTCACCGCCGTTAAGCGTTCTGAGCTGAAATATGCTCTTTAATTTCCATTGTTGTAGAGTAGTGCCTTCCATGTTACATTGCATGACATTTCCTTCACTGTCCGCAGTATAGAATGCTATTGCTTTTTTATCTGGATTTTCTTGATAAATGACAGGAGATATTCCCATTCCAAGTTTTGCACCGACAGGCGCTTCAAATCCCGTCGAAGCATTTGAGTTTGAATCAATTTTGCGCAGTATAAATCCATTTACCGGATTGAAAAAGTAAAACACTTTGCCTTGTGAATTACCTACTCCAAGCTTATGACCAAGACCGCCGGGTAAAACTCCAATCGTATCGTTACCTCCGGCAGCAGGTGTGAAATAGACGCCGGGAACAATGGTTAAACCTAAATCCGTGTAATCATAATTACTTGCAGTCCCTGTTGCAGCTTCACCCCAACGCTTCATCCTTTGATTGACCGAATAATTACCGTCATCGTCGTCATACCTGGCGTTCTCAATTGCCCAGACAAACGCCGGTTCTTTTTTAGAACTATCCATTTCGGTTATATCCATTGTGTAAAAACCATTCCCGCCATGACCGAGATATCCTGTCAATAAAGTTCTGACAATACCCTGGTATTCCACATCTCTTGCTATAAGCATTCCATCAAGTAAAATCATGGGGTTTGACCTTACCCTCGTAAGTCCGTTTCCATCTATCCAGATATCTTTATCAAACTTCATATTTTTTATTTTGTACTGGAATATATTAGGCGGTATAAACCCCCATACTTCGTTGCCGTTCATATAATTAATTGCGTGAAGAACTCCTCTGTTTGTTTGAATATAGACGACAGCATCACGGTTATTGATAGCGCTGTTATCAATTAAAGACTTATGTTTGGGTCTTCCTACCACGGTAATACCGGAATTGACCATATCGCCAAGTATCCCTACCGATTCAATTGCCCCTGAGTTATGCTCAAATTCCAATAGCCAGTCTCTGAATCTTTCCGAGTAATCCTTTGGAATATCCGCGTTCTGTTCAAGTATTTTGGCGTCCATATTCCTAATCTCAAGAGTATTGGCGTTAATTGTACCCAAAGATGTATAAAGCGCTCTCTCCCGCCCTGTATTGACCATGCCTCTGTTTGCTTCCCATTGCTCAATGCTTCCTTTATCCTTTAGTACATACTTGCCAAGCCATCCATTCCATTGGTCAAGAGGATTGATTTTGTAAGCGGCGCCAAAAACAACGCGCGAGTCTGGGTCCGTTATGTTATCAATTACAGCAGGCAAACTTACAGTACCGTTTCCCATCTTTTCGACATGTATGCGTTTTAACACGTTATTAAACGCATTTACCAATCCAGGGACATCGTTGGCAATTTCAGGCGTCGCTTCAGGGTTATCAACATATTGTCCTCCGGAAACGAGTATCGGATCTCCTGCTTTAGCCATTTCGTAAAGGTCTGTTCTAACCTGTTTAATTTCAGGTTCTTCATCCGGCTTCTCTTCCGGCAAAAAACCCACTACAATAGTGCGTACCCCGGAGTCCATTTCGTAGTTTTGCTCTACCCACCCGGAGCCGTCAAATCTTCGTCCCCGCATTGTTCGCGTCCTGTTAAACAGTTTTCTTACAGCCTCTGCCGGCGGATAGTTGGGAACAGCGTTGCTGCCCGCGCAGAAAACAATCAGCCAGTTTTGCTGGCACGACCCGGTAACGGGGAAAAAACCGATGGTATCACTACCAAAATCTACTCCGTCTATCCCATTTTCGACTGTGCTTGCAGCAGGATTAAAAAAGTCCAGTACGCTTCCGACAGCTTGCCCCGTAGGTAAGCCTTCCGAGTTTATGGACGGATCAAGGTAAATCGTGTTAATTTTCGTTGAGCCGGCGTTAGTTCTGGGCGAAACCGCAAATTGAATCATACGCTCGCCTGTAGGTTGTAAGTTTATATCCCTATCCGTAATAGTTTTCCCTCTGTGAAACGGAAAATTAACGCCTTCGCTCGCGTCACGCCCGCCATAAATTGCGGTTGACAAGAGCGTCAAAGATGACGCCCAAAATTCATCCTTCACCGGTCTTGATTCAGCCCCTACCAGTCTATATGGGCTGACAACCGAATAAATGCCCTTATACTTTTCGTACCCGCTTATATAGTTCCTGAAATCATCAAGTTGCGCTGTTTTGTTATATCTTTCGTCAGAACCTTTCGTATAAAACTTATTAAACGGAACGTACATAATTGAACGGCTGATGGCATTCCATATATTATCACCAGCCGTCCTGTCCTGATATAAAGGTATCCAAACTCCGCGTTTAGCCCATTGTGACATATATGCTCCGTCAATTTCTACTCCTTCAACATCTTTGGTATTTGCATATTGACCGGTAACATAAGGAGCAGCGTTTCCATATGGAAAAGTCTCAGTTGACCCATAATAATCCCTATGTTTTTCAAAGGCGCCCGGGCGCGCGTTTTTTGTTGCAATCGAAACAGCGCTTAAGCTCGTTGAAATATCCTGATAACTTATTGAAACTGCCACGTTCATCCGGGAAAATATGTTGCTGTTCGTTTGATCGGTAAGACGCCAAAGGACAAGCTTCATTTTATATAGCCTGCTGTCATTTGGGACAAGATACTTATTAGCTAAATTAATGGGAACAGGCGGCCTTTCAGAGCCGGGCTCAGGAACCCAAACACCGTTTTCATCTTTTATATATTTCAACGGAATATAGTTCCTAAGCGCCGAATAAGCTTCATTAGCTTCCGTAATGGCTGTAGTCCAATCACTGCCTGCAAGAGTTCCGACAACTCCTGAATTTGGCAAATTACTGTTAATGCTGAAATTGGGAGCTGCAAGAGAACCGTTGCTGCTAATCCACTTATCATAATTCGCAAGATGACGGTTTCTGAATGTCAATAGGAAAGGTTTGTTTGGATCGGATGTGTAATAACAGTCTGCGTTTCCAATTACATTATTGCTTTCATCTAAATCGCGTCCATAGCGGCTATATGAAGTCGATACGCCTAATCCGCTATAAATATCTGTTACCTCTACTCCATCAATTACCGGCGGACGCATTCCATGTCCATATGTGCTATCTTTAAGCATATTTGCCCTCTCCGGGATGCTTCTTCCATCATGCTCATTTGGCATAACTCCCCATGGAGCGAAAGTCATAGCCGTACTCGTATCCAGGAAAAGCATGACATTTGGATCAAGTCCTTTTGAAACGACATCTTCGTTTAAATAATCAGTTTTGTAGTAACTTCGCAGAATTAATTCACCAGCCAAAGCAACCTCAGTACAAATAATAAATGAAAATACAAATAGTAATAATAAACTTAAATAAATTATAATATTTCTTGGCTTCATAATAATAATCTCCTTTCAAATCAGATTTTTCATAAACCCATAATTCTTTATTAAACCTATGGGCAACAAACAAGTGCGTTAAGTAAGATCTGAATGAAGGCGTCTCCTGTAATTCCGACCAGCTAATTGACTCGGGTTAGACCATATACGACTGACATCTTCATAGCCATACTATAGTTTCCAGAGTCATCCTCTACTGTAGTAACAAAGAAAATGATTTAATACGACCAAATTTTTTTCCTTATTGTTTAATCGGAGGAATTTATATCTTCTTTAAGACTTGAGGAGAAAATAGGTGATATAGTGGGGACCAAAAAAGCGCGGCTTGCTGCCGCGCCTAAATGTAATCATATCGTTGTGTGGTGTATACAGTATTTACAGAATTTATCTTTGTTTTTTCGTAAAAAACCCAACTCCTGTTTTTCAGGCTATATTTGTTGACGCCACATTGCATACAGTTCGATGTTTTCAGTTATTGTTATAACCTGACCATTTACGTAACTAGTTCCTAATCCGTCTGGTCTGGAGTTCCAGCCATATAAAAAAAACCTGCTTTTAGTATACCCCTGACTTTTGATGGTATATTCAGTATCAGCTTCGACTGATTCTTCACTGGTTTGCCCAACGCCGCCGTTTGGATGGTAGATTACCGTCAATCTAGCAGACGAACGACCGCGTACCGCCATTTCAACCAAGCCGTCGCTACCCATACTTATGAGGGAAGTCTGGTCCGCTCTCGTAAACGTATCGGCAGATAACGGTTGCTTCAAGACGAAACATGTAATAACCAGCGCTAACGCCAGAGCTGTAATCGTAACTTTTATTTTTTTAGCATGTGATTTTTTTCTCATTTTTCACGCGTCCTTTTTCTTTAAATTCAAATGCATTGATTATTTTACATTTGATACCCCAACGTCAGTTAAGCCGTTTCTTTTTTTAAAATCAACAATCCTCACTATATCATCGGTAAAAGACATACTATTGGGAACATATATCTTGAGCTCTCCCATCTCCACAATAGAATAGTCCTCAGTTACTTCCGGTAATCCGCCCTTCACGAGGGCAAAACGATTACCCTGTGGTCAGGCGTAATACGTATCGGAAATCCAGGCAATCCCCGAGTCGTCATATGAATTTAATAACTCTAAGGCTTTTGGAGTGATATCCACGCTGGTAACTGTCATTAGCATAATCAACATGCAAATAGCACAATTCACGTATCTCATTGGAATCTTTCCCTCCAATACTGAATATGAGGCAATAATTCCTCAAAATCAAGTTCCGGATCCCCGCCAACGGGTTGAAATGGGGTTCCAGCCGGCCCGTCTACTTCAAAAAGCCCGTTTCCTATATCAATAGCATTTGCGAATTTATCGAATACCTCNCTTTTNGAATCTATNCTAAGCTCTTTTGCCGACAATACCAAGCGGTTATTATCCCTGTTGCCTGTTAATCCTACGATTTTCATATTGTCCAATATTATTGACGATTTACCATTTTCCATTGCNGATAAGCCTGTTGAAGGATCAAGCGCATATAGCTTTCCTACGCCAACATCGCTGCAAATTTCATCCGCTCTCGTACCCTCAAAAGGTATGAAAGTCGCCAGATANAGAATATTGTTCAANAATAATGGATTTGCCGATAAATACTCAGCTCCGGAAACGCCAAACTTAGGGCGAAGCCTNAGCACCCATCCGTAGTCGTCCATTCCTTTACTGACCCCCAGCAAATCAGGATCGTAGTTGTAAACCTCCGTCCCATACTTTCCATATTTGTCCTGTGGTATATCATCAATGTAATACCGCATTTTTCTTATAGCACCGTTTGAAGGGGTTATCCCCGTATTCAACTCGCTGGATTTCATAATATTATTGGTATTTAGTCCAAATATGAACTGCTCACCGTTTATTATCCTTTTCCGTTCATCGGCGTCGCTGCCTGGCGCGTATAAATTTGAAGTCCCTCCAAAAAGCCATGTAAAATTGTTCCGCGATTTTGCCAATAACATCTTCATTGGAACAGCGACCGGTAAATTCGCAGCAGGTGGAAGAGCTATGTTACCCTCATACTGGAACATTCCTCCAAGCGTCCTGAGTTGAAATATGCTCTTTAACGTCCAATTCTGTGACGCCGTTTCCGTTTTGCATTGAAGGATATTTCCTTCGCTGTCCGCAGTGTAGAATGCTATTGTTTTCTTGGCGCCGTTTTCCTGATATATGACAGGGGATATTGCCATTCCAAGTTTTCTGCTAACAGGCGCTTCAAATCCTGTTGAAGCATTTGAGCTTGAATCAATTTTCCGTATTATTGCCCCATTTGTCGGGTTAAAAATGTAGAATGCCTTGCCTTGCGTATCATTTGGATCTTGAAGCTTATGACCGAGACCGCCCGGCAAAACTCCAACCGTCTCTCCGTCGACAGGGTCAAAATAAACGCCCGGATTAATGGTCAGGCCTAAATCCGTATAATTATAATTAGGCATAACGCTGCCCCCTGTTGTCGCAATACCCCAACGCTTTATCCTATCGGCGTTATTAGGCGCAGTAGTATCATTAGCAATATCATACCTTGCGTTCTCTATAGCCCATCTGAATACAGGAGCTTTTGTAGAGCCATCCATTTCTGTGATATCCATAGTATAAAAACCATTTCCGCCATTTCCAAGATATCCGGTCAATAAAGTTCTCGGAGTACCTTGGTATACTACATCTCTCGCAATAAGCATTCCATCAAGTAAAACCATGGGGTTTGAGCTTACCCTCGTGAGTCCGTTGCCTGCCAACCATTCATTTGTGTTTATTGTGTCAAATTTCAAATTCCTTATCTTGTTTTGGAATATATTGGGCGGGATAAATGCCCATAATTCATTGCCGTTCATATAGTTAAGCGCGTGAAGAACTCCTCTGTTGGTTTGAATGTAGACAGCGGCGTCACGGCTGCGAATTGCACTAATGTTGCTCGAGCTTAAATCTTTATGTTTAGGTGTTCCTACCACGGTAATGCCGGAATTGACCATATCGCCCAGTATCCCAACCGCATCGCTTGTCGCAGTATTACCATATGTCAACAACCAATCTCTAAATGGAGTCCAGTATCTATTTGGAACAGCAGGACTGATAAGCTGTTGTATTGTAGTTGGAGTAATAACCTGAACCGCAGTATTATTAGAGTTTTGCGAGCCTGAAGAAGTATAAATCTCTCTGTCATTCATTCTGCTTAACATACGGCTGTTTGCTTCCCATTCTTCCGTGCTCGTTGTCCCGTTTAAATAATATTTTCCAAGCCATCCATTCCATTGGTCAAGAGGGTTAATTCTGTAGGCGGCGCCAAAAACTACCCGCACATCCGGATCCGTTGTATTGTCAATTACAGCAGGCAGGCTGACAGTTCCGCTTCCCATCTTTTCTACATATATTCGTCTTAAAACATTATTAAACGCTTTTATCAATCCCGGAACATCAGAAGCAATTTCCGGCGTCGCTTCAACATTTTTAACATAAGTTCCGTCCGGAAGAAGTATCGGATCCCCTTCCTCAGCCATTGCTTTAAGGGTAGCTCTGACCGCCTTGATTTCAGGTTCTTCATCCGACTTCTCTTCCGGTAAAAAACCAACTACAAGAGTACGCACTCCCGAATCCATTNNATATGAACTGTTCTCAACCCACCTGTTTCCTTCCAATCGACGTCCGCGCATTGTACGCGTATTCTCAAAAAGCCTTCTTACAGCCTCTTCTGGCTTGTAACCGGGAACAGCGTCTATACCCGAACAGAAAACAATCAGCCAATTTGACTGGCATGACCCAATAACAGGGAAAAAGCCGGCAGTATCATTGGTGAAACTCAAACCATCCGCCCCATTTGTGCCAGCAGTCGTCGCAGGGCTGAAAAAGTCTATTACACTTCCGATAGCCTGACCTGTTGGCAAGCCTTCCGAATTGATTGACGGATCAAGGAAAACGACGTCCTCTTCAGTTGAACCAGCGTTATCTTTTGGCGTAGTAGCATATTGTATCATATACTCATTGGTGCCGTTAGTGCTGCCCGAATTGGTTATCCTCAAGCCTTTATGAAACGGAAAATGTGCGCCTTCGCCGCTATTGCGACCGCCGTAAATCGCTGTCGATAAAAGCGTCAGACCTGACGCCCAAAACTCATCTTTCAAAGGTCTGTTTTCCATGCCCATTAGTTCGCCATCAAGTTTATAAATTCCTGTATATTTTTCATAACCGCTCATATAGCTTCTGAAATCATCAAGCTGCGAAGTTTTATTTACGTTTCCGCTCGCATCTCTCGCATAAAATTTATTAAAAGGAACGTACATTGTAGCGCGGCTTAAAGAATTCCAAATAGGATCACCTGGCGACCTATCCAGATACAATCCCACAAGAACTCCGCGATTGGAAATTTGAGACATGAATGTTTGCCCGGCAAAGTATCCATCTAAATCTTCTTCTCTTGGATCAGCAGCATCTCCAGACAAATTGGTGACGTAAGTAGCGGCGTTACCATAGCGTAAAATCTTTGTCGCCCCATAGTATCCCCTGCGTCCCTCGCCCACGCTCGGCAGCATGACGTCAGGCGACGCGTTTTTGGTTGCCACAGAAAGAGCATTATACATACCATGTAATGGATCATTTCTTACCAAATGCTGATAAGTTATAGCAACACCCACGTTCATACGGGACAATATCTCGCTGTTAGCCTGATTCGTAAGGCGCCAAAGCGCTAACTTCATCTTGTATATCCTGCTGTCATTAGGAACGAGATACTGATTCGCTAAATTCGTGGGGACAGGGTTCACACTGATTGTTGGATCAACCATCCAATAACCATTGGCGTCTCTTACATATCTTGTAGGTATATAATTTCTCAGTGCCATATATTCTAATAGGGCAGCGTTCCTTTCCGCTACGGATGGAGTTCCTCCTACCAGGGCGCCGGTTGGCAAATTCGTTGTATTTGGAGAAACAAGTTGACCGCTNCTATTTATCCAATTGGTGTAATGGGCAAGGAGGCGATTTCTGAATGTCAGGAGGAAAGGTTTGTCCGGATCGGAAGTATAATAACAATCCGCGCTGCCAATATAATTATTGGAACTATCCAAATCGCGCCCATAGCGGCTGAATGAAGAGTAAAGGCTCATGCCGCTTCCTCCCCTGATCTGCGTTGTTTCCTCGCCATCAATCACCGGAGGGCGCATTCCGTGTCCATATGTGCTCTGTGCAAGCAAAGCAGCTCTTTGATATATATCTCTAAAGTCAGTTTTATACGGCATTACTCCTTCTAAAGTAAATGTCATAGCAGTGCTCGTATCCAACAGGAGCATAACATTTGGGTCTACTCCTTTTGTAACGACATCTTCAGGCATATAGTCAGCTTTATAAAATCCTTTCAAATCCGTTGTCGTGCCGGCAAAAGCAAATCCGTCGCAATAGAATAATGAAAAAGATAATAACGCTATGCATAAAATAACACTTTTGTATTTCATAATATAAGATCTCCTTTCTGTCAAAATGAACAAAATCTAAGGTATTACCTGAAGAAATGCTTCCTCCGTCGTTCTAACCAGCCTTTCTGGATTACCATGTGTGCTGTTTGCCGTATCATATATTCTGACTCTGATAAGGTATGCGCCATAGTTGCTAAACGCACCACTAAAGCCAACGTATGGTTCTTCAAATTCATTATAGTCAGAACCATCTTTGCCGATATCTTCCCACTCAGGTCCGCTTCCTCCTTCAATATAAAAAGACGGGGGAAGTTCATGCAGATCAGCAATAGGAAACGTTGCGCTGTTTATACCTTCTACGCGGTAATTTGCGTCATATACATTCACTTCTACTATTTGCGGACCATTTAAATTCACATCAGCGCTAAATGCAAACCTTTCCGGATTGACGCCATCATAAATAATCAATCCATCCAAGTTTGTAATGGCGTTTTCCGGAAATGCTTCATCCTGATTTTCTTTACCATGAAGAACTCCAACACCGGCGCCGCCTCTTGAAATGTTTTCCGCTACTATTTCACCCTTCATCATCTCTATATAGTTTCTTGCAATGATCGTATTATCATACGCTTGTCTGTATTCCGAGAAAAACCTGGTAAACGTAGTCACGGTACTAAACATTGCGGCAATTAAAATAAGACCTACACCAACAACAATTAAAGCTAATATAAGGGCAAACCCTTCATGTTTTTTATTGGTTATACTATTCATAATATTCATTAGTTTCTTATCCTCCATGTCATGCTTTCTACGAGAATTCGATAACCCCTATTCGCGTTGTCAATAAAACTGATCGGCACATGATCAGGAAGCTGCGATTTCATGTATTCAACATTATAGGGAGAGCTTATCCCGGCATGAGTATTTCCATAAGCTACAGTATACATAGTAAGAATACGGCGTTCATCATCGAAAGTAAAGTAAACGCCTAATACGTTGGAAGCCAGAATGTTATCCGTATAGTTTGTAATGTCTTCATATATTCGCTGATAAAGGATTCCTTCATGCACAAAAATACAAGCCGCTTGTACCAGATGAACTTCTTCATAGCCCTGCAGCGAACCTTCAAAAGTATAATTCCCTCCGTAAGGATCGCTGGAATATGGTGAAACTCTTGCTCTTATAATATCGCTGTATTGATCTATACCCTCATACATTCCGTCCTCCTCTATGAGAAGAGGAACTCTAAAAGATGGAAATACAATCCAGGATCGCACGCTTGCGCCTCTATTCGCGTTTGAAACGCCGATCCGGCGACCAAAATTATACTCAAAATCAGCAAGTCTTCTGACATCTCCGCTTTCAAGAAAAGTAAAACTAATTGGATCAGTACTTTCGCTTGAAAAAATTCTTGTGCCATTATTCCACTCAGAGCCTCTCTGCAATCGTATATTGGTAGGCACAGACCATGCATAAAACAGTTCCTCTCCTGCAAATACTCTGGCGCCTGCTACCGGTGTTCTGGCAAGAAGAGCCTGATTAGTAATATCATTGTGAGCGCCATTCATACCCAAAGTTACAGGTCCGCCCCAACTCCTGTCAACCCATGTTCTGTCTCCCATATATGCCATTACCGGTTGAGGATTATATGCAGGACCGGTGAATGAAATATTGAAAGAACCCGTTCCTGCGGAATTATTTGGCATTCCCAAACCAATGTTTGTAAATTGCGGCCTCAGAGCATTCATTGCAAATTCTACTTCCCTGGCGGCATTAACCTGGTCTTCCGTTTGGGAATAAGAGCTAAGAGTTATAAAAAACGCTGAAACAGCAACGCCGCCAACTATGGCAGTAATCAACAGGACAATCATAATTTCAGCAATAGTAAAAGCAGGAAAACGCGCGCGCTTTACAGTCCAATTCAACCCAGTTTTATTATTCATCGGACTAACCTCTGCTTTTGTACCTGTCATCTGATACGGTTCTGTTGCTGAATATGTTATATGTTGAATTCATTTCTCTTCTCGACCTGTCGGTATCAGTTAAAANTATTCTTACATAAACNAGTNTGTCATCATACGAAACAACAGGAGTTTCAATATTTGCATAATTCCCTACGGCATCAATATCCCGCACCAAATTAAAAACATCTCCGCTTATAATTGCTCCTGCCTCAACGGATTCCAAAGTATGAAAAAATGACACCATGGACTTATGAGATACAACATATTTTCTTCCTGTTATTTGCATTGTTGATGTTACATAGGCAGTTTGCAAGATGGCGCCTACGGTAAACGCCACTACTATTATCAATATCAAAGTCTCAATCATAGCAAATCCATTTTTTCTTTTTTGACGCAGTTTCCTAAAATAAAATAATAAATTAATCATAATAAATATCCTCCTTTACAAAATAAAATAATAATACGAAATAAACATAATAATCAATAAAAATACTCAACTTACTTGTAACAATCAAATACAATAATGAAGGATTATACCATTTTTATTGATTAATTGATATGGTTTGAAGATAAATTTTAAAATGCATAATGTCACGCACAATGTCTCATGCAATTCCTTTATCGACTGTAAAGTTAGCATATTTTAGCAATTATAGGACGAAAATTCAAATTTCAAAATCGCGCCGCAGGCGAGGCAACCATGACGCCTGTCGACCTAACGGTTCTATATAACCATCATCTGGGTTTTAATAACGGGCGGCGGCGTCCTGAAAGGACGCAATGTCAATAACCTCCGGTGTCAACCGAAGGTATAAGAATACCAAAATCTCAAGAAGACCAACGGGGTGTAACCATATGGTATAGGAAAAACCTGTCGCCTGTAATTCTGTAACGCCCCTTCAGGGCTACAGATTATGGGGGCGCCTCTTG
>JGI24702J35022_10001764_pt1 | contig 13363 bp, 9 predicted proteins | sample TergutTh196P4_FD_35022 | JGI IMG/M metagenome (IMG submission 35022)
AAATCCATTAATTGGAGAATATTTATGCCTGAATCAAATTTTGCAAAATTTAGAATAGAAGTATTTTATAAAAAAGATGATCCGAGAGGAACTGCATTTAAGAATAGATTTATAGATTTAGGTTATACTATTGATAAAGTATATTTAAGCGATAATTATCTGCTGAATATTACTATAGAGCCGCCGGAGGCGGCTCTGACAAATAAGGTTGATGAAGAATATAATAGAGTTAAAGAAGCTGCAGAGATGTTAAGCCAGCCTGTTACACAGGATTTTATAATAAACAAACCATATAATCCTGAAAATTTTGATTATTGTATAGAGATAGGATTTCTGCCCGGGGTTACGGACAATGTTGCAAACAGTGTCAGAGAATCCTTAGAGGATTTCTTAAAGAAAAAAATAGATAAGGAGAAAGCTGTTTTTTATACAACATCATATTTTTTTAAGGGAGAGTTGAGTGAAGATATAATTCAATCAATCGGCAGAGAATTATATAATCCATTAATCCAAAGGATAAAAATTTTATCTAAGAAGCAATACATCTCGGAAAATGGAATGGGATATTTAATTCCGATAGTTAATATTTCAGAGAGCGATACTGTTGATAGAATAGATTTAAACATAGACGAAGAGTCTTTAATACAATTAGGTAAGGAAGGAATACTAAACAGTGACGGTTCAAGAAGGGGACCCCTTGCTTTAGATATGCTGTCAATGAATTCTATAAAAGACTATTTTTATAATGAAGAAAAAAGAGACCCTACAGATATAGAACTTGAGTCAATCGCCCAAACATGGAGCGAGCATTGCAAGCATACAATCTTCGCATCATCAATTGATGATGATATACCTGAAGGAATATATAAGACATATATAAAAGAAGCTACGGCAAAAATAAGAAAAGAAAAGGGTGACAGAGATTTCTGTGTTTCGGTTTTTACGGATAATTCGGGCGGCATTGTTTTTGATGATGACTATATAATTTCAGATAAAGTTGAGACGCATAACAGCCCAAGTGCACTTGATCCTTTCGGCGGCGCTATGACAGGAGTTATAGGCGTTAATAGAGATTCAATCGGATTTGGTCTGGGCGCAAAACCTGTTGCTAATCGCTATGGGTTCTGTTTAGCGGATCCTGACGATGAAGTTCCGATCTATAGAAATAAATCCGACGATTCAAAACTTTTATCGCCGAGAAGAATGTTGGAAGGCGCTGTAGCCGGAGTCAATGCAGGAGGGAATACCTCCGGAATCCCCACACCTCAAGGTTTTATATACTTTGATGATAGATTTAAAGGCAAGCCCCTTGTATTTGCAGGCACTATAGGTTTAATTCCGCGAAAGATTAATGGAAGGCCCTCTGTAGAAAAAAAAGCAAGAGACGGAGATTGTATCATCGTTGTAGGAGGCAGAGTCGGAAGAGACGGAATCCACGGAGCAACCTTTTCCTCCGAAGCATTAAGTTCAGGCAGCCCGGCAACTGCAGTACAGATTGGCGACCCTATTACACAAAAAAAAGTCTCCGATGCGCTGATAAAAGAAGCAAGAGATGCAGGCCTTTACAATTCAATAACAGATAACGGCGCAGGAGGATTATCATGTTCTGTTGCCGAGATGGCTCGAGAATCGGGCGGATTTATTGTAGAGTTAGAAAAAGTTCCTTTAAAATATAACGGCTTGTCTCCATGGCAGATATGGGTAAGCGAATCACAGGAGCGTATGACTCTCTCTGTTCCTGAAAATAAAAAAGATGAGTTTATGACATTGATGAATAAAAGAGGGGTTGAGGCAACAATCATAGGAAAATTTACCTCATCAGGCAGAGGAATAATAAGATATAGAGGGGAAGAAATTTTTAATCTTAAACTTGATTTCCTCCATGAGGGACTTCCTAAAAGAACTCTATTCACAAAAGAGATTGCTGTTTCTCATGGACATGCAAATTTCAGCGAGCCCGAAGATTATAATGAAGTCTTTCATGATATGATTGCGCGCTTGAATATTTGCAGCTTTGAATTTATTTCAGCTCAGTATGACCATGAAGTACAGGGAAATTCCGTAATAAAGCCTATACATGGTAAGGGGAGAGTAAATTCTAATGTGTCTGTAATACGGCCTGTTCTCGATTCATGGAAGGGTGTTGTTCTCTCACAGGGATTGTATCCGTCATACAGTGATATAGATACATATTGGATGGCTGCATGTTCAATAGATACTGCTGTCAGGAATGCAGTTTCTGCCGGAGCTTCAATGGAACATCTTGCAATACTTGATAATTTTTGTTGGTGCGATTCAAATAATCCCACAAGACTCCGTCAGTTGAAAGAGGCAGGGAAGGCTTGTTATGATTTTGCGGTTGCTTACGGCGCACCGTATATTTCGGGCAAGGATAGTATGTTCAATGACTTTAAAGGCTATGATAAAGATTTTAATGCGATAAACATATCTATACCTCCGACGCTTGTAATTTCATCTATCGGTGTAATGAATGATATAACAAAGGCTGTAAGCATAGACTTTAAATTTCCCAATGACCTTATTTATTTAATAGGACTTACAGAAGATGAGACAGGCGGAAGTGAATATAATGCATATATGGGAGAAAAAATTCAAGGCGGCAGATTTACAGGCAGTAATGTACCTAATGTAAATGCCGATCTTTCAAAGAAAATCTATAAAGCTATGGAAAGAGCAATAGACGAAAGACTCATCGCATCATGTATAAGCATTGAAAGAGGCGGACTTGCCGTAGCTTTAGCAAAATCTTCTCTTGCAGGAATGATAGGCTGCGAGATAAATCTATTAGAAGTAAAGAGCAGTGAAAAGTTGAGGAATGATATACTTCTCTTTTCTGAATCGCAGGGAAGATTTCTTGTATCTATAAATCCTAAAAATAAAGATAAATTTAATAGCATATTTTCAACTCTACCCTGTTCATGTATTGGAAGCACAAAGGAAACAATATTTGAAATAACAGGAACTGATGAAAGAAAAATTATAAATACAGATATTTTAAGTATTGAATATAATTACAGACGAGAGAGCAAAAATGGCAAAACCTGAAACTTTACTCCTTACCGGCTTTGGAATAAATTGCGAAGAAGAGACAGCTTTCGCATTTGAAACTGCCGGCGCATTGGTTAAAATAATACATATTAATGACCTTATCGAAAACAAAAAGATTTTAGATCAATACAAGATACTTGTGTTCCCCGGCGGGTTTTCATACGGCGATGATACTGGCAGCGGCAAAGCCTTTGCAAATAAATTAAAGAATAATCTCAATGACGAAATCAAAAGATTTATTGAAAGAGATACATTGATTTTGGGTATATGTAACGGATTTCAGGTATTAGTAAATTTAGGTCTGCTTCCTTTATTGAATGGCAATAGTTTTAAGGCGCAGTTGGCGCTTGAGTACAATGATACATTCAGATTTCAATGCAGATGGATTGATGTCGTGATAGAAAAGAATTCAACCTCAATTTTTACGAAAGGAATCGAAAGAATGCATATACCTGTTGCTCATGGTGAGGGTAAATTCTATGCAGAGGACAGTATATTACAACAGATTGAATCTATGAGTCTTGTATCAATGAGATATATTAAAGACGGGGTCAGAGCTGAGTCGGAATTCCCATATAACCCGAACGGTTCAATTAATGACATAGCATCAATTTGCAGTCCAAACGGCAGAATTATGGGTATGATGCCTCACCCCGAAAGAGCCATATTTTTTACGCAGAGAGATGATTGGCCATTACTAAAAGAGGTTTATTTAAGGGAAGGGTCGGAACTTCCGGTTTATAGCGATGGATTGAAATTATTTAATAATGCAGTAGATTATTTTAAATAATTATTATATAATTATAAAATAAAATGTTTATAATAGGATAGTTAATTAAATATGAAAAAGATAATTTTCTTACATTTACTAATTATAATTTTTTTGACCGGATGTTCCAATCTGTTTACCAGTTCTTTAGATCAAAAAACAGTTGCATCAATTAAAATCGGTTCAGGTCAGGGTGAGATACAGATTGAAACCGAAGAGACAAAATATATAAGCGAAGATGATGATCGCATTGACACAGGGAAGGGTAAAGAAAAAAATAAAGATACTAAAAAGAAATCAAAATGGGATGATAATGCCCTTAAAACACTCACCTTTAGAATAGCAGTTCATCAAGATAAAATAATTGCAGCAGATAAGAATTTTAAAAGGCTGCAGGTATTTGATAATGACGGATCATTAGAATTATTAATCGATTCAATAAATACAAAAGGGACTAAAGAGAAGAAGAATTATAAAGAGGTTAATTTTAATTTTAGTGTTATCGGTTCATTTATTATGGATAATGATGACAATATCTATGTACAAAACCGTTTGGTTGCAAAGAGTTCTACAGGTGAGTCGGATTTCCTACAATCATATATTCTTGTTTTTAATAAAAACGGCGAACTTCAATACATAATGGGTAAAACCGGTACACCGGATATCCCTTTTTTCTATATTGAAAAATTGTTCATTGATTCAGATGGGAGATTATTTGTTTTATCAAGAAGCTTTAATACATGGGAACTCTTTAGATTTAATAATAAGAAGAGAGAGAAATATGATGATTTTTCAAAACTCAGCTTAGTAGAGACTGAGGGCAAAAATACCTATAAAGGTACAATTGAGAATATTGAAATTTTTGAAAACGGAAAGGGAGTGATAATATCCGTCGCTTATTACCATGACGTGAGATTTAAATATCGTAAGCTCTATGAATATTCTTTGGAAAAGAATGAAGTAGTCAGAGAGATCGCAAATATTGATGATCCGAAAAATGTTTTATTCAATATAGTTGATGATAAGATATTATATTTCTGGAATATTGAGGGAAAAGAAACTAAGTTTATGTTGGTTAATATGAATGGGAATATAATCAATAATATCAGAATTGAATTTGATAGAAATAATATTTTTTCAAAGATAATTCATGACGAGTCAGGCGCAATATATTCCTATCATATTAATGATGATAGATTAAAGATATATGAATGGAAATAAGTGGAAATAAATGGAAATAATATGATAATAAAAGTTGTTACCTCCGAAGAAATGAGGGAGATTGACCGAATCTCCATAGAAGAGATAGGCATACCTGCCGAAGTATTGATGAATAATGCAGGTAAATCCGTTGCGGAATTTGTCATAAAAAATTTCGGCGATAAAAAAATTTCAATCTTGTGCGGCACAGGCAATAATGGAGGGGATGGATTTACTGCAGCATATTATCTCTTTAACCAAGGTATAATACCATCTGTGTACTTAGCAGGAAAAAAAGATCAACTCTCGGATGTATCAAAAATATTCATGAAACTTTGTGAAAATGTAAATATACCTATCCATGAAATCGATAATAATAATCTATCAACTGTAAGTCTTCCGAGTGAAGGTGTAATTCTTGATGCTATATTAGGTACAGGACTGAACAGAGCTGCAAGCGGTTTACAGCTTGAGTTTATTAAAATTATTAATAGCAGTAAGAGTACTGTTGTTTCTATTGATATACCCAGCGGGCTTGCTTCTAATGGTGAACTCCTTGAGGTCGATTGCGTTAAGGCGGATTTTACTATTACAATAGGTTTGCCGAAAATATCGCTTGTAACATATCCGGGAAAATATTTTTGCGGCGAGGTGATTGTTCAGGATATAGGCTTTCCCCATTATTTGACTGATAATAAAAATTTAAAGACAACATTAATCAATGACAGCCTTATCAATACAATTGAAATATCCAACCCAAATAGAGATATACATAAGGGTGACAGAGGCCACACGTTGATTATAGGCGGATTTCAATATATGGAGGGGGCCGGAATTTTAACAGCATCAGCTCTCTTCCATACAGGGTGCGGTTTGGCTACACTTGCTACAAGTGATGAATCTAGGCGCATAATAGCAGGTAAGATTCCGGAACTTATGACTGTTTCTCTCCCTGAGAATTGTGACCTATCCGCTATGAAAGAATTAATTCTGGATAAAAAAATTACTTCATTGATTATAGGACCTGGAATGGGCAGGACAGAGTTTTGCGCCGGAATTTTTAATAATACAATCTCTGTAATTAAAGACAGCGCAGTTAAGAGAGCGCTTATTGATGGTGACGGACTTTTTCATCTCGCAGAATATTTAAAGAGAGAGCAGTTGCCTGAAGGGATAGAGTTTATAATTACTCCTCATTTCATGGAAGCGTCGAGACTGTTGGATTGTGATATTGAAGATATTAGGAAAAACAGACTTAAAGCTTGCAAAGATCTTTCAAGAATTACAGGGGCAGTTGTTGTTTTGAAGGGACCTGCTACGATTGTATCTGACGGAGAGAACTCATTCATAAACACTACAGGTAATAGCGGACTTGCTACGGCCGGTTCGGGAGACGTATTATCCGGTATTATCGGGTCATTTATGAATCTGAATGTTTCGTCTATTGAGGCTGCAATTGCAGGCGTATATATACATGGCTTGTGCGCTGATTTATATAAAGAGACTAACCCGACTATGACAATGAAGAGTTCTGATATAATTGAGTATATACGGGATGTGATACCTCAATGAATTATTTTTATCATCTTACTAAAAATTAACTTCAATTAAGTCGAAAGGTTTAACCGCAAGGGGCACAGTGAGTTTACACAAATTATGAAAGATCTCGCAATAGAAAATTTAACTTTGCCTATTATAAATACTGCACCAATATCTTCATAATTTCGTCGAGGTTTACCGGTTTGCCAAGATGATCATTCATACCTGCGGCAATACATTTTTCTATATCTTCTTTGAAAACATTTGCTGTCATGGCAATGATAGGTATGGTGGCAGCATTAGTTTTATCAAGCTCCCTTATCATCTTGGTTGCTTCAAGACCGTCAACCTCCGGCATTTGCATATCCATTAGAATTAAATTATACTGTTCAGGATTCGATGAAAATATATCAAACGCTTCCTTGCCGCTTTTTGCCGTGTCTATTTTAATGCTTGTAGGTTCAAGCATGGCGATGACTATTTCCAGATTAATGTCAATATCATCTACAAGCAATATAGTTTTTTCAGAAAAATCAATGTAAGCATTTCTTATATTCGATTCGGATTTTATCGATTGCAGGAAATCAGCTTCATCACTGATATTATCCGGAATGTCGAGGCTTACCGTAAAGAAAAAACATGAGCCTTTTCCCGGCTCGGACTCTACCCAAATCTCACCGCCCATTAATTCTAATATTCGTTTTGAAATCGCCAAGCCTAATCCCGTACCGCCGTATTTTCTGGCTGTGCCGGCTTGCGCCTGTTGAAAAACATTGAACAATTTGTTTTGCTCTTGCTCGGTCATCCCTATTCCGGAATCCATTACATACATTTTTATGTAGCATTTATTCATCTGTCTGCTCAGCAACTTGGCGTTAAATGTAATATTGCCGCCTTCAGGTGTAAATTTTGTGGCGTTTGAAAGAAGATTGGTAATCACTTGTGTTAAACGTTGATCATCACCATATAAAATGTTTGGGATCGCGGGATCTATTTCAATAGAAAAATGCTGGTCCTTGTCCTGCATTTTTATTATAATAACACTTTTTACCCTGTCTATCATTTGAGTAAAGCTAAAGGTTATGTTAGACAATTCCATTTTACCGGATTCGATTTTTGATATATCCAGAATGTCATTTATGATGCCCAGCAGATGTGTTGATGCGCTTTCTATTTTCTCAAAGGCATAATCTTTACGTTCCAAATTTTTTTCTTTTTTTCCGATAGATGTCATACCGATGATTGCGTTCATCGGTGTTCGGATCTCATGGCTCATGTTAGAAAGAAACGAACTCTTGGCTTGACTTGCTGCCAGAGCTTCTTCGCGTGACCGTTTGAGGTCGGTTATATCATTAAACATCAGCATAATTCCATTACTATGATTGTTTTCATCTTTCATCGGAACAAGCAAGCCGGTAAATTCTTCCTCCCTGCCGTCTTGATTGAAACAAAACGCTATATCAAAATAAAGAGGCTCGTTCATTTGAATTACATTATTAGTTTGCTGCAACAACAGTTCATGAGATAAGTTATCCAAAAAAGGAGAAAGGACTTCTTGTAATGTATGCCCTAAAACGTCAGTTGTTGTTTTAAATCCTGCTTTGGCAGTGAAATATTCCGTGCAAAATTCTATCCGTCCTGCCTGGCTTAAAAAAAAGATGATACTGGGAGAATTGGCTAACAAGAGCGCCAGATATCGTTCACGTTCCCGCATTATAAATGTACTTGCCTTTTGTTGGTTAAGAACCGTAGTATATGCGGTTTTCTCCTGAGCGATGGAGTGATTTAAATGAATAATTTCACGTTTAAGCTTACGGATTTCACGTTCATATTCAGCCAACTTGGCTTGCGTATTAATCTCCTCATTTGATTTGTTATATTCCTCTTCTCCCAAATTTATCACCTTCTTTTGCACAGAGAAAATAATTTCTTAAATAACACAAGCGCAAAATGTGTAGTTGTGAAAACGATTGTGAAGTTTTCCGTCTTTTCCGGGCATCGGACAAATCTCACCGCCGGAATATCCCATCATAAAGGGATGTCCACTTTTTGTTAATTCTTCTTTTATCAGCCGGAGTTCGCTTTCCTGATCCGGCGAAAGCATGATATAACGTGTTACGCACGGAAGCATTAAGGTTACTTGCCGGTCTTCAATATCCTGTATCCTTTTTAATCCGTCTTCCGCAGACTCAAAAATACCCTCTTTGTCAATGCTGCCGACAGCAAAAGATGTGCCAACCGGCATTTCACCTCCGGTTAGAATCGAACCGTCTTCAAATAAAGTATAAAAACCAAGCGCCACAGGCTCTTCCGCATCTCCGTAATATACCATTAACGGTGTTGTCGTAATATTCTCTTTGGTAATCACCAGTCCTATATTTGCCAGATATTCAAGAATAGGCATATCGTTTACTTCATATAAAACAGCGCCTTTGCTTTTGGTAATACGGGCTCTGTTGTTTGCAATATTGCGTTCGGGAATTGAGGAAACAATAAATTTCGGGTTAATTGATCCGTTTACAAACATCATGCCCACTCCTGCTGCGAGAGTTTTTTCGTTACATATGGTCTGCACTGTTTCATAATTGAAATCAATATTATTCGTTATTGAGCCCCACATTGGAATTCCTTTGCAGGATTTATCCATTGCCGCGACCACTTCATAACCGGACACGTCCCGAATATAGGGCATGAATGTGAAAATCATAGCCGGATCATCTTTGACTTTGCTTCGGATATTATTATATAATTGATCAATCTCTTTTTCATAATTATTTTGATTGATGCTGCCGGTCATTCCGACCTCAAAGCTCACCTCATCGCTTGTGAGTACGGTTAGTGTAAGGTCATAAAGACCGTAGCCGTGTTCGTCAGCGCCTACCATAGATGTCATTCCTATTATATTGAAGGGCAATTCTTTGCAAAGAGCTGCGACCATACCGCTTTCAATAAAGTCAATATGACAAAAAATGATACCTCCTGAGTTCTTTTTTAGAGCGTCAAAATCAATCTGGCTTTTGATTTCACTAATAGCCTCGTTAATTTCGTCAATCTCCGAAGTGCGTGCAGTAAACATTTTGATCATATCTAAATCCTCCTTTTAGCTTTATTTAAAGTTGCTAACTTAATACGGCTTATTCTGTTTTAATAATTTGATATATTGTAATTTCTATTAAATAGACCATTTTATTTATACTTTAATATATGAATATAAATTAATATAAAAAAGTCAATAAATTTGTGAGTTGTTTAGCAAACTTTTATTTGAATAATAATGAGTTTTACAAAAGCATTTGTCTTCTTAAGTAATTTTTAGATCAAGCCGATTGTCTATATATATGAAGATAAGAGATTATATGAAGATAAAATATTTAATCATAAGCCTATTGATATTTATAACTCTAACATTGAGTATAAAACAATACCTATTTCCTGCAGGGAATAAAAAAGATCCCTTAAATAATTCTTTTATTCTAAATCATTTAGAGATGGATAGTGATACAATACCTTCCTTAGAAAGTCAAGAATTGGCAGAGGGAGGCATAATTTTTGATAATTCATTCATTGCAGATAAAAGTAAAGCGGATAAAAATAAAGTAGAGAAATCAAAGGTATCACCGAATATAAATGATATTCTAAAAAAGATACCTGATTATGATGAAAGAGTTCACCTGACAGAATACAAGATCAAAAAAAATGAAAATCTGTGGACTATTGCAAAGAAAAATAATATCAGCATAGATATTCTATCTGAGATCAATAATATTAAAGATCCTAAACTTGTACGTGTAAATGATACGATTCTAATCCCGTCAAAAAAGGGGATTTATTATAAGGTAAAAAGCGGCGACACACTTACAAAGATAGCACTGAGGTATAACACAAAAGTTGAACTTATAGCAGGACATAACAAAATAGATAATGCAAAGATTATAGCCGGTAAAAAGATATTTTTACCCGGTGTAGAACTCCCCAAAGAGATTGAATCGAAAAAAGAGATTGAATCGAAAAAAGGGAGCGAGGTAGCAAAGCCGAAAAAGACTGAAAGTAATATTAAAGAAGATAAAGAAGATAAAAAAGATATTGCTGAGAAGAGTAATGAGAAAGCAGGCAGCAATAAATTAGTCTTGTCATGGCCGTTGCGCGGTCCCATTACATCAGGATTTGGTGTAAGAAAAAGTCCGTTTTCAAAAGGAAAAAAATTCCACTGCGGACTTGATATCGGAGCTGAAGAGGGTACTTCAGTGAAAGCAGCCGGAGACGGGAAAGTGATCTTTAGCGGTTGGAAAGATGTTTATGGGAACATGATTGTTATTGAACATGAAAATAATTATCTAACAATATATGCGCATAATAGCATAATTTTTGTAGGCGAAAATGAAATAGTAAAAAGAGGCGATGTGATAGCTGCTTCAGGGAAAACCGGCGCTGTCACCGGCGCTCATCTGCATTTCGAAATCAGAAAAGGTGTTGTTCCACTTAACCCGTTGAGGATATTAAAAAAATGATTACCTGCATTAAAAGGATGTTAATAATTGGTTTTATTATCATACTGCCTTTAAATCTCTCTGCAAATTTAAAGTATGAAAATGATAATCTAAGAATTAAGATATACTTTTCATATAATGACAAAAACGGTACGGATGCTGTTGTCAAAGGAAAGATTATATCCCTGTCTATCAGTGAAGATTTATCTCAGACCGGATTAGCTGATACTATTGATGGCAAAACTAAGGCTACGGTAAGGCTTATTGATAAAGAGGGGCTTCACTCTGCGAGTGTTTTGTATGTAATCAATTCTAACAATATTGTTGTATCAAAATTTCAAGTTAGACATTTATTTAATAATAAGACATTCGGTGATATGTTGGTCGGTTACGGCAGTTTTAAGCTTTCTACAGAGGGGTATAGGGTGGTTCAGGTAGTAACTAATTATAATAGCGGCGATTCATTTATCTATAAAGCTCGAGGCGATTATTATTATAGAATGGGAGATCAGGGGAGAGCTATTTCCGAATATAAGAAATCCATTGAGCTTGATGTGAACAATCCGGCTCCCAGGCTTTCGCTTGGACTTATATACTATAAAAATGAAATTTATAATTACGCATATGCTGAGTTGCTTGCAGCATATAAAAATATAATGACCTTATATGATAATGAAGATAAATTTATCTTACTAAAATCGCTTGCGGAAATTCAGGCAATTGAGGCATACAAGAATGTTAATAATTTTGAGAATAGGATCAAATATAGAAAAGAGGGGATAAAATTCTGCAAAGAGGCTCTGAGGATTAATGAAAAATCTGTAGATGTAAATTATCTCCTTGGTGAATTTTACATGCGTAAAATCGATAGCGCAACTGATGATGATAAACTTGCAAGGGAAATATTTAGTAAAGTAATTGAACTCAATCCGTTACACTCAGGTGCAAATCTTAGATTATCCGAACTATATATAAGGCATAATAATAGTGAAAAGGCTTTATATTATGCTAAAAAAGCCCTTGAATATGACAGAACAAATCAGAGAGCGTTAGAAATAATTAAATCTTATGAATAATTAATTCTCCTGAATAGCTTAAATACTTGCTTGACAATTTTCCCTTAATATCTTTAATAATGAATATAAAAACAGGTTTTTATGTTTGTATATATATTATTAATATCACTGTCTTTTTCATTTTGCTTTCAAATTCTTGTAATAGTTCAATATCTTTCAACTAAATCCGAAGGTTATTACAGGATATTTTTAGGCACATTTGTCATTAATACTATATTAATGATAGTAATCAGTATATTCATGTTTAAAAGACCTGTATATTTTTATAATTTAAATATTAAATTTCTTCTGTGGGTTATTTCAGGCTTTATACTTTTTATTCTTCTCTTTATGAAAATAACAATATTCTTGAGAGTTTATAAAAGATCAAAAGATCCGGCATTTTATACAATAAATTTTTTTGGTAAAAAGGTATTAGAAAAGGGGATAGTCAAACAATCGGAATTTGTGACGGTAATTTTAGCGATGCCTTTTTTTCTTATTTTAGGTTCCTATTTTGTTGCACGGTTGATTAATATATTACGTTTTGGGTCTTTTTGATTAATTTACCACGGAGTTTCTCGGAGTTTTAGAGGAGGAGTTACAGGTCGTAAGGATTAGGTTTTTACTTACTAAAAAATAAACCTTTTTTTCTTTCTCTCATTAAATCGTCCTAAAATTTATTAGGTTTTTACTTACTAAAAAATAAACCCTATCCTTACTCCGTGCCTTCCGTGCCAAACTCCGCGCAATTCCGTGGTAAAAAATAAAAATCCAAAAAACACAAAAAAAATTCAAAAATCACAAAAATTTTTTATTTTTCGTCCGCTTCCATCGTATTAATTATATGAAGGAGAATAAAAAATGGAAAAAACAAATATCTACTTTGACGAAACTGATGATATTATTGATATCCGTTATGATAAAGTGTTCAAGGCTGTATTTACTGGTAATAGCAAAACTTCAAAGAGAGCGCTTTCAAAGCTTATTTCTGCTATCATTGGTCAGGAGGTTATAGTCGTCTATATAAATGCCAATGAACCGCCGATTGATAATACCAGAGACCGTCAAATCCGTTTTGATATACATTGCAGAGCCAAAAACGGAGAACTTATAAATGTCGAAATGAGCCTTAATCCAGACCCCTTTGAACTGGTTCGCATGGAGTTTCATGCATGTAAACTTTTTACAGGTCAGGATATTAGCGGAAAGGACAAAGACTATGATGACTTAAAACAAGCTTA
>JGI24702J35022_10001766_pt1 | contig 13351 bp, 7 predicted proteins | sample TergutTh196P4_FD_35022 | JGI IMG/M metagenome (IMG submission 35022)
CCGCCACTCTTGACGCGCAGCCGCCACCTCCGACGCTCCGCCACTCTCGCAGTGCAACCGCTACCCCCCCGACGCTCCGCCGCCATCACTTGTGAAAAAATTCAAACACCCTCTGCGCGACGTCCCTCGGAACTACCTTCGACAGCTCCTCCTGCGACGCGGTGCCGACAGCCTTTAAACTGCCGAAACTCTTCAGCAAATCGTTCCTGCGCTTCTCGCCGATCCCTTCGATGGCGTCGAGCTTCGACTTGTAGCTGTTCTTCGACCTCAAAGCGCGGTGATACTCAATGGCAAACCTATGCGTCTCCTCCTGGACCGTCCCGATGAAGGCGAACGCTGCCGGATTCGATGTCAGCCCGATCTCTTCCCCATCGGGTGAAACAAGCGCCCGCGTCCTATGCTTGTCGTCCTTCACCATGCCGAATATGGGCAACGAGACCCCATGCCGCTCCAGCACCGACCGCGCGACGGCCGCATGAACGGCCCCGCCGTCAATAAGCATCAAATTAGGCAATTCGGAGAATTTTTCATCATTTTCAACAAAATGGGCCATCCTCCTCGACACCGCCTCTTCCATGCTGTGATAGTCATCCTGCCCCTGCACGGTCTTTATCTTAAAGCGCAAGTATCCTTTCTTGTACGGCTTGCACCTGACAAACACGGTCATCGACGCAACAATGTCCGTGCCGCTCGTGTTAGAGACGTCGAAAGCTTCGATGCGTTCCGGGTCCGCGTCTAATTTCAACGCGCTACGCAGCCATTCCAACGTCTTAAGCGTCTTCTCCTCGTGCGTCGTAGCGCGTTCCGCTTCCTCGCGGGCGTTGACGTTCGCTGTCTCGATCAGCTTCGCCCTGTCGCCCCGCTGCGGCGCGGACAGGCTGACGCGCTTGCCCGCCTTCTCGGTGAATAGCTTCTCCAGCAATTGCATGTCCGGAGTCGCCACAGGAAGCAGCACCGCTTTCGGGTATGCGCCACGTATCTCGTAATACTGGCGCACGACGGCGGAGACTGCATCTGGGTCGTCCTCGAGCGGCGTGTCGAAAAGCTCGACATCCTTTGATATCAGCTTCCCGTCGATGAAATGCAGCACAGCCATGCAGCTCTTTGCCGGCCCTCGGAAAAAACCGACGACATCGGTGTCTGCCATCGCCCCCGCTATCACGAGCTGTTTCTGCTCCAGCGTCTGAACAGCCCGCAAACGGTCGCGCTTGTCCGCAGCGATTTCGAACGACAGGCTCTCGGCGGCAGCATCCATCTCGGTTGTCAGCTTCTCTATCAACCCCGCAGTCTTACCCTGGAAAACATCGATAGCCGCCTGCACCGACTCCATGTGTTCCTCCGCCAAGGCCGGGTCCTGGCAATATGCCCTGCACGTGCCGATATGCGCGTTGAGGCATGGACGCTCCTTTCCGACGATGCGCTTGATGTCCTTCCCGCACGTCGGCAGCTTCAACGCTTTGCAAACCGCGCCGATTGCCTCCCGCGTCACATACCTGCCGCTATATGGGCCGAGGTACAACGCTCCGTCTTTGCCCGGTTTCGAGACAATCTTGAACGAGGGGTAAGCTTCCCGCATATCTACGCGAATGTAAGGATACCCCTTGTCGTCGCGGAGCTTGATGTTGTACCTCGGCATATGGTGCTTGATCAGCGAGTTTTCGAGAACCAAGGCCTCAAATTCCGTGTTTGCGATGATGACATCGAAATCGGCGACTTTCGACACCATGACTTCCGTCTTGCCGTCATGCGTGCCGATGAAGTAGCTGCTCACGCGGTTTTTCAGCCGCGTGGCCTTGCCCACGTATATGACGCGGCTCTGCTTGTCCTTCATTATGTAGACGCCCGGCAGCATGGGCAGCCCGAGCGCTTTCTCGCGCAGTTCATCGCTCACGACCGCAAATCCGCCTCCTCCGACGTCGCCGGTCCGCAGTGCGGACTCCGCTCCAAAGTGTCGCGAAAAACAGCATGCAATGCACAAAGATGATGTATGGGCCGACACGGATTATTTGAGTCGGNTAATTGTCAGACCGTCCGGCCCCACAACACGGATGGCATCAGCAATTATAGTATCGANGCGATGGCGAACGCGCTGTGCACTGCGCCCCGGATTTCCAGTTGGTCATAGCAATCGCCGACCAAGTACACCCTCGTGTTCGGGGCGGCAGAGCGGAACGCTTGCGCCTCCTTGTCCAACCCTTTCATTCCGACGCAATACAGCACGGTATCTGCATTGATTTTTTTGCTCTCGCCCGTCGACAGATCCTTCACAGTCACCGCCTTATCGTCGATTTTTTCCACCTTATGGCACAAAAGCACGTCGACGTTGTAGTCCACAAGCTCCTGCCGGAGGTTCATGGCCCCGCCGATCAACATAGACACGGACCCGCCAAGGTTCAGATCTTTCTCAATTTCGACCAGCGTGACGCTCTTCCCCTCCATGGCAAACCGGACAGCCGTCTGCACTCCGACAGCTCCGCCGCCGATTATGACGAGCTTTTTGCCGACTTTCGCGCCCTCTTTCTCAGCGTCAGGAGCCCAGGATACGTGCGCCTTGTCGATGCCAGGGATGTTCGGCTTGATAGGCTGCGCCCCGACAGCGACCAAAATCGCGTCATATCCCTCTTTCTTCAAGTCCTCGGGCTTCGCTTCCGTGTTCAAAAGCACCTTGGCCTTTGTATGCACGGCCTGGTTCTGCAAATATGTGAGATACTGCTTGACGTCCGTCTTTCGCGGGTCGAGCACTGCGTTTCTCAGATTCCCGCCAATTTCGGCCTCCTTCTCATAGAGCGTGACATCGTGGCCGCGCTCCACAAGCGTCTGCATGGCTTGGATACCTGCCGGCCCGCCGCCGATGACGGCCATCTTCTTCTTCTCAGCGGCAAGCGGCACCCTATTTTCGGGGAACTTCTCCTCAATTCCGCGGATCGGATTCACAGAACACCTATGAAAATCAAAATTGCCGTATTTGTCCGCATAGAAGCACGCGCAGCGGATGCACGGCCGATGGTCGTATTCGCGCCCCTCCGCATATTTATGCGGCATGTCCGGATCCGCGATGAGCGCGCGCATATACGCGACGAAATCCGCAGTCCCGCTCGAAATGATCTCTTCCGCCTGCTCGATGTTCTTGATGGCACCGACGGTCGTCAGGCGAATGCCGGGGAAAGCCTTCTTGATCTCCCCCGCCCAATGGACGTTGTACATCTCCGGGTATGTGTACGGCAGATGCATCGGCCCCATGACCAGAGGCTCGCCCTGCGTGTCATGCAGCCCGCCCGAAACGTGGAAAATATCGACCTTGTCTTTCACGATGTCGATGAACTCCAGCGTATCTTTGAAATGCATGCGCCCTTCCCGATATTCGTCGGCGGAAATGCGGTATTCAATGACAAAATCCTCGCCAACAGCCTGGCGCGTCGCATCGAGGACCTCCATCGCGAATCGCGCGCGGTTATGCGCAGAACCGCCATATTCGTCCTCGCGCCTGTTGAAATACGTGCTGAAAAACTGCGCCAGCATGTTCCCATGCGCCCCATGGAAAAGCACGGTGTCCATCCCGGCCTTTTTCGCGCGCAACGCCGCGTTCGCGTACTTCTGCACGGTCTCTTCGATCTTTGCCTTGCTCATCTCGCGCAAAGGCAAAGGATCGCGCCCCTGCAGTTTTGCGCGGACGCGCTCCGCCGCCGTGATGAGAGCGGATGGGGCAATCCCCTGCTCCCCTGCAATCGCGCCTTGCATGTTGCCCTGCGTCGCCCCGCAGTGGTTGATCTCCAGCTGCCCGTGCGCTCCGTAGAGCTTGCACATCGAGGCGAACGTGGACAGCGGAGGTATGCACGCGTCAAAACGCATATCAAGCTGCCCGCCCTCGTCGTTGCATTCCGTGAGGTCGATGGAGACGTTGCCGACATTGACGACGGCGGCCCCGCCCCTGGCATATGGCCTGAAATATTCGACAAACCTCGGCGTGACGAATCCGTTTTCATCGCCCGCGCCGCCGCATCCCGGTGGCGCGAATTGCAGTCTGTTCTTGTAGTAAATCCCCCTTATCTCGATAGGCTCGAACACATGCTTGAATTTTGTACTCATTGTCAACCCTCCAAAAAAATGATGTTGCTGCGATTATATCGCATCAGCGACAAAATCGCAACAACATGATTTCTGATTGCAGCGTGATTTCCAGTGACAGCTTAGGCCGCGTTGAGTGGTGAACTCGCTGTCCTTCTTCAATGTGGGTTTGCTGCACCAATGCTCGCATCTACGATGGAGGTGCCCGAATCGACCATCAGCACGGCTCCTGTCAACGTGGTCGACTCGTCGCTTGCCAGAAACACGCAAGCTTGCGCTATTTCATCCGTTGGAACCGGACGCTTTATCGGACTCATCCTCATCATGTTCGCGACCGCTTCATCGAAGCTTATGCCCTGTTCCTTGCTTGTGTTCTCTGCCATGCGATCTACAAACCCGGTATGCGTCAATCCGGGGCATATGACATTGCTGCGAATTTTGTCTTTGCCATAATCCATCGCGACGGACTGCGCTAGTCCGATCAGCGCTTCTTTAGACGTGCAGTATGAAACAGCCTGCGGTATGCGGCGCACGCCGGCCAGCGACGAAATGCTGACTATGGACCCTCCCCCCGCTTTTATCATGTGCGGGATGACGGCGCGCATCAAATATAACGGTCCATAAACATTTGTCGCCATGACATCCATAAACTCATCAATATCCGCATCCAAAGCTCCACCCCGGCGCGCAATGCCCGCGTCATTTACCAGAATATCGATTTTGCCGCCAAACTTAAGCGCCGCTTCCGTAATAGACACCGCATCCTCGATTTTGCGCACATCTGACGGGTACGGCAATACGCTGCCTTCCGGGCATGATGCCGCCGTTTCCTCGAGGTTTTCCTTTCGCCTCCCGCAAATAATAATTTTCGCTCCTTCCGCAGCGAATCGCTTTGCGATCGCAGCTCCGATGCCACTGCCTGCTCCCGTAATTATCGCGACTTTTCCATTTAAACGATCTGCCATATCTCTGCCCTCTTTCTGTCAAATTATGTGTATATGAAAACTATGAACGCTTCCTGGTAGCTTACGTACTTATCATCCATGCCCTCAATCTCCGATCACGTTCAGCACACTCTTGGCTATATGCCAGAACATAACCGGCGCGATAGCATTCCCGATTTGACGATATGCATCTGCTTCACTGCCCGCAAATGTAAAAGAATCAGGAAAAGACTGGATTCGTGCGGCTTCTCTCGGCGTGAAACGGCGGTACAGCTCTTTGGTAGGATCAACAAGCAGAACGGGGTCGCGCGAATTCAAGCTCACCTTTGCAAGGTGGCTCGTCACCGTCAAGCAAGGCTCGTCAAGGCACTGCGCAAGCCCTCTTTTCATATTTGCCTTTGCATTTTTCATCCCCTGCACCGCTCTTTCCGAGAAGTAATACTTTTTGTCGGCGATGGCAAGCTCCCTAACAGCGACGGATAGAGGCACCCGATTGTTTGCCGTGACCGGCAATGGAAATGAAAACACTTTATCGATATCTTTTCGCACGCATACCATGATAATTCTTTCCCTGCGTTGCGGAACCTCATAATCTGCAGCGTTCATTAAAGCCGTCGATACAACATACCCTGATTCCTCAAACGCGCTTATTATTTTTTTGATTATTGTCCCATGATGCAGCGTCATCAGGCCTTTGACATTCTCAGCAACTATCACCTTTGGCTGTTTTGCTTTGACGATCCTGACCATTTCTTGATATAAGTTTGCTCGATCGTCAAAAGGATCTTTTGTTGGGTTAACTGTGCTAAAAGATTGACACGGAAAGCCTCCAATGAGCATGTCATGCTCTGGTATGCTATCCTCGTGAATATCGCGAATATCGGAAACAACAACATTCTCACATTTAAGATTGAGTTTATGCGTATCAAGAGCCTTTCTGTCGATATCAAGAGCATATACTAATTCATACGGAAGATTGGCATACCCTTTATTATTATATGAAAAACCTCCAAGCAAGCCGCATTCTGCTCCTCCGCAGCCCGCAAAAAGTGAAACAACCTTATATATCATGCTTGGTCCTCCTGCCGGATAATCTCGTCAACAGCATTTAATGAATAATCGATTCGATATGTCAGCGGTGTTGCTCGTATCAATTCATCCGCGCATTTTTTTGCAATATTTGTCAGAATAATAACAGTGATAGAATTTCTAGATAAGAATACTCGGTAAATTGAGTAAAACTCATTGTGTTGATGGAATGCAATCCACTCATTACGCGTTATATTGAGCGTGTCTCTCCAGTTGTCATCATTTATATTCGGCGCTGTCACACGTTTTGTTGACTTAACCTCAATGTATTTTACATATTCGGCCATATCGCCTGGAACAGCCACTACAGACTGAATATCATATCCCAGGCCGCGAGTCTTTCCAAAGTAAATCACTTTTTTTGTAAGACGAGGATTAAACAGCATCACGCGTCTTTTCTCACATTCATATACAAACCGTTCCCCTTCATCCCCAATCTGTACTGTACTCTCTTTTCCGTGCATCACCGCCTCGGATGGACTTGGCAATGCCATTGGTACACCCAGAGCCTCTGCGGTTGTATCAAATGAGTTGGCATAATCAGATAGACGAGAATAATAGTAGTTCCAGTCTGCATAGAACGATTTACGACCTTTTGCTTTATCGAGTTCATACGAGTACACATCGAACTCGGGTTTATATGAATATTCCCGCGAGAAAAGATTAATAGTTTCCAGTTCAGGCAGATATAAGCACACCTCCTGCTTGTTGATCACAACAAGGTTCGCCAGTTCAAGCAAATTAAGCTGCTCGTTGATATGTTGCATCGAACGGGAGCCGCTGCCAACGTCGCTTGTTATGCCCCTCTGCCTATTAGCAATAATCTCGTCAATAACTTCCAGAGGGTTTGCTCTCCCTTGTAGAACATCGAGAGAGTTGAGGATATAATAACCAATTTCTTTTTTGGTGAGAATTATGTTGTTGACTGCGGCCAGTTGCATGACTTTAAGTATAAAAGGAAATTGCCGAATGCTGATGTTATTATTCACACGATCCCTTACCGTTTTTATTGCTTGGCTGCCATTTGGAAACTGCATCTTATAACAAATGTCCTTGAAAAATGCAGGGGTATCATTATCTGCCAGCAGTTTTGTTGTACGCTCGGACGTATACACAACATCATCCAACGACGTATAATACATGCCAAATAACTTACCGGCGATTTCGGTTCTATGGTTGTCGATTCGCTTCTTTGTGTTACTGGTGATCACGTTGCTGAAAGCTTTATTGAATTCCTCCTTGAAAACAATTTTGTTACATGGACAGATGTTATCAATAATCTTTGCATATGTCAGAAGCAAAGAGTCAAGTTCTTTTTGCGCTTTGCCTCTGATTATCGTGCAACGAAATTGTTTTGTATGATCATACATAAACAGATTACCCCATTTCGAGAATTTTAACCGCTTCGCGCGCAATGGCCTCCGCGAGAATTGGCGGGACGGCGTTGCCAACCTGTCTGAGCTGGCTAGTCTTGATACCGGAAAATTCAAATAAATCAGGAAATGATTGAATCCTTGCAGATTCGCGAACAGTCGGCACTCTGTTGGCACGATAATGAAAATGATGGTTATGCCCGGTATCTATGGTAAAGCAAGGTTTATTACTGTCCATTCGCGTCCAAGCAATGTTGACCTTTCTCGTATTCCATAAATCAGGTGGCAACGACTTGTAGTTGCAACCATCCGGAACCATTGCAATGATTTCCTTAGTGCGCTCGGAATGAAGCGTAACAGAATGATTGCGTAATCTTGTGCTGCCGGCGCGCATTAATACCTGATATTCCGTTGATGCCGGCAAGCCATAATCAATGTCTTCACCAAGAACAATGTCATCCGGCACAAAATCCAAATCAGAAATTGCATCTTTACAGGTGATCATTTGCGTTTCAATACCATTTTCAATGTCATGGCAAGGGAAGGTGAACTCTTGCGTATGCTTGACTTTGTACTTGCTTATGCCTACGATAAATACGCGACGCCGATGCTGTGGCACCCCATATCTATCTGCAGAAAGAATCTGATACGAAACTCCATATCCAAGCGCAGAAAAATCGCCGATGATGCGTTCCATAACCTTTCCGTCAAAAAGGCGCACAATCCCTGGAACATTCTCCATAATAAAGATTTTTGGCCTAATAGCACCAACGAGCGTCACAAAAGATTTGTATAAAGCATTGCGTGGATCATCTTCCTTTCGCTTTCCGGAAACAGAAAAACCTTGGCAAGGAGGTCCGCCTATAACCACATCAATTTCATTACATGAAATATCAAGCAAGTTTTCGACCAAATTGCTTGATACTTCATCAATATCAATGTTAAGCGCCAGCGCTTCAGGAAAATTACGCTTGAAAGTATCAATCGCATCGCTCCAAAGATCGATGCCCAGTTTAATGTTGAACCCGGCATTGCGGAAACCAAGTGAAAACCCGCCGCAGCCGCAAAATAGATCGATTATGTTATAATTTCCTGCCATTACGCAGCCCCTCCAACTCCTGCACTTCCACTCCGACAATACCACATAAAACACAAATAATCAAGCACAAGCCAATTATATTTCGTAAGATGTCCAATAAAACGGTCTCTTAAAATTAATTTTCTATTTTGGCTGCACAAAGCTATTTGTGAGAGAATTTTTATTATTGACCTTGAAGCTACTTGAACCATTATTGTATATATTATATTCGCTCGATAGTACCATCGAGCGAGAACGTAACCAATATTTTGGAGCTTGCGGCCGTGTTCAGGACATAGACTCCAAACTCCCGGCTGCTATTACAACTAGGGGGTTTTAAATGCAGACAATAATGATCAGAGTTTGGTATCGAGGCTCCACGAAGAGACGTACAAGTTGCTTAAATGCAGCAGAAATCAACAATTTGAGGTTGATGGGCAAAGTGGCCATCAACCTCAAACCCTTCCAACAGCAGGGTTTCCGGTTGTAATATATAAAGTTTCGCTAAGGACAATCAGTCGCGCTGCCAAGGTCGCCGAAGAGATCGGCTTCATCGGTGAGTTGTCCTTAGCCGTGTAAGGTCCCTATCTGCACATTGCCAGGATGGCGTTTAATTCCGCAATCGCCTCCTGCGGGGTCATTGGCGCAATGCCGAGTCCCGCATCCGAAGACATCTGCGATGAGATCGCCACAGCATCCCCCGTGCCAAGGCCCTGCGCATCGATGACGCCACCGTCATTGCTGCCGCCAGCATTACCGCCATCGCTTCCGCCAACACCGTCGCCATTACCGCCAGCGCCAGCGCCGCCATCGCCAGCGGGCGTCGGAGCCTCCTCATCGGTGCCGCCGGGAACTTGCACGGCATCGGGCTTCCTGCGTGGGTCGCCGCCCGGTTCAGCACCAATCCGATTGGCAAATGCCGACGTCCTCTCGTCCACGAGTCCGGAATCCTGTAAAAACTGCAACACCAATGCGGCAGCATACGCGCGGCTTATGTCGCCTTGCGGTGCTGACAACCACTCTTCATCCGGTACGAGGCCATTCGCCACGCACCACATCGTAGCCTCTATCGCCCAATCGCTGAGAGCATCGTAGCCGGGCATCACGCCGGCAACAGAACCGCCGGCCCCCTCGTCAGTCCAAACGCTGTCGGACCGTGCCTCGCCTGACAATGCCTCGACGGACCGTACCTCGCCGCCAGCGACAATTCCATCGTATCCGGCTACCTTGGCGGCCCTCCACAGCACCACCATGGCTTCCTCCCGGGTGATCGCCCTCTCAGGCTCAAACCTGCCACCGGCGCCACCCACGAGACCAATCTCCAAAGCCTTTCCCACAATACCCGCGTACCACGACGATGCTCGCACATCATCAAAGACGGACGAATCGCCGTTGTCGGGTAGCCCCAGAGCGCGAACGACAAGCGCGGTAAACTCCGCGCGCGTGATTGACCGTTCCCCGTCGAAAGCCCCATTGCTGATGCCATTGACGATGCCCCTGCTCCCCATCTCGTTGGCAATGGCTTCATACCATTTGTCCTCCGCGTCCTCAAAGGATTTATCGTTGAATATGAGCGCATAGACTGAATTTGTAAGGCTGTTGACTGTCGCGTACCATTTGCCGTCCTTCTCAAATACATTCGTCGGGACATGCCTAACGGACCCATCGGGATCGACGACGACCGCCGTTGTGATCTGCGCGGCCTGTTCGCTCGTTATCTCGACAGTCCTGCTGACAAACTGCGTGAATCCCGTGACTTCATAAGTCTGCCCGTTATATGTTGCCGTGACAGTGAACGTCATCGGCGGCATCACCAGCTCCATGCCCGCGCCATCGGCAGCCATGCGCACGAAGGAATCCGCATCCGCGCCCACATCGGATGATATCGTTATGAATAGCGGCACCTCGGAGGGATCCTCCGCGCCCAGCGCAGCCATAATAGCAGCGGTGTCGACGGCTGTCGCGGGCATGTCATATTGGATGTTGCCCGTTATGATGCTGAGCGCCATGTCTCTGTCCGCCATATCGTCCACGTTCTTCACGACGAATACAGCTTGCGCCGCTGACGCAGCGTCTGCCCCGTTTGATGGGACCATGACCGTCACGCTTTCGCTCGCATTCTCTATTTCCGCGTTCAGCACGCCCTGGTTCACATCCACCGTCGTCATGCCGTCCTCGTATGTCACCTCTCCCGCGCTCGTCTCCTTGCCATCGACGAGCACGACGGAACCATCGGCCGGCTGTTGCGTAGATTCAGACGTAGGCGGAGCCTTATATTGCGGCGCCGATGTCTGATTTGTTTTGACAGTGACAGTAATATCCTGGTAAACCGTTGCATATGTTGCGCCGTCAGTAGGAGTAAATGTGAGGTTATGCAGCCTGTCTCCAACTCCGCCGACATCAGTCGAGTCGCCGGCCGTCCATGTGAATGACCCGGCTGTCCCTGCCCCGTTGGTCGGCAGCGTTATGTCGCCAAGCGTTTGCCCATATGTCGCAGTCAGGCCCGTTGGCCAGTTGACGGTGGGGCTTTCCGGCGGCGTCCAATACGCGCCGAAAGCAGGGGTATTCGGAACGCTTAAAATAGTATCAACAGTCCATATTTTCAATTTTTTCATGGACTCCTCAAATCCATATCCCGTATCATCGTCTGTGATAGACGCGGCAAGCCAGAAACCGCCTGTATCCGGTGTTGCGTCATTAAAGATATCTGTGAAAGCCGCAGCGTTTGCGGCGGCTACATCCTCGTATTTTTCGTTATTGCAGACAGTGTATGTCCCGGTCACGAGTTCGCCGAAAAGGTCAATATCGCCAATGTAGAGATTGTTGACCACATGGTCCCTGTTCACAAACCCGCATATCCCGCCGACATAGAAATTGCTCTCTGAGTCATCCGCTATTTCAAAAACGGCCATAGAAATATTATTAAGCAGACAACTGGCTAGCTCGATGGGTGATTCCGCTGATGTATATCCCGCTATACCACCGATATAGGTGTTGCTGCCGGGCGCCGCCGTCTTGAGTTTCGTGCCGTATACGGCAGCGTTTATCACCGCGCCGTTATTATTCGCGCCGATAACGCCTCCAATACACGAATCGCTGCAATTACTGACAGAAGTTCCATTATTGAAAACTCTGCCGCCATACACTTCAACCCCGTTTATAATGTTTACGGTGCTGTTCGGGTCTTCGCTTTCTATCGCGTAGCCCAGAACACCGCCCAAAAACGCTTGAAATATATACCTACACTCTATTTGAGGATTAATAATCACCACATCGCGGATTTGCGCGCCTTCGGCATATCCTGCCACGGCACCTATGCTCGGAAACCAATCGAATGAGTTCAGGCTAATGGTTGGATTTTTCAAAGTCAGGTTCTTTACTATGGCGCGATCCAGTCCGCCAAACAAACCCGCCGCATCTGCGTTTTCACCCCATTGCGTTGCGTACCATACCGAATCCTCCACCACCATCCCGCTAATCGTATGCCCTTGCCCGTCGAAGACGACGTTGGTCAGATTGATTGGATACCACTTGTAGTCGGAGAGGTCTATGTCGTCTCCAAGGTAAATCGTCCAGCCTTCGTAGTCATATCCAACAGAATCAGGATAGCTGTTCTCTTTGCTATTAACCTCAGCCGCAAATCGACCAAGCTCCGCTGCTGTATAAATTGTTAATTCTTTTACATCATCATTCCATGCACCAGGTGTGTACGCATCGGCATAATTTGATGTAGAAGGGAAACTGCCGGACCAGTCGATCCATCGATCTGTGTATGCTGTGCCGTACAGCGAAAACCCTAACTTTACGTTTTCGGGATTTCCAAGCTCCGCAAGGGGTATAGCAATCTGATAACACATGTGCTGATAGGGCAGCAGATCGGTGTAAGCAAACGCCCACATTCCATAATCGCCCCTGTCCGACCACTGCGTATATTCCTTTATTTCGCCGCCCGCTTCGATGAATACTTTGAAGAAATCCAAGCCATAGTCATAGGTATTGTCGCTACCCCATTCGGCAGCCGCATAAAGGTATTCGTCATCATGCATCACCCACACCCAGGCCTGGCTATCAGGATGCCCGGAAGTCGGGCGCGTAGGATACACGCGGAACGAATCAGCAGGGTCAAGTACGGCGACGCCGTCGATATCCAAAGTGCCATAATTATCCATGGAGTACGAAGCGAGCAATGTGGTAACATTTCTATCTACGTCCGTCTTTACGTCAAACAAAAATGGCAAGCCTCCCGGGGGATCAGGCTCGATACGCCCAGTCAGCACCAACGTCTGCCCGGCGCTGGCAAATCCAAGCACAATACCGTCTGTATCGATTTCCAACACATCGAGGTCTACAACGGAAAGCTTGCGGAGGAGATACGCTTCATCACAATCCGCCAAAACAGGAGGCATCCCATCCAGCAACACCGCATCCAGCAGCGCCATTCCACCGGCTTGTTTACTGATGCGCAACTTAGGATTGATTGCGCCATTAAGATCCACGTAGAAATCCCGTTGAAACTTGTCGGCTTCTATGACCGCAGCCGTTTGGTACGCTCCGCCATCCCAAATCTCAATCAGAAATGATCCTTGAGCGGTTTGGATGGACGGCATCTGCGCATTTTCCATTGCGGCCAGACCAGTGAGCGGCAGCAGGGACAATGTCAATACCGCTGTCATCAAGATAGATAATGTGCGTTTGAAATACTTCATATTAATAGTCCATTCCTTTCTGCGAAAGGCACAAAACGGGATGAAACCGGGCTGTGCCTTTTATGTTTTGCTATAATAATGCTGAGGCAAGGGTAC
>JGI24702J35022_10001767_pt1 | contig 13348 bp, 22 predicted proteins | sample TergutTh196P4_FD_35022 | JGI IMG/M metagenome (IMG submission 35022)
TTTGCCCCGCTTAAACAAATTTTGTGAAAAGCAATTCACAACAAAATTTTGTATCTACAATAGTAGAAATTCGCGGCAAAAATATAAAAAAATTAATAACAATATAAATATTATGAAAGCGATAGAATTAACCTTACCGGAATTTGCTTTTTTGGATGGAAACTGCCATACAGGAGATACGTTAGACGGGCGAGATGTAATTATTCATACCCGAAGTGCATCGGTATTTGAAATTTTTGAAAGCAAAAATGTGCTATTAAAAGAAAATATTGTATCAAAAAATTTTGAATACAAAAATATTTATGATGTTATTGAACATTACACTATTGCGCTTCATTATTCAACAATTACAGATACCTATATTATTAATGATATTGTTAAATCAACAATAGAATGGTATAAAAACTATATGAGGTGGGAAGATGAGGGTATAAACAGGAACTTTATTAATGAATTTACAAAGTAACTACTTACAACAGCACACGCCAAAACTTATATGCTGCGCTGGAATAAAGTTTGTATGTTTCATCTGATTATAAAACGGCGTACATTTGCAGATTGAACGCTCTTGAAAATTCATGTACGACTTTATTGCGTTTCTGTACGGTTCGCAACTGCAAAAAGTAGAAACGTTAATCGGAATATCGGGGATTGGGCTAATACTACTCATAATCTTATGTATTTTAACTGTTAATTTTATTTGTTACTGTTTCGTAAAAATCTTTATAATATTCACATTTCATTCTCTCACATTGTTTTTTCTCATACCCGCAAACACTCGATTTGTAGCAGTGTTCAAAATAACACTCCATTATCTTTTCCACAAGAACATCCGTATCAAAACACATGCAATCTCCCATATAAATAAAGTTAAAATGGCGCAATTCACAAGCGCAAACCACGCCATTATGTTAAAATTTATAACCGACCTCTTTTTCCTCTTTCGATTCGTAGTGGTCGTGTATATTCTCCATTGTTTGTTCCTTTGCCATAAGGCGTTGCGTAAATTCAGAGTTCCAACCACACGTATCTCCCTCACCGGTTATTCTGCGGTACTCTACAATGATGCAACTAATTTTGTTGCATAAATCGAGTAGTTTACAGGCATAGCGGTAACAAAGTGCAGGCATCAGGGCGTTTGCCGATTCGTGCAGTTTGTCATATAGGTCTTCAAAGAAAACAATCGTTTTCTTAAAATACTCACTCACACTCGGAGTTGCTGCGTATGTAACCTCTTTATGAGTACAGTCCAAATTTTGAGCGTAAAGGTCAAAAAAGTCTGTTTGGAAGTATCTAATAACTTCGTGGTATATTACGCTTAAATAGCGTAATCTGCGTTTCTCGCCCTCTAAATAGAGTTTTTGAGCGGCTAATAAACGCTGCTCACAAAAGTTCTCTGCCATGTAGAGTTCTACTACGGCATTTTCCATTATATTTTTACATTCTTGCGCTTTTTTCATAACTAATATTTCTTTTCAGGATTCATAGTTGGATTGTGCGCTGCGGTGTGTGATGGATGTTTTTCAATAATTTCACACGCCTCTTCAATGTAGTATAATGCTTCGCAAAGATGGTGGATGTCATTAATAGCACTGATGTCTATATGTTCTCCCTGTTCTGCCATTTTATCAAAATGTTTCAGTTGTTCGATAATGTGATGTTTAATATGTTTCATTATAATTATTTTTAAAAATTGTTATTACTGTTGTTGTTGAGGATATTGTATTTGTGGCTGTGGCTGTACGGTTTGAACAGGCTGCGGTGCAGGTTGCTGTGGCTGTTGTGGTTGTACTTTCTTTTCAGTATCACATTTACAACTTTTTTCTGTTTGCGTATCGGATACAAATTGGCTCATCAACTCATTATTTTTTGTTAGGAGTTCCTTTATCTCACCTAACACTGTTAATTGTTGGATGTGGGGTGGAATCTCCTGTTGTGGCTGCCCTTGAACAGGCTGCTGTTCCATTCCGGGCGTTGTATATTGTGGATTAAAACCACCATACATCGCTTGGCTGATAGTTTGTTTTGCCTGATTCAGTTTTTGTTGCCATTTTGCCAATTCTTGTTGATATGAAGATTGGAATCGTTGAAAATCCTGCATTAAAGCGTTTGGATTCGGTAACTGTTGGTTGGTTTGGTAAGGATTCATTTTTTTCGGGGGTTTAAATGTTAATAAAAACAGGGTAGCACGCGGATTACGCCGCTATGCTACCCCGATTAATAGATTAAAATGTTGGGTTGTAACCGTTTGCAAATGTCGGTTTCGGCGTTGCGTCAGCGTCAGCATTCCAAAAATCTACACCCAAATTGGCGAGATTGGAAAAGCCGCGTTGCATTTTTCCGGTAAGATTTCCGATAATTCTATCGGTTTTGATGTTTTCTTCCAACTCGTAAACTTTTGCTTTCAAACGAGCGGTTTCATCTTCGGCGAATTTCTTGTCAATGTGAGCCATAATCTCTTTTTGACCACATTTAACCTCTGCAAAATTCTTTTCGTTAGCGCAGCAGCATTCGAGGTCTCTAATTTGAGTTGCGTGTGCTGTTCTTTCGATGTTCAAATTCGTTTCGCAGCAACAGTCGCCCATTTGTTTTTGAATTGCGCCCTGTGATTGCAAGTCTCTGATTTGATTTTCGTATCCTTGAATAAGGATAGATTTACTCAAATCATACTTTGTCTCATCAATGTTTTTGTTTGTTAAACAGCAACATTCCGCCATACTTTGCTGCATGGTAGATAATTGAGTTTGAAGTAGATTTGTCAAACCATAGATTTGAGTTGCATTGGCATATTTGCCCTCTGCATACTGATTTGATAATACAGCAAGTTGATCCAACACATCTTTTGCATTTCTGTAAGAGATTTCAGACGTGTCGTGTCTCAAATTTGCTAATTGGTTTTGCATTTCTGCAAGGTTTCCACCTGCATCTTCACCACGTCCACCGAAAAGGTTTCCGCGAAACAATGCCAAAAGGGCAATAAGCCCAAGAATACCGCCTTCACCAAAGCCGTATCCGCCGCAGCCACCCATTGGATAGCCACCAATTTGATCATTTCTGTAATTAATCATGATAATAAAAATTGATTGTTATATGTGCACCATTGCACGCTGCAACAATGCAATTATGGGGCGTGATGCTTTTGGATGCGCCGCAAAAAGAAAGTCATTGTAGGTTTATTTTAGAATCAATATCTTCATATCTTTACCATATCTTTAGTAAAGATATAAAGATATATGATAATCAAATAATTATAACATTGTTCCGACCCTATAATTAGTCAATATAAACAAAACCATATAAAAAAGCAAGGGTCGATTTTAATCGACCCTGTAACTCCTTTTACACATGGTAAATGAGATGCCACAAAAATAAAATAAAAACATTACAACGGTGTAAACTTCAAACAAGCCTTTGATGATAGCAAAATTGCACCCATTTTATTAGTGCAGTGTGCCATTATAAACTCGCCCGATGCACCTATGTTAAAAGGATTGTGCATATTTCCACATTGAAAACATTGTTTATCTTCAATCTCCTGTTGTTTTTTCTCTTTTGGTGATAACTTTCTCATACTTCTTTCTCGAATATGTATAAAACATTGTATAATAATAAGTTGTTGTCTTTTGATTTTATTTCTTGTGATGGTATTATTTTTTTAAATTCCTCTGCACTCACTTGAAATGCGCTCGGTGTAACCATCGAAATAAGTCTGTATCCGTTATCATTCCAACTTTTCAATTCCTCATCAGTGATTGACCCTAATATTTCTACCGATTTATTAATATACTTTCCCATGTTAATTGTCGTTTATTTCTATCTCAAACTCATCACACGCTAATCTACCACAATAGGTAATACTTTCATCAACATCACAAAAACCATCACCATCTACATTTTCTCCGTAGAAATGCTTACAGTAGGCACAATATGTTTTACATTCGCTCATATCTCGTTAATTTTAATTTTATGTATGTACAGCATCATTTTTCTTTTCAAAATATAGTCTTTTGTGCGCGTAGCGGGGCTTTTTACATCTTCTACTATATAAGTACCGTTTTTGTCAAAATATGCAAAATCGGCTATATATTTACACGCTCTTTCAATACATTTTCCGTTTTGATATTGTGCCGGTATCAATTCAAACTCTACCTGCTCTTTTAAATCATAAATTTCCTTTGCCTTTTCTAAAAAACGCAAATCGTTAGCGCGTTTATTCTCTTTTTTGCTATCGTAATGCCCTGAACGGATATTTTTATATTTTGAATACATTTTTATTCAATTAGTTTGTTTGCGGCAATAATGGCATCTATCTTTCTGTATTCGCCTCTTTTATCGTCTTTACTAAACCAATCTTTATGACATTTAAAAATGTTTTTGGATATACATTTTCCATATTTCCATATTTTTTTATTAATAAAAACAATAATTTCATCAAATTTTATTGTGGCGTCCCCGTTGTATTCCAATAACTTGTTTGCCTGCTCATAACTTACATTTGAGTTGGCATTTTCCACACGATAAATCATATTTTCTGCAAACTGTTTAATAGGCTCAATTTCTTCCTTTTCGTGTATGATTTTAAGTTGTTCCAAAGCAATTTCGTTTAATGTATCCTGTTCTGCTTTCATCGTTTGTTTGGTTTTTTGTGTTTGTAAAAATATATGGAAATCAGTATTGCCATTGCAGCATTAATCAAAGTTATAGAATACATATAAACATGAAATTCTGGCACTATAAATCTTGTATAAATCTGCATAAATAATAAATTCATCATCATAAAATAAATAGGAATTTGATGATATGTGCAAAAATTCATTCTGAAAGATATGAGCAGTAAAGGAATTATAGTAGCCCATGAATATTGAAAAAAATAGGTAAATTCATCATTTATCGGGCTGCTATATAAGACAAACAACGCATTACCACTTTCATCATAAAACGTTGTTTCTAAATTTCTTAACAAAGAATAAATTGCTTCGATATTTCCGATAAAAATTGCGAATACGGTTATAAATGGTATGTATTTTACAAATTTAATACCTAATTTTTCGTACAATTTCAATTTCATTTTTTGGGTTTTACTTTGTACTTTGCAGTAAGACCACCGGACAATGGAACGCGAGAAATTTCAACAGGTTCTTCGTCTTCACTTTCATCGAAAATAATAATTTCCGTTTCTGTTATTTCTGCAACATTATTTTCTTCAAGTTCAATTACAGTTAAATCTTCTAATTCTATCTTGTTCATAATAAATTATTTAATTGGTTAATTAATGAATTGCAAAACTAATAATACTATTCACTTGCAAATACGATGCGCCGAAAAAACACTATTAATATAATACAAAAAAAATTAAAGGTGTCGAAAAAGATAGTAAAAATTAGAAACGGCACAATTATTTTTTAATAAAAGTGCCGAACCTAAAATCAAACAATATATGAAAAAACTTACCCAATAGTGAGCATGGGTTCTTCTGATACATCGGCTAAATCCGATATATCGTTATCTTCTAACATATTTTCAAGTTTGTGTGCATAAATGGCAATAGTATCATCCAATTCACCGCCATTATCTTCAATGGATTGTTTAATGGCATTGTACGCCTTATCTTCGTGTTCAGATATGATTTTATCTAATTTTTCATCATTAAGCATAAAAGACTTAATGCGCAAACGTTTAATAAACTCATTGTAATATTCATGTTTTGTCAAGTCTTCCTGATTGTCAAAAAATACATCATATCCGCTTGTTGCACAATCAAAATTCAACATCATTCTACTGACGCTGTTATTATTCTCTACCTGCGTTTTACCGATTATTCCACACTCGAATTGTGGATATAGTATCGTTGTTGTCCATGTTAATAAAGCATTCAAAATAATTGTCTCGTGTATCTCAACAGGGTGAGAGAGAATATCTTTAAATGTGATACAATTATACTTTTTAAAAATATCAATGGCATAACCGATTAGATTGTACGGTGCGCATTCGCCGTTGGTAGTATGGGAAGAAAATATTGTGTTGCAAAAGTTTCTCCTTACAATAGCATAATTCAATGTATGAATTAATGTAATTCCTTTATCTTCAATAAAAACAGACTTATATAATGGGTCGTTTTCAAAGAAATGAAATGGATTACCCATTTGCACGACTTCATCAATAGTATGAATCTCGTTGTCTTTAATTCCAAGAAGTCCCTGCAATTTCAATATCAACTTCTCTAACTGTTTATTTGTAGGTTTTTTTTGTTGCATTGCAGAGAAGTTTATATGGTTTCTGTTTGAGGATAATTAGGATTGGGAAATTCGGCATCCGATAATGTGCCGGCATCAAAATTTCCTGTTGGTTCGGGTTGCGCAACGTCAATAGTTACAGGAATTTCAATATTTACATCTGTTTTCTGTTCAAACTCCAATTCTGGCATTTTAATTTCTTCCTGTTCGGGTTGCTCAATAGGAGTTTCAACTTTTTCAGGCACAGCATCTTTTTCTTTTTTATCTTTCAGTTGTGCGGTTTTTGCATTTATTAAATCGGTAAACCCATTGCCAATCTTATCAAACAACAATTTACAGTTTTCCATACATACGTCCAATTCTTTTGATTTTTCAGTGTCATCAATATATTCCGACAACACATTTAACAATTCTACTGCGTTGGATTGGTTTTTTTCGTTTACCTCAACTTTAATATCAAATGACACACCATTGTCATTATAGGAAAGTTCCATTAATCCGTTTAATTTCATAAATTTAAGATTTTTACAGGTTTATAATTCAACTCGTTTTTCTTCATTTTCTTCAATAACTTCATCCTCGTTCAATTCATTTTGAACAATGGAAGTATCAATTTCATCTGCGGGGTGGGGTGGGGGAGTATCCAATTTTTTCTCCGTTTCCGGTTCGGTTTGTTCGGTTTGCAACTTTTGAGAATCAAGGATAGCCATTATTCTTTCTTTGGCTGTTTCTTCTCCTATGTTTGCCAATCCACGAGCCTCACCGCCATTCTTCCTGATAAACTCTCTTGCATCGTCAAGAGTTTTTATTTCTGGCAAAACAAAAGGATATTCTTTGGTTTGTTTTTCATCCTCATCAAGTTTTACCGATTCTGATTTTACAGGTTCTGTATTGGCATCTTTGATAACAGGATAGATTTCCAAGAATTTAAGTATTTGGCCGCCTTGCCCTTTGCTATGGTCTATGGTAGCCCTTACTTTTGCAGGTTTTAATTTGTCGTAAAGACCACTCATATATACAACTGCATACGTTTTTTGTACTTTTATAATACAGTCTCTAAACTCATAATGACCATTCCATGCTGTTGGAAGAGTCTTAATATCAAACTGATTTAATGCGTTTGATAATGTGCTTTCGGTAATGTTTTGTGTCATATAATTAAAATTTTAATAATGCAAAAAAATACTAATATTTAATATTTTCTAAATATTAATATTGTTTTTTCGGCGTTTGATTATGTAAATATTTTTCCCTCTACAAATACAGTTCCATTTATATTGGTTGCATTGATAATAAGTGTTTCCCCATTGTTCACTTGGAATGTACCGTTTTTTAATAATGGCATTAATGTATTGAATTTAACGTCAATAGTAAAACCTTGCCATGATATCAGGTATGTTTGTATGTTATTAGCAGGCAAATCGTCTAACGGTATTGGCAAATATGTTTGATGTATTGGAGGAAGAGATATTTTAGACGCGTAAAAAATATGCACAACACCATTGATGGAATTGTCAATCGGAGAATCAAAAATTCCGGTAGAGTCTTCAAATCCATCGTTTACGACCGTATAATTTCTTCGCTGTTGGGGATGTTGGGTTACTATCATACGAGAACAATTTGTGGAAATGCTAAAATTTCTATTTTGTCGTTTGCGGTCGGAGTAAACCACTCATTATCCAATACTATGGAGTAGTCGAACATTCCAGAATTAGATGTAACCGATATGGTATAATCACTTCCAGGAGTAAGTATTTGTCCGTTTAGCGATACTATTTCAGCAAACGATAGATTAGATATTTCGTCGTTATAAAAATTATAGGTTCGTGTTCCGTTTCCCGTAAAGGAAAAGCGGTATTTTTGAACACCGAACGCCTGAATATCATCAATCATTGTTTTCATATCTGAAAGTGATGCAAGAATATCGTTATTTGTTTCTGTTTGATTTACAATACTTCTCGTTATGTTTGAAGTTAATCTGTTATCCAACCTCTGCTTTCCTCTTTGAACAATGATACTGTTATATACACTGATCATTTTTTGCAAATCATTAAGTTGTTGTGATTTTGCTACATCTACGTCTGCAAATAACCAATCAAATGCGGTGGATGTTGTTCTACGACTACTCAGGATATCCGATATTTTAACATCATATTTTGGGAGCGCTTCGCCAAACTGAATAGAAATGCTGTTAAAATATGCTGTTAATTCTGTGTTGTTGTATAAAAATCTAATTTTTATATTGGTATCAATAAAATTCTTATATTCAGGATGTTCTTCTAAAAATATGTTTGAAACCTGTAAATTATAATCAAAATTTTCCCTGTTTTTAGATTCCAAATCGGCTAACGCTCTTTCCTGCAACAATAATTGCGCTGCATTAAGATATGATTGCGGTAGTGTTATTCCTGTAATCACAAACTTGTCATCCTGTGATGGAAAGCGTAATGCTGTCGGCTGCACAAAATTCTGCCCCCATGTTTCTATATCTTTGAATACAAGAATATCGTGCGCGCCTTTTGAAGTGTCAGGATATGTTGCTTCGTCCGTTGGAGTATCATCGGGATGCGTCAACAGTGTTCTTCTTCCCGTAAATACATGTATTCCGTCCACAACCTTGTAAAAATTTGTTACCCAATCACTCCAATCCTGTATGGCTATCTTAAACCTGCTTCCCTGACAAGAGCCACTTGTCATGTGAATAAACATATCCTCGTTTTCAATGGCAGATTCGTATAAATCAAAGTCAAATTGCTTTAATGGAAGATAGAACATGGATTGCACCAACTCACCTGTATCTGGGTTTATATCATCTATAAATACATAATTGTGTGACACAAATCCCTGAAACGCATCTGCGGTTAGAGTAAGAATTATATTTGGAGCACCGCCACCAACCGAAAAATCTATTGACATGTTGCTGCCTGCGTAAGGATGTGTATTTGCATTTGGATAAATAATTACAGGTTCATACGGGGATGTTTGATATACGAATTTCCTAAAAGTAAACTCTATTATATCAGTATCAAAATAAAATGGAAATTTTTCAAAATCTCTTGCCAATGTTCCGCCGTAAACAAAGTTATTGGAGGAATCATAAAAACTTGCTTTATAATCAGTTTCATCTACATCAATATAATATCCTTTAAAGCCTGGTGTTCCCTGATAGCCCATTGCACCAACCCCACTAAATGCGTATGTAAGTAAATCTATTGCGCCCCAAAAATCTCTTGGATTTGTATCGTTCGCTGTAAAGGTAACTTTTGCTTTTACTTTAAATGTTGGACTGTTCGGTTCTGTTGTTTGCCCAAAAAACGAATCATCCCACCATATTTTTTCATTATTACCATAACTGTCATCTCGCAACATATCTATATGGTTACCGCTATGCTCCGGAAATTCAACATTCCTTATTGTTGGCTGTATATCTTCATAATCAGCATGTTCAACAAATGGCGTTTTAACATCATATAAATTTTCCCATGTTTTATTGGGTGCGGGAAATGCGCCTGCAACGCTTTTATTTTGAGGATTGGGATATGATGGGTTTTGCGCCAACAAATATTCTATAATAGGGTTGTCAATACCGTTAACTACCTTGTTTTCAACGGCATCAACCCAAAATTGAGGCATCAGTGTTTCAGAGTAATAACTGTGATTAATTATCTCACCCATAGGAAATTCAACAGTAGGCGTTTCTCTGAAAACAGGATAGCGAAACGGGACATTATTCGTGCTTCCACGAGCATACAATTTTGTAACAATACCCTCTTTTTTTGAATTTCTTATACTCGATGTTAAACCCTTATTCTGCCCGAAATCAAATACTTTTCCGGATGGCATTGTTTCAACAACATCTCCTATAAAAATATGTGCGTTTGCGTCCGTGTATGTTGGCTTATTGTATTGAATAAAATATGGCAGTCCATACTCATCTTCTATTTTTTTTAAGACATCTGCAATGCTGTCTCCGTCAAATTCTATTGGGTTTATTTGTGGAATGCCTTTATTAGCGCCCTGTAATTTTATTTCCCATTTTCCCTCTCCCTCCGGAATATAATAATTATATACATCCAAATTTTTTTGAACTCTCAGTATTAATTCATCTATCGAACAGCATAAATAGAATTTAGTTTGCCCGCCTCTGTAAATGCTTTCATCTGTGTCCAAAGGCAAATCTCTAAATTCAAACTGCGTTAAAAAATATTCCGGTGCAAAAAATTCACACGAATAGCGGTTATTTCCATTCAACCCGTTATTATCTTTCACATACAAAAAACTTTCGGAAGTTGGTGCATTAATGATGGTATATTTCATGCTATCAATCGGAGATACTACATAACATCCCAATAACATGGCGGTATCCAATCCTTTTCCCTGATATAACAGTTGCCCTGCAATTTTACTTTCAAAAGCCCCATAACTTTTCTGCCATGTATATTTTTTAATTACAGCACCCTGTAAAACAGTTCCATCTTTTTTATAAACCTGCAAATCTGTTGTTGGTAAAAGCGAGGGTAAAAGTGCCATTATTCTGTTATTATTTATTTTTTCAGCCCCTAATTCATTTTATTTTATTCTTCTACATGAATTCTTGATAATAATTCATCAGCAACTTCTTGCGCAGAATTAAACAGTGAAGATTCAAAAAATGGTGTTTGAAAGCCATCAAGCCTGTATTGAATATTTATATCTATATTGCTGTTCAATGTGTTAGAAGAAGCAACTATATTAATAATACGGACAATTCCATTAACAATAGCGTTATTTTGTACAAAAAACACCATATCTCCTACGTTAAATTGTGTTATAATATTCATAATAAATTAAATAAAAAAGTTTCTATCATATACGCTGTTCAATGTTAATTTACCAACTATCATGTGTTGCCCATCCGCTACTCCTAATCTTATTGAGGTGGGTTCACTTGCTTTTGTACATACAAAAAGATTATACATGCCATGCGGGATTGACTTTATCCAAAACATTTTTCCAACATGATCCTCTAAAAAATATTCATAGTTTGCCAATACAATCCTTTGATTTTTAACTCCGGGTGTGGACAACCAATAATCTGACCATAAATCGCTGCAAAAGAAATTAACAGTAATCTCTATTGGGGTATAAAATGTTTCGGGTGCAATATAAACATCAGATTTATTGGAATTGACAACTTCCTCTTTAAGAACATTTTTTGCCGTGCCAATATTAAAAAATCCATTTATGGAAGTTACGGTTACCAAATATGAATCACACAAGTCAAGCGTAATCTCACTTGCAGAAACTATATTTTCGCTATTCACATATTTAATAAAATATTTTCCAAAGTTTCTCAAATGTGTAGGTATCTTATATCGCAATGTGGGGGGTGGTGGCGTTTCGGGATCATCCGGTTTTGGTTCAAACGGCAGATCAATTTCAGGTTGTGCAACATCATCAAAAAACTGTTCATTAATGTTTATGGAATTAACAAATACTTGCCCACGTCTGAAAATTGGTATGTTTTGAAACCTATCTATCATATTTTTAACTTGTTTTTTTCAAATTTAATGCAAAAATAATTTATGTTTACACAATATTAAAATATTAATAGTATTTTTGCGGCGTAAGATTATAGCGTTTTTGCTATTGTTTGAATGAAGAAAAATCGCCAATTTGGAAGACACAAACAATTAGTGAAACGTCCGCATAGCGCGGATTTTCATTTTTTTGTCTTTGGGTCTTTGGCGATACCTCTTCATAGGAATTGGAAATCTGCGCCAATGGGTATAATTCCTTAAAAACATTAGCAAACATTTGTTGAAAAATTGTAATTTATTAATAAATAATAATATATGGATAGCAATGAGGATAAATTTTTCTTTATAACAGGAGTTATTTTTTTAGTTGTTGCATTGGGGTTACTCATTTTATCGTTGGCAGGATATGGTATCATAAAACAAAATTTTATTATTAATCTATAAAATAATCAATTATTAACCAGAAATTAAAGCAATATGAAAAAACTACTCCCCATTATTCTGTTATTTCTATTCGTTTGCAGCGTTCACGCGCAAACAATAATAAAAACCAATGACAAACAAAGAATTGTAGCACAAATTCAAAATATAGGGCTTGATTCAATACAGTATAAGCCTTATAAAAACCAACAGGGCGAATCTCAATACATAAGAAAAGATGAGGTAAAATATCTTTGGTATGAAGATGGCAGTATTGTTAGATTTGATAAAAATGAGAATGATTATAATAAAGATTTTGAATATAAAAATCCTAAAACTCAATTAGCAAACAATGATATTTCTAATAATGATGTAACGGGAAAAAATATTTCTAATAAATTTGATAATATTAAAAATTCAACATATTCCACAAATGCACCTGCAATAAATGATATTCAAAGAAAATATAATGCTGCATACGCATTACGAAAGAACGGCAGAATTTTATTGGGCGTTGGAGTGCCATCTGTGATTGTTGGTTCTGTATTCATAACTTTGGGAAGCATGTATTATGGTGGTATTGCCCTTACTATTATCGGCGGCGCTATGGTGGGCGCAGCACCTTTTTTAATTACATTTGGAATAATTTATCTTGCAACGGCAAATATACGGCTGAATGACCTGAATTTTGATATTTCCCTGTATAAAAACAGTAATACCTCTCTAAATATGGCTTACACAGGAAACGGAATAGGACTTAAATTGAAATTTTAAAAATTATATGGCTAAAAGAATTATTAAACACGAAGGAGTGTTAGATATGGGTGGCAAGAAATTACCTTGTTATGTGTTGGGTGATGGTACAAGAGTATTATCAAGTAGGGGGATGCAAGAAGTGTTAAAAATGGTTGATGAAGTAGAAGATGGTAAACAAACCCCCGGGACCAGATTACAAAGATATTTAACGCAAAAATCGCTCATGCCCTTTATTTTCAAAGGAAAAGACCCGGACCACTTTAATCCTATAATTTGTTATAAAGGCGCATCTAAAATAAATGGATATGAAGCCACAAGATTAGTTGATTTTTGTGATGGAATGATTGAGGCAAGAAATACAATAGAATTATCTACAAGACAAGAAATAATTGCAAAAGAATGTGAAATAATAATTAGGTC
>JGI24702J35022_10001769_pt1 | contig 13346 bp, 16 predicted proteins | sample TergutTh196P4_FD_35022 | JGI IMG/M metagenome (IMG submission 35022)
TATTTTCTAACGGTGAATTCTCAAAAAACCTATAACTTGCCATGCCTAAATAAACAACATATCTTAAAGTATCAATATCTACGTATTCTGGTTCTTTTTTGATTGCTTCCATCACCAAAGTTAATCTTTTTCGTGCTTCCACAATAGTGTAAGAACTATCTGTAAGAAAACTACTATTAGAAATTTCACATTCTATTGCCTCAAATGCTATGGTTACAAGTTCCGAAAGTTTTGCTATGTCTAACATGGTATTTGGATTATTTTACTTTTTAATTCTGTACTAAAAAACGGGAAACGAAACAATGCATCATTTTATTGCGTAGGAAATAAAACAAATCAACAATAAGAAAAAAAGTGTATCTTTGCAAATATCGTATGCGAGAGAATATTTTTCTTTTTTGGTTAAAGAATGCGCGTTGTGTGGCGTTGCCGCAGAGCATGTTGCCTGCGTTGACGGCGATTTGTTTGGCGTATCCCTCGCCTGAGTTTTCGTGGATTTTTGCTGCGTTGGCGGTGATTGGCGTTGCTTTTGGGCATTTGGGGATAAATCTTTGGGACGATTATTTTGATTATAAAAACGATTATCAAAATATTCGTAACAGATTGAATAACAGCGGAATACGGGCAAGAACCGCCAAATACAATTACCTTATATCCAAGGAAGCGGGCATAAGGCAACTTTTCTTTGCGGCTTCGTTTTTCTGCGGAATGGCGTTGTTGTTGGGAATGGTTATTTTTGCAAAAAGAGGCGTTATCATTCTGATTATCAGCGCGATTACGGCATTTTTGGGTTTTGGTTATTCGGGACGTCCGTTTCGATTTAGTTACCGCGGATTGGGGGAGTTGGTTATTGCGTTGGTTTTCGGACCGCTTTTGATGTCGGGGGTTTACCTGTCTGCATATGGGGATTTTTCTACGCAACTGTTTTTTATTTCTATCCCTGTCGGATTGTTGGTTGCCAACGTTGTATATACGCATTCCGTGATTGATTTTGAAGCCGATAAAGCATTGAATAAGAAGACATTAGCCGTATTGTTGGCGGAGAAAAATGCGGTAAATTTTGTATTGTTTCTGTTTATTTTTCTGCCGTTTTTTCTGATTGGATTGGGAATATTTTTCAAAATACTGTCTATTTGGTACGCTTTTGTTTTCGTTTTGCTTTATGAGGCGGTTTATTTATTTCGGATTATCTTGCTGTTTCAGAACGGGTTGCGTGAAAAAATAAAGCCCAAATGGTGGATGGGTCCAATGGAAAATTGGGACAAAATAGAAAACGCCGAAATTGATTGGTTTATGATTCGGTGGTATTTGGCTCGCAATTTGCTCGTTTTCTTTTGTTTAATAATTATAATTGTATCTTTATTTTGAAACCGTTTATTTATCTGATACTGTGGTTTTTACGTGCAAAATTTGCAGGACGGAAACGTCCTTTGCAAACGGTTTTGTTTGTTTCCAATCAATGCAATTTAAAGTGTCGGCATTGCTGCGTTTACAGGGATAACAATCTGTATATCAAGACGTTTGAACAAATCAAGGAAGAATTGCAGTATAGTTACGATTTAGGGGCTCGTTTTGTGGATTTTGAAGGCGGAGAGCCGTTTCTTTGGAACGAAAACGGAAAAAACATCAACGATTTAATCCGTTTGGCAAAACAAATCGGATTTTTCTCGACCACCGTTACCACCAATGCGCAACAACCTTTCAATCAATGTGATGCAGATTCTATTTGGGTAAGTTTGGACGGAATCGGAACGTATCACGACCAAATCCGCGGCGAAGGAACTTTCGACCGTTTGGTTGAAAATCTCGCACAAAACAATCACCCCAAAATCAGTATCAATATGGTTATCAATGCGTTGAATTATAAATCGGTGGAAGAAACCATTGTTTGGGCAAGCAAACAACCCAATATTCAATCCATTTCACTGAATTTCCACACGCCCTATCCCGAAACGGAAGACTTGTTTTTGGATTGGAAATTAAGAACTGAAACCATTGACAAAATTATACAACTAAAAAAGGCTAATTTCCCTGTAATGAACTCTGTATCAGGATTAAAACTAATGAAAGGCAATCGGTTTAAGAAATATTGCTGGCTCACAAATTTCATTCTCCCCGACGGCACTCGACTGAACGAATGTCAGGGCAAAACGCAAAATGTTTGCGATAAATGCGGTTTTTGCATGGCGGGAGAAACAACAAGTCTGTTTCGTTTGAAAGCGGATACCGTTTTTGCAGCGCTGAAATTGCGAATGAAAAGGTAACTAATTCTAAAAAAAATGTATCTTTGCACTTGCAGTGAAAAAAAACGAGTAAATTGGGCAAAAATAAGAAAAATGGAAGAAACAGAAAACACACTTTTAGAAAACGATTTTGAAGAGACCAACAGCACCGCCGAATTGGAAGAAGAACGCGGCGACGAACTGTTTGAACATTATCATATTACGGTTGACAAGGGGCAGGGATTGTTGCGGATTGACAAGTTTTTGCACAATCAGATGGGCAACACGTCCCGCAGCAAAATCAAACAGGCGGCACAAGCGGGGAATATTTTGGTCAATGGCGTGCCGCAAATCCAAAATTACAAGGTAAAACCCTTTGACGAAATTTCGGTGGTGCTGACCTATCCGCCGCGGGATATTGAGGTTATCCCTGAGGATATTCCTATAAATATTATCTACGAAGACGCCGATTTAATTATCGTAAACAAGGAAGCGGGCATGGTGGTGCACCCCGCACACGGGAATTATACGGGTACTTTGGTCAATGCGTTGACTTATCATCTGAAAGATATGCTTGTAAAAGATGGCGTGGTGGTGCAAAATCCTATGTTGGTGCATCGGATTGACAAAGATACTTCGGGCATAATGATAGTTGCCAAAACCGAATTGGCACAGGCTAAATTAGCCGCAGAATTTTTCAATCACACCATTCATCGGCGGTATATTGCTTTGGTTTGGGGAGATTTCCCCGAAGACGAAGGAACGATAGAAGGAAATATCGGCAGAAGTGCCAAAGATAGAAAGGTGATGGACGTTTACCCAGACGGCAAGCACGGAAAACACGCCGTTACGCATTGGAAAGTGTTGGAACGGTTTGGGTACGTTACCTTGATAGAATGCCGTTTGGAAACAGGGAGAACGCATCAAATCCGCGTGCATCTGCAACACGTCAAACACCCGCTTTTCAATGACGCTACCTACGGCGGAAACCAGATTTTGAAGGGAACAACTTTTACCAAATACAAACAGTTTGTCCAAAACTGCTTTTCATTGATGCCTCGTCAAGCGTTGCACGCCAAGAGTTTAGGGTTTATTCACCCCACCACAGGCAAAGAAATGCTGTTTGAATCGGAATTTCCCCAAGATATGAACGCCGTAATCGAAAAATGGCGACACTACTCCAAACACAAAGCGTTTGAAGAAGAGACGGAGGTTGTGTACGATATTTCCAATAGAGAACGAGAAAAAATAAAACAAGAGCGTTTTTAGTATCGCCCTAAATTTTAAGGATATTATTTTTTCTCGCTTTTCATTCTACGGCTCAAAGTTTGGACACATTCACGCGTAGGAATTATTACCGAAACTCCCTGATATTCAAGTTCTTCGTTGATAATATCTACGTTTGTTTTGTGGTGATTCCGCAACGGTTTCAAGATGCGGATATGTTCCTTTTCCACTCCCAAGCCTTCGCAGATTTGTGCAATCCGACCAAAAGCCTGCGATTTTTGCCCGCCCGTCATGGCAGTTGTATTATTATCCAAAATCATCACGGTAATCGGCGTATTGTTGACAACGGCGTCCAACAGGGAAGTTATCCCGCTGTGCGTAAACGTTGAATCGCCTATCACGGCAACGGCAGGCAACAAACCCGCATCGGCAGCACCCTTCGCCATCGTGATGGACGCACCCATATCTACCGTAGAATAAATGGCATTGTAAGGCGGCAACGCACCCAAAGTATAACAGCCAATATCGGAAAATACCTTGCCTTTTCCGTATTTTTCCATACATTCGTTCAAAGCATTGTAGGAATCAATGTGCGGACAGCCTACGCAAAGAGAGGGCGGACGAGGTACAATCATCGAAGGAATGTCTTGTCCCTCTTTTACGGGCAAGCCTAAAGCGGTTGCCGCCAAATTGGGATTTAATTCTCCCGTCCGCGGCAACGTACCGTCCAAACGACCTTTTACAACCAATCCCCTGTTCAACAATCCTCTTAATTGTTCTTCAATAAAAGGATATCCTTCTTCGATAACCAAAACAGACCCGCATTCGTCCACCATTTTTTCAATCAAAGCAATCGGTAGCGGATATTGCGTTATTTTCAACACGGGGTAAGGACATTTGCGGTCGGGATAATTCTCCATTAAATAATTATACGCTATTCCCGAAACAATAATTCCCGTTGATTTGTCCGAACCATCAATATATTGATTGTTTTTCATCGTTTCCGATGCTTTTATCAATGCGGGCTGCTTGTCCAACAGGTGCTGATACTGTCTGCGGGCAATCACAGGCAAAAGAATAAACTGCTTGGGGTTGGAGTGCAATTTAATTTCATTCTGTTTACGCGGATACCCTAACTTCACGCCTGCCCGCGAATGAGCCAAACGAGTGGTTACGCGTATCATCACCGGAATTTTATGTTCTTCCGAAAAATCGAACGCCTGCCGCGTCATAGCGTAAGCCTCCTGCTGATTGGACGGCTCAAAACAGGGAATAAACGCAAATTTTGCATAAAACCTTGAATCCTGTTCGTCCTGCGAAGAGTGCATTGAGGGGTCGTCTGCCACCAATACCACCAATCCGCCGTTAGCCCCTGTGATAGCCGTGTTGATAAAGGGGTCGGCGGCTACGTTCAATCCTACGTGTTTCATACAAACCAACGCACGCTTGCCCGCATAAGACATGCCGATAGCCATTTCCATAGCCGTTTTTTCGTTGGTTGCCCAACTCCGCTGTACATTTCCTTCCGCCGCCTGCTTGGACTGCTGGATATATTCCGTAATCTCTGTCGAAGGCGTTCCGGGATAGGCATACACGCCCGATATTCCTGCATCAAGCGCCGCTTGTGCAATCGCCTCATCGCCTAATAATAACTTCTGCATAATTGTATATTATTTATTGTTTATATTCTAAATTATTCTATATTTGCAAAGATACATTTTTTTTTTGAATTTTTTTGTCTCGAACCACGATTTTCATAATATTAATAAGATTATCAAGATAAAAAATAACGCCGTCAATCCGCACGTAATGCGGAATCTCCTGAAAGAATGAGATGCTGAAACAAGTTCAGCATGACGTTTAAACAAAAAATCTTGGCAATCTTGAAAATCTTATGAAAATCGTGGTTCAGACAAACTCTACACTCTAAACTCTACTCACTAAACTCTAATTAAAAAAAGTGTATCTTTGCAAAATTATCGAAAGCAGTAGTGAAAATTATTGTTAAACACTGAATAACAATGAGTTATATAAAAAATGATTTAAGCAATTTGCAGGATTTATTTCCTCAAACGTTCACCGAAGGACAAAAATCGGCGTGCAAAACCTTGTTTTACAAAAAACTTGCCCTGCTGATGCACGAAAAATACGGCGGAAAAATGCAGACTATCCCCAAAGTGCCTTTGGAAGGATTTAACTGGTTCAACGCATGGTACACGCCCGGCGTATCGGCTGTTTCGACTGCCATTCGAGACAAGAACGATACGTCTTATTCTTTGAGCAACCGCAGCAATTTGGCGGCGGTGGTCAGCGACAGCACGCGGGTATTGGGAGACGGCGATTGCACGCCTTCAGGCGGATTGGGCGTAATGGAGGGTAAAGCCCTGTTAATGAAGTATTTAGGCGGAGTAGATGCCGTAGCCTTGTGCATTGACAGCAAAGACGAAACGGGAGAGCCGTCCGCCGACCGAATTATTGATTTTGTAAAAATGGTGCAGTCGAGTTTTGGGGCTATCAATTTGGAAGATATTTCACAGCCGAATTGTTTTAAAGTTTTGGACGTGCTGCGGGAAGAGTGCGATATTCCCGTTTGGCACGATGACGCACAGGGGACGGCTTGCGTTACGTTGGCAGGTGTTATCAATGCGTTGAAATTGGCGGAGAAAAAAATGTCGGACTGTAAAATAGTGCTTTACGGTGCGGGTGCGTCCAATACTTCCATTGCCCGCTTGATGATTGCCGACGGCGCCGACCCGAAGAAAATAATTATGTTCGACAGCCGTTCAAGTCTGCACCGCAACAACGAGCGGTATAAAAACGACCCGCGGTTCTATCGTCAATGGGAATTGTGCCAAATCACTAATTCTCAATGTGTTACCGACATCGAAGAGGCATTTTCGCAAGCCGACGTGTTGGTGGCGTTGTCCAAGCCGGGACCCGATACCGTTAAAAAAGAATGGATTGCGAAAATGGCGGAGAAATCCATTGTGTTTGTGTGTTCCAATCCTGTTCCAGAGATTTATCCCTACGCCGCCAAAGAGGCGGGAGCGTACATTGTGGCAACAGGGAGAGGCGATTTTCCCAATCAGGTAAACAATTCCGTCTGTTTTCCGTCTGTGCTGAAGGGTACTTTGTTGGTACATGCCCGCAAGATTTCAGACGGCATGGCGATTGCCGCCGCCCACGCCATCGCAAAATTTGCCGAAGACAGAGGCATCACCACCGAAAATATTATCCCGAAAATGACGGAAAGCGATTTATTTCCGATGGTAGCAACCGAAGTCGCCCTCAAAGCCATCGAAGAAGGACATGCACGCATTTGCCTTTCCCGCGAGGAAATCTTTACAATGGCAAAACAGGACATTGCCCACGCTCAAGCCATAATACAACATCTTACAGATGCTGATTTTATAAAACGTTCCGACCCCGATTTAGTGCAAAAAGCGCTGAACGAAGCAATTGGAGAGATTTAAGGTGTATTTCAAGAGGAAAATTTTTATTTGTTTGGGTAAAACTTCCGCTTGTTGATGTGTTTATTTGCTTTTTCTTCCAACACCCCCGCAAATAAATATTTTACAAATGCGATACAATAATTATATGTATTCCGCCGTTAATCCGCCATCTAATAGTTTTATAATGGATATGTTGAGTTTGAATTTGAAATAAATGGGAAAGCAGTGAAAAAAAGGGGGTATCTTACTTTTATTCTATTAGTTATTGTATTAACCATAAATAGTTGTGGTATAGTCAAGCGTATTTGTTATAAATCCATTAATAGATTAGAAAAAGACACTGTTACATTCAGTTCACTTCCTATTGAAATTAAAGAGTATTTTTTTTATTACCGAAAAATACCGTATTTGGAAAGACAAGACAAAGACAAACTTTTTACTTGCAATACCGCTTATGAGTATGAGATTGAAAAGGTGCGCCTGTTTACATGGGACGACATTTTGATTTCTCATTATTTATTGATTGATAAAACGAATAATATAATTTATCGACTTAATTATGAAACTGCTTTATTTCCTGTTATAGTTTTTGATAGAGAAATATTTATACCAACAGACAATAATATATTTTCAAAACTTGGACGTTACGAGAGAGGGGAAATTGAATTGACTTTTAAAAGGTATTTTTTAGAAAGTGATGGTAGATTTCGGCGGAAAACAAAAGTAAAAGATACGAGTAAAAGAATGATGGAATGAAAAGAGAAAAAACAAACATGGTCTGAACTGTTTTTTTGATATGATTTTTGTGATTGCGTATGAAAATTCCCCCTTTGAAGGGGGCAGGGGGCTGTTTTTTGCGGACTTTGCGGTTTTACGGCTCAGAAAATGGAAGTTTAATCTTACTCATTCACACTTCACCCCAAATGGAAATTTAACCTTTTTCAAGAGAGGATTTCGTTTTTTTTTTCGAGCGTGTCAATAAAGGCGGAAAGCGGTTTTCGGTAGAACAAAATCAGCGTAAATAAGCCTATCGTAATGCAACTGTCGGCGATATTGAATATGGCAGGGAAAAAATTCATACTCGAACCGCCCCAAAACGGAAACCATTGCGGGAAATTGATTGTAAACAAATCAAATTGCAGCATATCCACCACTTTCCCTTGAAAAACAGACGCATAACCTTGTTCGGGGAAAAGCGTTGCCGCAGATCCGAAATAATGACTTGCACTAAACAGTTTTCCGTAAAACACGCAATCAACGATATTTCCGACCGCTCCCGCAAATACCAGAGACGCACAGACCAACAATCCCCAAGAGAAACCCTGCTTTACGATTTTGTAAACCACCCAGCCTATTCCAACGGAGGCAAGCAGGCGAAACACGGTCAAAAGCAATTTACCCCAATATCCGCCAAAAAACACCATTCCAAAAGCCATTCCCTCGTTTTCAATGAAATGCAGTTTGAACCACGAGCCGAAAACAGGAATTTCTGCTCCCAAACACATATTTGTTTTGACCAAAACCTTAAAAACTTGGTCAAAAACCAGCAAAAGCAGAATAAAAGAAACGGCAAAAATGGATTTCTTATTCACAAAAACAAGTTATTTCTTATTTCTTTTTTCGTTCAGTTTTGCGTCGTAGGAAAGCGTTGCGTGCGGGACGCTGCGTAAGCGTTCTTTGGGTATCAACGCCCCTGTCTCGCGGCAAACGCCGTAAGTTTTGTTTTCTATACGAATCATCGCCGCTTCCAAGTTTTTGATATACTTTTCCAAACGTGCTGCCAAACGACCATTTTCTTCTTTTGAAAGGGTTTGCTGCCCTTCTTCCAACAGTTTGAACGAAGGAGACGTATCGGCAATATCATTCCCATCGTTCCCGCTCACCGCATCAACAAAGACTTTTATATCTTCGCGTGCTTTATCCAATTTTTGCCCAATGAGTTCCTTAAACTCCTGCAATTCTTCGTCAGAATATCTGTTAAATTCTTTCTCTTCCATCTATTTTATCCTGTAAATCAATCAATTAGCGTAAAACGCACTATTTTTACTCAATTTGCAAAGATACACTTTTTTTTGAATTATTGATAAAGAAAAATCAAAAAATTCAAATAATCACAGTTCAGACGCAAAAGCGTACAATAACTTCACAGAATCTTCGTTTTCCTTGCGTGAATAATCATTGATAGAATATGACCGAAAAAATAAACCTCGAAAGCATTCTTTTTTTGGATATAGAGACTGTGGGTGCAGTCGCATCGTACCAGCAACTTGACCCCAAAATGAAATCGTTTTGGGATAAAAAAGCGGAGAGTTTCAAAAAAGAACCCGAAGATTCCCCCGAAAAATTGTATCAAAAAGCAGGGATATATGCGGAATTTGGGAAAATCGTGTGCATTTCCGTTGCTTTTTTCAAAGACGGTTTGCTGCGGATTAAATCGTTTGCAAATAATGACGAAAAGACTGTGCTTCAAGAGTTTGCCCATTTGTTAAATGCGTATTTTTACAAACCGCACCACCGTTTGTGTGCCCACAATGGCAAGGAATTTGATTTTCCCTATCTTTGCCGAAGAATGTTAATCAACGCCCTGCCGCTCCCTTCCATTTTGAACGTGGCGGGGAAAAAACCATGGGAAACTCCGTTTTTGGACACTTTGGAGTTATGGAAATTCGGCGATTATAAGCACTATACCGCTTTGGATTTGCTGGCGGCTATTTTCGGCATTCCTTCCCCCAAAGACGATATTGACGGCAGCATGGTGCATACTACCTATTGGGAACATAACGACCTTGTCCGCATCGCCGAATATTGCGAAAAAGATGTGCTGACGGTCGCCCAATTGTATCGGTGTTACAATGGTTTGGAGTTGCTGTCGGAAGATAAAATTGTGTTTGTGAAATCATGATTTTCCCAGCGGGAATAATTCATAATTCATAATTAATCATCACCTCATTCCTTCCAGCAGTTTCAAAATCTCTATTTTGGGAGAGGCGTTTTCGTACAGAATGCGGTAAACGGTTTCGGCGATGGGGATATGGACGTTGTGTTTTAAGTTTATTTCGTGAATGGAGCGTGCGGCATAATACCCTTCCGCTATCATTTTCATTTCCAACTGAGCCGTTCGGACGCTGTAGCCGTTGCCTATCATTATGCCGAAGGAACGGTTGCGGCTGAATTGCGAATAAGCCGTTACCAAAAAATCGCCCAGATAAGGAGCGGTAAACACGTTCCTGTCCGCATTGGGAAATAAGGAGGAGATGAAATGCGTCATTTCGTTGAGGCAGTTGGTATTGAACAACGCCAACAGGTTGTCTCCGTAGCCGATGCCCCGAAAAATACCCGCCGCCAAGGCGTAAATATTCTTCAACACGACGGAAAATTCAATCCCTTCCATATCGTTGGAAACGTGAACCCGCACGTAATTGCATCGAAAATAAACAGCCGTCTCTTCTGCCAATTTGCCGTTTGCCGAAGCAGAGGCAAGATAGGTCAATCGCTCTGTGGCAATCTCTTCTGCGTGCGAGGGACCGCTAATCACGCCCAATCTGTCCGCTGTCAAATTAAACACGTTCACCAAATAGGAACTGATGGTTTCCATTCGTTCAGGCACGAGTCCTTTGATGGCGGAAATCACATTTTTCCCTCGAAAATCCTCCGCCTGCAAAACGGAAAGCGTAGAAAAAAGATAAGCCGAAGGAACGACCAAAACAACCGTATCTGCCTGTGAGACAATGTATTTCAAATCGGTAGAGATACAGATTTTTTGCTTATCCAACAAGGCAGAACTCAAATAAAGCGGATTGCGACCTTTAGCTTTGATGCCTTCTTCTATTTCAGGCTCTCTCACCCACCAATACACGGACGAAAAATTGTTTAAAAGAATTTTCACAATGGCAGTCGCCCACGTTCCGCTGCCAATAACTGCTACTTTTGATTTATCTTCCATCTCTTTTCAAAATTTATACACGACAAAAATAAATTGCTTCACGATGATTTTTTTATAATTCACCGATGTTTCGCACCCATTTCTAACGAACTTATGAATAATATATTGTAAGAAAATATATATTTTTATCTGAAACTTTGATTTTTTCTTAAAAGAAGTTAAAGAAGTTAAGGAGTTAGAAGGAGTTAAATGTAGAGACGTGGCACGCCGCATCTCAATTTTCACGAAGTTTTTTTAAACGCAAAAAACATCCCCCTGCCCCCTTCAAAGGGGGAATTGCAAAGTCCGCAAAATTATCTTGAAAATCTTAAAAATCTTACGAAAATCGTGGTTCAGACAAAATAATTCCTAATTCCTAATTCATTATCCAAAATAAAGTGTATCTTTGCGAAAATTGATAAAAAATGTAGAGATTATGGAGTACACAATCCGAATAGAGAAAGATAGTAAAAGCGGTTGGCTCGTTGGACAGTGCGAGGAAATTCCCGAAGCCTTTTCACAAGGTAAGGACATGAATGAACTTATGTATATGATGAAAGATGTTATAGCGTTGATGTTAGAATGCCGCAGGGAAGATTTTAGAAAGAAATATGCCAATAAAAATGCCTTTGTACGAAAATTAAGAATAGAAAATGAAAAGAAATCTATTATTAAAAGAACTAAAAGCGAACACTTGTGTCTTGCATAGAGAGGGTGGCGACCATTCTATATTTATCAATTTAAAAAACGGAAGGAAAGCTCCTGTTCCACGACATGCTGATATTGCAGAGAGTATAGTGTTTAGAATCTGTAAACAATTGGGTATTCCTAAAATAAAATAGATTTTTCCCTCTAAAAGTTTCATAGTTTTTCAGTTTTCAGTTCCCAGTTTTCAGTTTTCAGAACAACAAATAACCAAATCAACAGCAAAAAAAAATTCATAATTCATAATCCAAAATAAAGTGTATCTTTGCAAAAATTGATAAAAAATATAGAGATTATGAGTACAGAGATAAAAGAAAAGGTAAAGAAAGTAGAAGGTAAAAAGGCGGTTAAGGAACTGAATAATAGTTTAGCGGCTATCTTCGGAATGCTTAAAGGAAAAATTTTTTGTGATGATGCTGTTTTTAATTTAGGGGTTAGACAATGAAACGATACTATATTGATACCTGCGTATTAAAATGGTTGCTTGAAGGGAACAAACGGGTTAAAGATGTTACTTATGATATAAAATATTATCAAGGAGATTTTGCCGTGTCAATAGAAGTATTGAAAGAATTTGCCAACTTGTTGGCTTCGGGAAAATTAAAAATGGATTATGATGATAAAAAACTTATTAGTGATTTAACTTCGCTTGGGATAGAAATTTGTCATTTTGAAAAGAAACATTTAAAGTCTCTTTTTGAATTGCCGTATTTTAAACAACACGCTGACCCAACCGACAGAAACATTATTGCACACGCCATTGCAGACAAAAGAATACTCATTTCGGGCGATGGTAATTTTGCTTTATACGAAAAGCACGGTTTGAAGTTTTTGGAAGTCTAACCCCCCATTTTGTTTATTTGTTTTTCTGAAAACTAAAAACTATAAAACTGAATATTTTACCGCAAGGACGCAAAGATTTACGCAAAGTCCGCAAAATTATCTTGATAATCTTAAAAATCTTATGAAAATCGTGGTTCGGACAAAAAAATTCATAATTCCTAACCCATTATTCCAAAATAAAGTGTATCTTTGCGAAAATTGATAAAAAATATAGAGATATGACAAGTTATGTTTTGAGGGTGAACGAACGCAATGTGATTGCGAAAAGTCTGTTGGGCTATTTGAGAACTTTAAGTAAAACGAATGATTATGTGTGTATTATGCCGCAAAAAGAAGACAACTTTATGGAAGCCGTAACGCTTTCCGAAGAGGAAATTGAACGCCTTGAAAAATCAAGAAATTCAGGGATTTGTAAAGATATTTCCAAGTTAAAAGAGTATATAAATTCGCAAATATGATACTTGAATACTCAAAAGATTTTGATAAGTCTGTAAAAAAATTAAAAGATAAAATTGCTCTTACACGTTTGGCAAAACTAATTGACGAATTGGAAAAGGCGGCGGATTTAAGCAAAATTTCCAATGTTGAGCCAATTGCCAACCATTCCAGAATGTATAGGATAACAAGAGGAGATTTTCGTTTGTTTGTCGAATATGTGAAATGGGATATAAATATCCTATTGCTCGAATACGTAAGAAGGAACGAAAAAACGTATCGGAATTATAACTAACCAACCACCCAATTTTCAGGAGTTAAGGAGTTAAGGAGGAGTTAAAGGAGTTATCAGTTCAGACAAAAAAATTCATAATTCCTAATTCATAATTCAAAAAAAAGTGTATCTTTGCATTTCGTAGAAATTTGACGACAGTTTTAGAGTATGAAGGAAGTAGAAATATACAGTAAAAGAGGACGCAGGGCGGGGGATAGACGGATAAAGCGTATTTTGTCCGTAAGTTGCTGTGTATCAACACTTTA
>JGI24702J35022_10001770_pt1 | contig 13343 bp, 12 predicted proteins | sample TergutTh196P4_FD_35022 | JGI IMG/M metagenome (IMG submission 35022)
AAAGTTGCATAACGGTAACAAATACGCTACCTTTGTCCGCTCAAAAAGGAATAAATATGAAATATTCAGAATTTTATAGGATGATTGAGGCAGAAGGGTGGTATATCAAAACTACCAAAAAGCACAAAAAATATATCTATCCTACATAATCCGGTTTAATTTCTGTTGGGAAACCAAAGTCAAGAGGTGCCACTTGAAAGTATGAAAAAGAGAGCTGGGCTTAAATTGCAATAAAGGATAAAAAATTAGAATATGAAAAAATTGAAAGCAATTATTGAAAAAGGGAAAGACGGTTTTTATTCCATTTATACTCCTGAAATAGCAAGGCTATTCGGCGCCGGTAGAACAGAAGATGAAGCAAAAAGGGATTTTAGTGAAGCCATTGAAATGGCATTGGAACATGTTGAAGAAACCGGCGATTGGGGCGATTATTCACCTTTGAAAGGGAATTATTCAATAGAATACACCTAACTCCTTCTATATGATGATAAAGCAAGCAAAAAAAGACAAACAGGCAAAAAAAAAATCGCCTGAAAAAAAAGAAAAACGAACCCATGGTATCTCATTTACGCTTAATGATAAAGAGTTTAAAGCAATTGAGCGTCATTTGAAAAAGTACAAAATCACAAATAAAGCCAATTGGTATCGCCGAACAATTCTTGCCCATATATGGCAAAAAATGGCGGAGGATTTACCGATGCTTTTTGATGAACAAGAAATGCGTCAAGGAAACACTGAGCCGGACAAGGCCAACGAGGGACCTACTTTGTTTGACGAACAGGAGATGCAACAAGGAACAACGTGAATCCCTTTACCGATGAGTATTACATGAAACAGGCATTAGCCGAAGCCCGCCTTGCCGCCGAAGAGGGCGAAGTCCCTGTGGGCGCTGTTATCGTAAGCGGCGACCACATCATCGCACGCGCCCACAACCAAACCGAATTACTGAACGACCCGTCAGCACATGCCGAAATCCTTGCCATCACTTCCGCAACAAGCGCCTTAGGCGCTATACGCTGAAAAGCGCTATTAATGAAAAAAATGATTTATCTTTCCGCAGAGCCGGAAGGTAGGCGGCGTTTCGGATATACAAAATTTCAAAAAACAAGTTTTTTTTTGTATATCTCTCAACTTGCACTACCTTTGCCGCGATTTTTTAAATGAATTTGAAAAGCATCACTTGATAACTAATAAGAATTGTAGGGGAAAATGAGAACCGGACAGTTAAAAAAAGAAAAAATGAAAGAGACTTATTTGAAATTTGAGCCTAAGGCGAATTCGGATGAAATCGAAATAAGTTTTTTGAGTGAAAAGTTTGCTACTAAGCATCTTGATGAATTTGAATGTTTTTTTCGCAAGGTAATAAATAAACGCAAAAAGCCCATTTTTAACCTGTCTACGCTTACATGGATTGGTCACGAAGAATTGGTTTATTTGTCTGCTCTATTTCATCAATTATATAGTAATGAAATTGAATTTGCAATAAATTTAAAGATAACCCACAACCGATATGTCGGAAAACTTGAGCTTCGGAACAAGCGTACCGTTGTTTTTTTGTGGGAGAACCTGAAGGATTTTTTTGATAAAGAAGTAGAGATTGATGAAGAAGGTATAGATAAGATTTTTGATATAACAAAAGAGGATATAGATGAATTAAAAGAACAATTAGGTAGTGGTAGTGACTTTTATTATGTCAAGATAGTACCCGTAAAAAAAATTTCTATAAATAAAGGAGGAATTCCGCTCTCCGAGGCTTTGTTAAACAAATATCTGAAGGATTTATTTAAACTTGACAAGATTGAAGAAGAAACGCAAAAGCTGTTAGACAAGCATAACAGCACGTCGCCTTTTCTAAATGAGACGTTAAGTAGCGTTATTGCCAAAGAGCTATATGAGAATGCCATCGAACATGCTTATGTTGGAGACAAAAAAAGAAAAACGCGTTTTCCCACTTGTTATATGTCAGTTTCTCTTCTTAGAAAAATGAAAGAAGATAACGAAAATAAAGAATCCACTAAAGAGAAGCAATTTGAAGACGAAGCTATCCCCGAATCCGAAGATTTTTATAAACAAGACGGAGTATGGACAAATCAATCGTATATCCAATTCACTTTTATGGATTTTGGCGATGGGATTCCTTATTCTTTGAAAACTAGTGAAAAAGTAAAGGAAGTTTTGGTCGGAAAAACAGATAGTGAGATTATTAAAGATGCCTGCAATCTATTCCTGTCACGTCATCCGATAGATGAGAAATATAATGTTGAAAGGTTTCCGAGGGGTTTATTTGATGTGATAAGCATTGTACAAAGATACAAAGGTCTGATAACTATCAGAAGCGGAAAAGGAAAAGCGCTTTACAACTTCAGCAGAGATAAGGAGTTGAAGGAGTGTGCGGTATCCTTTTACGAAGGGGAAGAATGGAATTTTAGCGGTACTATCATCACCATATTGTTACCTGAATCTTCCGGAATAAAAACGAATACGCTTAGGCCGGTTTCTCAAGAAAAACTACAACTGCTTGAGGAGATTACCCAAAAAGAGTTACTTTACATAAATATTTTAGATATTCAAAGACAGGCGAGGGAAAAAATCCTGCAATCCGGTGAAGATATGAAAGAACATATATACAACCGGACGTTGGAGAATTTAGATAGGGAATTGGAAGAACAATTAAAAGAAAGGGACAATTGTTGCATGGTCATTGATTTTAACTGTTGTTGGGACAAAGATAATGGCGTTGTCAAAAAAATTACCCGTTTCTTAGTACTAAACAACCGGTTTAGTATTGAAAAAAATGCCGTAATCATTAATCCGCCTTCAATAGCAATAATGGTGTCAATACAAGAACAATTGATATCAAATGATATGAGGAACTTGACTCAACAACCAACCCCTTGTATATTTCGTAATAAGGGTGAGATTGAAATTTTATGGTTGGGAGTTGACAAAAATGAATCCTTTGAAGAAATGACACGGTTATTGACATACGAAAACTACACGGTGGCAATGTCGGATTTCATTGATCCGGATAAAATAAAAGAAACCGGATTGGTACGATTTGATGAATATGGAGGTGTCCATCGGCTATTTAGTATTGAAAAAATCGAAAAAAGAATCGGAGAAATAGAAATAGAAAAGGGCCTCAAAGCAAGAATTGAGAAAAACATTATTGATGAGATAAAAATTGACGACAATAAAGAAGACAAAAAAGAAAAGGTAGCGTTCTTGTGTTCAGGCAATTATTATCATTCCAAGTACCTGAATATCATCGAGTCATTATACGACCCTGAAGATTTAGAGGTTTACGCTAATGTAGCATATAAAATAATAAGGTCAAATATAGATTTAATAGATTTAATAAATGATAAAACTAAAATCTTGTCGGTCACATTAAGTAGCCAGTTACTTGCAAGGAAGATTATCGATTTATATGATGAATACTTAGATTTATATGATGAATCCCTAAAAGAAAAGTTAAGCGCTAATTTTATCCGCTTGTCTAATTATCATTCATATTTTTTAGAAGATGAATTTACAAAGATAGGCAAAGAAGACAATGTCTTTATAATTTGCGATGTAATATCTACCGGAAATACAGTTAAATCGTTACGAGAAAAACTAAAAAAAAGAGGCGCAACCTTATGTGGCATTCTGGCTCTATGCGACATAAGAGAGGATAAGGAATATTTAGGCGTCCGTCTTATAAGTCTGTGCGATAATTTAGACATGCCAAAATTAGCCTCATACAATGCTATACCTTCAGAAATTAGAAATGATGAAAAGAAAATAATTAGAGTCAATCCGGCAACGAATGCGTTAATTACCATGTCACAAGATAAAACTGAAAGAGAAACGACTATATTATTAGATAATTTTGATGATTTTTTCGACATCGCAAACCTGGGTGATCATTTAAAAAGAGGATATTTTAAAGATAATCAGCGTTTTTATCCATGGTATTTCGATACCCGTCAAATTCTCAGGAACAAGGAAGGGCGTAAGTTACTAAAAAAAGCAATCGAGATAATAACCAACTTGCAAACCACGCATAGAAAAGAAATTGAAACAGACATTGAAAAGATTAGCTATATATTTTATCCGGCATTTTCAGGCGCTGAAGAGATTGATTCCGAAATTTACCGACACGATGTGTTTGGAGGTAAAGACATAAAATTCGTTTCGATTGGTCGATTCACCACCCCGTATGGGTATCGATACACTTTCCCACCCAAATTTTTAAATGAGCCAACATTAGATAAAAATGTACTGATATTTGATGACGGGTCATGTTCGGGAACAACGATTATCCAGATGTTAGATGAAATCTCTTTCTTAAACGTTCAATCGATAATCGTACTGTCAATTATTGGTCGGAATGACGACTTCATGCGAGAATTTTTTTCGAGAATAAGACGTCTGAAAACTAAAGATATAGTGATATATGAGAATAGAAAGGGGGCAGATGGAGAAACCCGAACCTTTAAGACAAAAAAAGGAAGATCTATCCCAATAAGTATTTACTTTGTATCGCAATGGCAAATTCAAACATTCAACATTAATCCCTTTGTCGAAGAGAATAAATTATTGACACATTATCAAAATATGTACCATCTTCCATCCTTGCTCGCTGATTACATAGATAAACGAAAAAAAAGGTTGAAATTTCACCCTGTTAATTATGAAGACTCTAAAAGTGACAGTTTGATTCCAAAAGATATCCCGCCAAAAGAAATGTTGAAAGTTAGAAATCATATAGGAGAGATAGCAGAATATAGGTTTTACCGGGAAAATTTCTACTATTTCAACAAATTTGTAAACAACTATCATAACAATCTGGGCAGCACGGGTAGTATTACAGATAAAAATGTTGTTCGAGAAATAGAACTTATGTTAAGCGTCTTACTTCACGAGCCATATCTCATCCATTCTATTCGGGATTTCTTACCCGATGTATTTGATATTCTTAAAAAATTCACAAGTAATATAATCTATGAAAAAATAAAATATAATGGTGAACCAAAAGTCCTGAATTATGAATGGAATTGTGCATCCCTGTTATCTATTTACCTCAATTTCAGAAGAGAAGAAGGGATGGCGTCCGAAGATAATATTTTGAAAGAAAGTGAGATATCTCATATAATCGACTTTATTGAACACAGAAAAAAGGAAGAAACCGAAGACCCTTTGCCTCTATTTTTTATGTTTATACTTGAATTTATCCCCAAAGAAAAAGATGAAAGAAGTCTGCTCCGCAGTAAAGGCATCAGTCTACTTACTGAAATATCCAAATATATTGATACACTGATAAATAAAAGTAATCATATTGATAGTTTACCTCATATTAATACATTTAAAGACTTATTGAACTATATTCCATATCTTAACAAAGATATTGACAATGAGTTCGATTGTATTAAATTACTAAATATTTTTTTTATAGAAGAAAGAAATATTCTCCATCATGGAAACAGTATTTATTATATACTAACATGTATACGGGCAAACTGTGAAGTTATACTTACAGACATACAGTTCGAGGCTAGAGTAGATGCAGCAAATAAAATTAATAATTCGTGGGGTAAAGTCTCTTTTAGGCTTTCAAAGTTCTGCCAATACACTAACAGAATTCGAAAATTTATTGAATTATATGATGACAAGTCGTTAGCTAATGTATTATTTGAATTAGAACCGAATATTTACAAAGAATTCCTTCAGATAAGTGATATTATCAGAAATAGTTCAATTTCTTATGATTATCATTTGAATTATTTACGTATAAAAAACTATGCAGCTATGATTGAATCTGTATTTAAAGAAAAATCAACTATGGAACAAATATTCACACAACTTTACACAAGTGGAATTTTTGATATATACATGGAAAAATTTAAAGACCATCAAGTTTTAGTTAACGAAATTGATAACAATTTGGAAATCGATTTTCCACAATTGTATTTTAAAGAAGTTTTTCTCAAAGAATTGGCTAGTAATTTTGAAGATCATACTGATGACCAAAAGCCCATTAAGGCAAAATTCTTGATAGAAAATGAATTCATGAAACTAATTATCAGTAATTATAAAAGTAGTACATCAAAAAAAGGAAGTAATCATGGAGAAAAACTTTTCAAAGATATTAAGGAAGTTTTCGGAGAAAAATTTTCCTATAAATTCACCAATACAGAAAATGACAGGTTTATACAAGAATATTCATTTAAAATAATTAAAAATCATGGACAATAATAACGATTTGATAAAGACAAATGAGACAACTATATTGTTTGTCATAAATAAAGATATAGACAACTCAACTAGTTTAGACGGTTTAACGTTTAAGCATTTTAAAGGGATAGAACTAGTTGAAGTTGATTATGAAGCAATTAAAAAAAGGATAGAAGAGCTGGAGGAAGAACAACAATTTGTTATATTTTTTCATTTGAAAGCTGATAGTTTTATTAAAAAGGACATCAAATGGGTAAATAGACTAAGTACTTTAGTTGATGAAATTCAAAGAGAATTTCCTAGATTAAGGATAAATTACAATACATCGGTAAGAACAGATGAAATAATAAAAATAATTAAAGAACATATGAGTAATTTCGATGAACATTCACTTTTTCAAAATGCAACGATAACAAGGAATGTTGAATTAGGTAAAATAAAAACACAAACTAAAAAACAAATTTCCACTTCAGGGCCAACAAGTGATCCGAACCCGAAACCAGAGGGAGTTTCAATTTTCCTTAGTCATTCATCAAAAGATAAAGCAATTATGGATGATTTTAAACAAATGCTAATAGAAAGCGGACTTCAAATACCTCTTAAAAATATTTTTTATTCATCAGAAAGCGGTTCCGGAGTTGCCATCTCAGAAAACGGACCTGTTGCCTTATATAACGCAATAAAGGATACAACGTTGTTTATCAGATATGTATCTGAAAACTATAATAAAAGTCATGTGTGTCATAATGAATTTGGCGCTGCATGGTACAAGAATCAAAATGACCCGAAGAAAGTAATTACTTTAAAAGCAAAAGATTTACCGATTGAAGAGGTAGGGTATTTAAACAATCAAAGGCAATTTGTAAAAATAGAAGATAGTGATGATTGGACTGCTTTCAGGGATCAATACATACATAAATATTTTCCCGATAGTAATGGAAATAGATGGAAAAAGGAGTTAGAACAATTTTTGCAAAAATGGTTTCCGAAATCCTGAAAACATTCAAAGTCTATACTTCTATCAAAATTTCGTTTATTTCTTTTTTTTGAACAACCATTCCATGAGTAAAATGGATCCCTTTATAGATGAGTATTACATGAAGCAGGCATTAGCCGAAGCCCGACTTGCAGCCGAAGAGGGCGAAGTCCCTGTGGGCGCTGTTATCGTAAGCGGCGACCGCATCATCGCACGCGCCCACAACCAAACCGAATTACTGAACGACCCGACAGCACATGCCGAAATGCTTGCAATCACTTCTGCAGCTGGAACTCTGGGCGCTAAATACCTGACTGATTGCTACCTGTATGTAACCATAGAGCCTTGTGTGATGTGTGCAGGCGCCATCGCCTGGTCGCAACTTTCCACATTAATCTATGGAGCAAAAGATGAAAAACGAGGCTACACAAGTTTTGCCCCCAACGCCCTTCATCCGAAAACGAAAGTACGATACAGCATTATGGAAGTGGAATGTGCCGACCTGATGAAGTCGTTTTTTCAAAATAGGCGCTGAAAAGCTAATTTTCGCTGGTAATACATATTTATCAAATAAGTTAATTAGGTATTTCAAATGCCGATCCAATATTGTTATTGACTAAAAAATCCGTACTGTTGCCGCCTTTATCCAAAACCATCTTTTTAAGATAACCTTGTGAAAAAGCATTGGCTGTTACAACGCTGCAAGAATTATCTTTCAACCAAAAAGCATAATTCGGCGAATATTCGCCACGTCCCCCGTCATCCCGACCTACGGCTCCCGTATTTCCGGTTACAGAAATTCCACGACATGATTGTATGACCATTTGGCAGGATTCCTCCAATCCTTCTTGTACATATTGGGCGTCTTTCCCGCTACGACGAAAAATATTTCCCGTAAAAGTAGAATTGCTTACATTGTAGGCGCCAATGGCTGCTCCAAAATTCCTGTCAAAGCAGTTTCCTGTCACATTCCAGCAGTCACCTCCGGCTAAATGCAAACCGTATTCACGATTCCATTCTACGCGATTAGCAGTAAACATCACTGTACTACCTCCACCTACTTCCGTTGCAAAGCCACTTTTCCCATTGCCGGAAAATTGATTATCTGTAACAAATCCATCCCAACCTAAAATACATACTCCATGACCTGCATTTGAATGAAAGATGCTATGGCGAATAATAAACAGCCATACCCTTAAAAGGTATATGCCATGCCCTGAAAATTGGTGGATGCTTACTTCATCAATGACCGGTGAATTTTCGTGCGATGTAAATGCCTTAGCGTGGTTTTGAAATATACCATGCTGAATTTTCTGCGCTTTCCTATTACCCCGTAAAAATATGCCACGTATATGGCATCCGTAGGCTTCAGAAATGTTTAATACACAATCAGCGCTTTCGCTGTCAATGGTAAGTACAGCGCCTGCATCGGGGCCATATGCCCATTGCGGTTCGGATAAGACCGTCGAAAAGGGATGTACCTTCAAATCGTGACATTTGTAATTACCCGACGGGAAATAAGCTGTTCCCTGTTCCTTCCCAGCTACATCCAGCGTTTTCTGAATAGCCACACTGTCAGCCGTTTTTCCGTCGCCTTTCGCTCCGAAATCTTTCACATTGAAAACAGAAGAGTTTCTAGCTCCCGCAGTAACCTGCCTAACATCGGCGAACACTGGAAATGTCGATGCCATCCCAGCTGTACTTATAAGCCCAACATTTTTAATAAAATTACGTTTTGTTTTTTCCATAATATATTACTTTTTATTATTAATAAATATCTTTTGTTTTTTACTACTGAAAAGTAACCATTCAGATTTTAAGCTCTGGGTAAACGGACGGGACGTCCACTTACCCAGAGCTTAAAATCTGATAAACGATTTTTTCGTTTATCGCATTTTGTCCGGATTCTACAACACAAAGCTAACGACTAAAAGCATTTGCATTCCTCGCAATAACGGGGAATGTTACTGCGAGCCTGCGCAAAAGTTTTAGACGCGAGCGAAACGTGAAGCAATCCATTGCAAAACACGTCATTAGATTGCTTTTGTTTTTCCCCCTTCCGAAATCCGCAGAAAAAAAAGAACCTCGCAATAACTGAGAATGTTATTGTAATTCCGGCCAGTTCTGTTCGAGGAGAGCTTCTCCGAATAAACGTAATGTTAAATAAACTTAAAAAAGAAGACGGAAGTCTTCAGTGATGTTGTCTATTCGCGTTATTTACTCGAACATGAAGACCGTTGCTGGTTGACGATTAGAATTCGTACTCTATCATGTCAAAAGGTATTATTAAATAATCCTTGTTGTAAAATAATAAAGGATTGAAACTCGATAGTCCCCGAATATATTGACTTAAAGTAGATTCATTTATGATTACTGTATGATCTTTCAAATATTTGTAAATTTGATTTTTGTCAAAATCAGATATTTCTTTTGAAGTAATTACTTGTATTCTGAATGTTTCTTTCTGATTAACTTTCTTTAGAAAAGTACTATATAGGCATGAATTACCATAAATGACATTAGTTTCAGTAGCCATTTGATATACACTCATATCTCCTTTATTTTTCATAAAGTAGTCTTTTATTTTTTCAATAATTGATGAGTGAATAGTTTTTTCAATCCAAATATAATAAATATCATAACTATTATTAAATATCACATATTCAAGAACATATACTTTTTTGTTATAATCAATGTTATAACTAATTGAATCATTTCTAATAATTAAACTATCTTGATTTTGAGAATCACAGATTACCGGAATAATTAACAATAAAATTTCTAATAACATTTTTTTCATAAATTTTCGTATTATATTACTCATGTTTCGCACTTCATTATAATTTACTGATATACAGCATGTAATATTACTTTCTAAAAACGTATCTCTCTATAAATAAGCCAATTAACATTTCAATTCATATCCGTGCTTCGACAAGCACAGCACCCCTTTGTCCCGGTTAGGGACTGCATGATCTTGATAAAGAAAAGGAGTAAAACTTGTAAAGTCTATTTGCACTGAATCGAAAACGCCTAAGGGTATCATCGCAATAGGCTGTACAACATGTGGATGTGTGCCTACAATGCGATTACATCCTTTCTGGGCAAGGAAATCTGCGATTTGGGGTTACTCCAGGTTTTCTTTGTTCTTATATTCATCTATCGCCGCAGTCGCGCTTTGCACCTTTCAGTTGTGTCTCACACCTCATCACATCGCCTGCAAAAATCAGGCGTATGCTTTCGGGCACGAAAGCCTCGTCATTTCTTGCGCATAACCTGTTCTGTTGTAGATACCGTCCCTGTTCGCACGATAATAATTGTTACCTGAAACGCTTCCGGACATGTAAAACGCTACAAAAATGAGACAAACAATTGCAAAACAAGCTAACAAAATCGACTTCATAAATAATCTGAAATAAGTACGAAAGTAACAAAATTTTTCAAGATTTATTCTTTAAATTCATAATAAATCAGGATTGGATTATCATCATCCTTTAAATCCTTTATTTTTTCCAGGCCAATGACATCAGGCGACAAGGCGCCTTTTTTTAAATAATCCTGAAGGTCGGACACGCCGTTTGAACGAGAAGTTGAAGTATGTTTATAAACGCCATTGCTATCAGTACAGCCAAAAACAAAAGAGCTGCTCCGTTCATGAACGCTATATAACAAATCATCAGAACCGCCTTTATAAACACATACTTCATTCGTCTTTTTATTAATCACAATCTCATGAATACTCATTCCTATCCCCCTGTCTATTAATATCCAAGCTCCTTTTTCAACATAACTAATAAAATGCGTATATTTATTAATTTGAAGAAAACTCAGACGATCCGGATTGCCTCGATTCTTAATCACATACTGTATATTGTATGAATCACACAGTTTTTTTGCGTCTGAAGATGCTAACAAATTTTTTCCTTTCAACTCAAACAACGAAAAAACGCCGTCCTTCGTTATTTCAATGATTTCATTCATCATGGGTCGAACAAAAATAGCGTCGCCGTTGTCCCGTGAATAAAACGGTCTGTCAGGTGTATTATTACCGGACACATCACTATATCCTTTGTTGTATTCCATAACATTTAGGAAATTATTTTTTTCTTTGCCCGATGATTCATCAAGGGTATAAAGCAGAAAATTGTCAGGCGAATGATCATAAAACGTGGCAGTGGCGTACAAATTTCCTCCAATGTGCACAAAACGATTCATGTGAGCGCCGCTTTCATTTCTTTCAAACTCAATTTTTTGAATAAATTTCCCTGTGGCAAGATCGTATTTAAGTATTCGGGGCCATCGGCCATCAAGTATATAGACAGTTTTATTTTCTCTGTCAATTGTAAAATCAAAAATGGAAACATACTCACCAGGTCCCTGCCCGACGCCGCCGATCTTCCTGATAAAATGTCCTTCCCTGTCAAATACATACAGACTGTTAGCTATTACAGCATCCATAATTAGAATATAATTATCAACGACCTGTATTTGATCAATCGCGCCGATTAAACAGGATTTTTTCGTTTCCAAAGGAATAATTTTCACGCTTTTATATAGCGTTGAGTGTAAAAAAGACGTATCCGGATAACTGGCTTGATCCAGATCGATAATTCGCTTATCTTTACTGTCCTGTACCTTTATAGATTGGGCAGTACAGTAGATGCTAAAATAAATAACAAAAACGCTTAAAAAAAATCTTTTCATATCAATAAATGTTACAGGATTATTCTTTATAAAATACTGGATTGATACCGCAGACCCAATTGGAAACGACAGAAAACATTTTTACCGCCACATCGCCTTCTAATGGTCATTCAATCAAATCATTCTTGGGCAATTCGGAAAGTTTCACATCTAATGTTCCGCTGTAAACGCGGGTTGTCGCCTCGCTTGTGCGGTAAATGTCTTGTCGGAAATTAAAGCTGGTGTCCAGGATATCATAGCCTCCATTGATGAAGCTTAGGATGTCGGCGGGGCTGTCGCCGATCATAAAAAATGCTATATGTCCAAACATATAGTGCTCTTATCTCAAATACTTATTATTTTACTGCTCCAACTTTTTTATTGAAGGATTGCGGATCAAATAAATAAACTTTTAGAGCGTCTATACATCCATAAAATATTGTTTTTTAATGTTTTGTCAAATAAATAGTATATAGAAAATACATCAATAGCATAAGAGTAAAACAGTTTGTCATCTTTGAATTTACTTAATAACTTCTCATATTGCAATAAAGACATATTTTTATGTTTAACATTACTATTTAATGGAAAAATTGTTATTATTTCATTTTCTTTTGATATTAAAAAAACATCAACTTCAAACATTTTAAAATCTTCAAAAAGGTGATATTTCTTATAAATAATTATTTGTTGTGTTATATTTTCCCATCGTATTTCATCTTCAGATATCTTTTTAATTAATTTAGAATATGCTTTTTTTGCATTACTTTTATTATTTAGGTAAGTAAGCAATAATAAACATAAGAAAGCAGGTATAAATAATATTATAACAATTCCAAACATGAGTCCACTCAATTAAGTCATTTTTTTTAAAACCATCACTTTAGCCTTTAAATAAGAATAAATAATTTAATAAAAAACTAATAACAATTAATACAATATATATTGTCAAAAAAAGCGTAAATTTTTTAGGTTTAACTTCCATAAATGAGATAAAAATGAGGATTATTCCTGTAAAAAAAAAGACAATATTCCAAAGTCGTTCCATTATTTATTTAACAATTGATATTTTGCCCCCTTCTGCACCTCCCAATCCACCTGTGATTCCTCCTATTGCTTCCGAATCAAAAGACTCGATTCGATTAAAAATAATATTATCACTACTAACTAAATATTATTTTAAAATTATTGCTCGACTTCTTGATTTATCTTGATAAAGAAAAGGAGTAAAACTTGTAAAGTCTATTTGACTATAATCAGCGTATTTAATAAGTTTACCATTTGAAGAGTCCCAAAAATCGTTGTCAAAAGTAAAATCTGAAACAGGCAAATAAACAAATCCCCTGAAACTATCCTTATCATTATGTTGTGCTCCCCTCTTGTATCACCAATTTCAATTGTTACTAAAGTGAATCTTTACCAAGTTAAACACGGTGCAAAATTAAAACAATATTTTTAAACGACC
>JGI24702J35022_10001771_pt1 | contig 13335 bp, 7 predicted proteins | sample TergutTh196P4_FD_35022 | JGI IMG/M metagenome (IMG submission 35022)
CAAGAGAAGATTATTTCTTCCGTTTCACGGGGAGATAAAAAATTTCAATTAGTACAAAATGCAAACGGAACTTTCAGTAAAAGAGTTGTATTAAACAACAAGACTCAAAAACTAAACCGTCAATCAACTGCTTCCGGTAGCAAAAGTGCGGCGGCTGATACCTTTTTTGAAAGTTTTGAAGATTGGGATGGGGAAGATCCGGATTGGACTCCTGCCGGTTGGTCAAGAGATAACAAAACAGATTTTACCACATGGGAAATATCAGCTGCAAGATCTTTTGTCGGAATTACGCCGACTGACGGGGATTATTTTGCTTATGTTGCTTTGGGAGTTGAAATTGACGATGATAATAACCTGATTTTTGCAGATCCGAGAGATGAAATGCTAATTTCCCCGGAATTTACTCCGGTTGACGGCGACAAACTTTTCTTTGATGTTAATTATTCTGCTCTCTTTATGTTTTTAGATTACTATACATTTGAATTCGACTTTGAAAATCCTGTTTTTAATATTCAGGTTTTGCTGTCAACCGACAATGGAGTAAATTGGGATGTTATTTGGGACGAAGCAAAAAATAGTAGTTATACGGAGGATGATATTTGGGATTATATAGACAATCAATGGTATTCAAATTCTGTTTCATTGGCGTCTTATGCCGGAAAATCCATTCAAATCGCATTCCGTTATACGGATAGAGATGGCGGTGATAATATAGGATTGGATAATATTTCCGTTCGCGAAATTAATCCTACGGCATTGTATTTAAGACCTCAAGGATATTTCAACGCAGGTCTGGCCCAGGACTGGAGATCGCTTGATGATCTTGATTTAATGTTAGGTCATGCTTACGATCCAACCGTATGGAGAAATCTTTCGACCGAAGCCGATGCTTATAGTTGGGAGTTTGAAAATCCGGACGGTTCCGGTACGACAATAATAATAACAGACGAAAATCCGGACGTCCCCTACCCATACGAATGGTTTGATATACCTGCATTGACTGCTACAGGAGGTGGAAAATCTTCAAACTATCAATGGGGAACAAGTTCAGAAAAGTATTTACAGGCAGGAGGTAATTTGGATTTGGGCGACGGAACATTTCTGGGCGTCGGTAACTATGATCTGTCGTATAACTTTGTTTCCTATTATACTTCTTCAGTTGATGATTATCTTTTTGGAACAACAACCGATAATTCAATAGATGGAGTAGCGAATTATTTTGAAAAGCCAATTCATAAATACATTTTAGAAGGCGTATGGGCTGCTTTAGGAGAATTTTCTTATCCGGCAGATACCGAATTCACAATGGTTATACATAGGGTAGTTGATGGGTATCTAATAGATGAAATTGCAACGGCTACTTGCACAACTGCCGATGTAATGGCGCTCGATGGTTATTCGATGCCTTTCACTTCATTTATAACCATTGATCCGGAAACCGGGCTTGAAGTTGAAAATGACTATTTAGAAATTGAAGATGCTATTCTAATCGAAATTAAGGGATTCAATAACATTCCGGGATCAAAAATTTCTTTTTGTACTCAAGAAGTTAATGCCGATCCTACCGGTGAAAGTAATGCATACATCTTTTATATAAGCGGAGAGGATCGCCGGTTAACTTATTATGTTAATGTATCCACTTCTCTTTTATTTAATTTAGAGTTAACGTATTCATTTTTATTCGCCGATTCCGATGAATTTATTGTTCCTGAGGCCGGCGGTGAAAAAACGTTTGATGTGATCTCTTATTATTCACCGAATGATTGGTGGTTGGAAGAAGCTCTTCCGGAATGGCTCTCAGGCGATTTTACTTTTGATGATAATACTTGGGAGATTCAATATACTTTAATAGCAGAGCCCTTACCTGCAGATNTAACCTACCGTGAAGCCGTTGTGAAAATAGTGACTTATGGGGCGGATATGTCTATTTCCGTACAACAAGGNGATAATACCGGAATTCNTCCGGTTAAAACGATTATTGCTGATACTAAAGTAGCGAATAAAGGGAATCATTTTGAACTTACTTATTCTCCTGATTATTCCATAGTTTCGGTTTATAGTGTTACCGGGCAAAAGATAGCGGGCTATCGTTTGCCGTCTACCGGAACATTCGCTGTTCCAAATGGAAATTATCCACAAGGCGTTTATCTCTTTAATTTCACCGGAGCCAAAGGCGCTTCTACTGTTAAAGNGATAAAATANANNGATTATTCAAATAAATAAAAAACAACGAGGGTTTTGAGATACTCTCGTTGTTTTTTTATTTGTTTTTTTCCTGCACGAACGATGAAAAAATAACCGGAAAAATTACATGTAAATTTAAATTAATGAAACAAATTATCTTAACTGTCCTGATTGTAATCATAAGCGGATGTCGGTTCGGACAGGATAACACAAACAGAGTGAATATGGAAACAAAAAAAGCATTAGTCATCATTGACGTTCAAAACGATTATTTTGATGGAGGAGCAAATCCTTTGGTTGGAAGCCTTGAAGCAAGTAAAAATGCGAAAATGTTATTGAAAGATTTTCGAGAAAAATCATTACCTGTGATTCATGTCCAACATTTTTCAATACGGACAGGTGCAACCTTCTTCGTTCCGGAAACAAAAGGAGTTGAAATTCATGAAAATGTTCAACCCGTTAGCGGAGAGAAAGTAATTGCAAAAAATTTCCCGAACAGTTTTAGGGAAACCGAATTGCTTGATTACTTAAAGTCAAATGGCATAACCGATTTAATAATTTGCGGAATGATGACCCACATGTGTGTTGAAGCAACGACAAGAGCGGCTAAAGATATGGGATTTACCTGTACGGTAATCGGAGATGCCTGTGCGACAAGAGATTTAGAAATTCAAGGAAAAAATGTTGCAGCGAATGAAGTGCAAAATTCTTTTCTTGCAGCATTAAACTATTTCTATTCAACTGTGAAAAACACACAAGAATATTTAGACGGGAAATAAATATGCAAAATGAATAATTATCTTATTGTTTTAATTTTATCTATTTATTGTTGACGTGGAATAAGTTTTGTATCCTCCGGATATATTCTTTACATTTTTATATCCATATGCAGTCAGGATTTTCAGCGCAAGATATCCGCGTAATCCGACGGCACAATATACATAAACCGGTTTATCTCTCGGGATTTTCTGTAAATTCGAACGGATATCATCCAAAGGAATATTGACGGCGCCGGCGATAGCGCCCATGGCAAATTCTCCGGCGGTGCGAACATCAAGGATTGTTACCTTATTCCTGTCGGCATTGTATATTTCCCGCCACGAAACCACTTCCATTGCTCCGTTGATGATATTGCTTGCCACATATCCCGCGATTGCCACCGGGTCTTTAGCTGAAGAAAAGGGTGGNGCATACGCTTGTTCGAGTTTGATAAGATCATAGACCGTACCGCCTTTCTTGATTACAAGCGCTATTTGGTCAATGCGTTTATCTACNCCGGCATATCCTACGCTTTGTGCGCCGAAAAGTTTTCCGCTTATGGGATCGAATGTAAGTTTAATCGTTAATGGAAGANCATCNGGATAGTATGCGGCATGCGAATTGGAATGGGTAGTCGAACTTTGATAAACGATACCCAATTGTTGGAGGCGTTTGGCNGCCAATCCCGTTGTAGCTACAGATAAATCAAACACCTTGGCGATAGCCGTGCCGATAGCGCCTTCGTATTTAATAGTATTGCCGATTACCATATTGTCGGCTACGATTCGTCCCTGGCGATTGGCAGGATTGGCTAAATAATTCAACCAAGGTTTGCCTGTCATCGGATGAGGAAACTCAATAGCGTCGCCGACGGCATATACATCTTTTGCTGAAGTTTCTAAAAAATCATTGACCCATATTCCGCCGGTTTCTCCGATTTTAAGACCTGCACTTTTTGCTAATGAAGTTTCGGGACGAACACCGATGGATAATAGTGCCATATCGGAACAAATGATTTTCCCGCTTTTCAAATAAACGTTGATTTTTCCATCTTTCTGCTCGAATCGTTCAACAGTCTGTTCCAAATACAGATTCACTCCTTTTTCCGACAGATGTTGATGCACTTGTGCGGCTATCGAAAAATCAACAGGAGTCATTACCTGATTAGCCATTTCTACGATAAACACTTCTGCTCCAAAATGATGCAGATTTTCAGCCATTTCTAGACCGATGAATCCGGCGCCGACCACGACTGCTTTTTGAACAATATGTGTATTTAAATAATTTTTGATGCGGTCGGTATCCGCTACGTCGCGCAAAGTGAAAATTCCTTCCGAATCAATCCCTTCTATCGGCGGTTTTACCGGTGAGGCTCCCGGCGAAAGCAACAATTTATCGTACGATTCGGTATAATCACTACCGTCCGGTCGTTGAACAATCACTGTTTTCTTACTTGTATCTATAGCGACAGCCGTGTTTTCAACCCTCACATCCACATTGAACCGTTTCCCGAATGATGCCGGCGTTTGCAAAAATAATGTATTCCTGTTTTCAATGATTCCTCCTAAATAATAGGGTAATCCGCAATTGGCATACGAGATATATTTCCCTTTTTCCAACAAAATGATTTCAGAAAATTCGTCCATGCGGCGGATTCTTGCTGCTGCAGTAGCTCCTCCGGCTACTCCTCCGATGATTAAATGCTTCATAGTCTTTACTTTTTTAATTTGATATAAGTGTTTGAAGTACGATTTTTTTGTAAAAGTACTAAATTATTTAAGACGAATTATTATTATTAATGTTTCGCACCTCATAAAGTTCTAAGTATACCTGTCTCCGAAGGAGATATATATTATAGCTCTGTGCAAGCGAAGCGTAGCGCGGGGAACAGGATGCCCCACCCAAGCCGTTAACTCCGATAGGAGTTCAACCCGCTTCGGGGTTGAGGGGAGGAAGGTTCGGCGTAGCGTCCCGCCATAGCCGTCAGGTTAAAACCTAAATAGCTCTGAAAGAGCGACAATCAATATCGTAGGGCAACGCCCTACGGAGCAAAATACAAACAAAAACTCAGCCCTGAAAGGGCGGTATTCTCAATCGAATTGAAGTTCTCACGATTTTTATGTAATTTTGTGCTCAAAAAAAAGAAATTATTTATGACAAATAAGAAAGCATTATTGATTATCCTTGATGGTTGGGGATTGGGCGACAAGACAAAAAGAGATGTAATCTATCAAACATCAACCCCTTATTGGGATTATCTCTTACATACCTATCCTCATTCGCAATTAAAGGCTTCGGGTGAAGATGTAGGCTTACCCGACGGACAAATGGGAAATTCCGAAGTAGGACATTTGAATATCGGCGCCGGCCGCGTCGTTTATCAAGACCTGGTAAAAATCAACATTGCAGCACGTAATAATTCTATCCTCGAAAATCCGGAAATAATCAATGCTTATTCCTATGCGAAAGCAAACGATAAAAAAATCCATATCTTGGGATTGGTTTCCGACGGCGGAGTGCATAGTTCGATGGAACATTTATTCAAACTGACGGATATAAGCAAAATCTACGGTATTGATAAAACCTTTGTTCACTGTTTCATGGACGGCCGGGATACCGATCCCAGAAGTGGCGCCGGATTTATCAGGGAGCTGGAAGTGCACTTAAAACAATCGGCCGGACAAATCGCCTCTATAGTCGGCAGGTACTATGCTATGGATCGCGATAAACGTTGGGAAAGAGTGAAAGAAGCCTACGATTTATTAATTAAAGGTATCGGAACGTCAACGGAAAATCCGGCAGCTGCCGTAGAAAAATCTTATCAAGAAGGAATAACCGACGAATTTATTAAACCGATTATTTGTACAAAAGCAGGGAAACCTGTGGCATTAATTGAGGAAGGCGATGTAGTGATTTTCTTTAATTTTCGCAACGACCGCGCCAAAGAATTGACTATCGTTCTATCTCAGAAAGACATGCCGGAAGCAGGTATGCAAACTATTCCAAACTTGCAGTATTATACAATGACGCCCTATGATCCGACATTCCAAGATGTACATGTATTATTTGATAAAGACAATGTGAATAATACTTTAGGCGAATACTTGTCGGCCTTGGGTTTACAGCAATTGCATATCGCCGAAACGGAAAAATATGCACATGTTACTTTCTTTTTCAATGGTGGTCGTGAAATGCCATACGCCGGAGAAGAACGGATTTTAGTTGCTTCACCTAAAGTGGCTACCTACGATTTAAAACCTGAAATGTCGGCTTATGAAGTAAAAGATCAATTGGTGGAAGCTGTCAACTCTAAACGATTCGATTTTATCATCGTTAATTTTGCCAACGGCGATATGGTGGGACACACAGGCGTGTATGAAGCCATCGAAAATGCGGTTAAAGCGGTTGACGCCTGCTTGAAAGAAGCGGTTGAAGCTGCAAAAGCCAACGGATACGAAACTATTATTATAGCCGACCATGGAAACGCAGATTATGCGCTGAATGACGATGGAAGCCCGAATACGGCGCATTCCATGAATCCGGTTCCGTTTGTTTATATATCCGGAAATTCTAATGCAGGGATAGAATCCGGGAAATTAGCAGATGTAGCTCCAAGTATCCTGCATATTCTGGGTCTGGAAAAACCCAAAGAAATGACGGGACATAATCTGATAGGATAGCAGTAATTTTGTTAAAAAAAGCTGAGAGAAAGAATCTATAATCCGTATTTTTAAAGAATAATAAAAAAAAACGTGTAAAAGTAAAAGTTTTCCAAAATTTTTCATAGCTTTGTAGGTTCTAAACTAAAGATAGATTGTTATCTGAAATAAATTTGTTGCGCGCTATGAATAAACTTCTTGACTCGGAAAATATTGCGAATGAAAATATCTCCGAAGAAAACGAAACCGCAAATTTGGCGGAAGAGACAGATTTCGTTAATAATGAAATAGTTACAAACGAAGAGTTAACGGATGAAAATATATCGGTAACCGAACCGGCGGTTGAAATTCCAATAAACGAGACAGTGGCTGTCGAAGAACCGATTGTCGAAGAATCTCCTGTTGAAGAGCCGGTTATCGAAGAGCCGGTTGTCGAAGAATCTCCTGCCGAAGAACCGGTTATCGAAGAATCTCCTGCCGAAGAACCGGTTGTCGAAGAATCTCCTGTTGAAGAACCGATTGTCGAAGAATCTCCTATCGAAGAGCCGGTTATTGAAGAGCCGGTTGTCGAAAAATGGGAAGATGAAGCGCTTCAGGACGAATCCGAAGAATTATTAGCCAGTGAGTTTCCTATAGATAAAACGGTGTCTGAAAATGATGATTTATCCGAATCGTTAGTTGAACCGGTTAACAAGAAAGAAATTGACCAATGGGATAAAGTCCAAATTGTAGAACGGTTAACCGAGATCATACATTCAGGCATCAATGATAATTTAAAAAGTGAAATTGAAGTTTGCAAACAAGCGTTCTACAAAATAAAAAAACAGGAAGAGGAAGAAGCTGAAAAAGCATTTATAGCCCAAGGTGGGGCAAAAGAAGATTTTATACCTGAACCCGACGAAACCGAAGAGAAATTGAAAGAAATATTGACCGTTTTTAGGGATAAAAAAAATTCTATTACTGCACAAACGGAAAAAGTAAAAGAAAACAATCTAACAACTAAAAAACAAATTATTGAAAAACTGAAAGAACTCATCGAAAGTAAAGATGACTTTTACAAAGTATATAACGAATTTCGAAAATTACAGCAGCAATGGAAAGAAATAAAACAAATTCCACAAGCGGCAGTTAATGATCTCTGGAAAGAATACCAGCATTTCAGTGAAAAATTCTATGATTTACTGAAGATAAATAATGAAATGCGGGACTATGATTTCAAGAAAAATTTGGAATTGAAACAAACGCTTTGTGAATCGGTAGAAAAATTAGAAAGTGAAAAAGACGTTATTTCCGCTTTTTACCAATTGCAAAAATTACATCAGGAATGGAGGGAAATCGGTCCTGTAGCAAAAGAATTGCGTGAAGAGATTTGGTCGCGCTTCAAAAAAGCATCTTCGATTGTTAATAAAAAACACCAGGAACATTTCGAGTCATTACGTCTATTGGAACAACGTAATTTACAAGAAAAAACGGCAATTTGTGTGGAGGTCGAAACAATTGATTATTCCGAATTATCCACATTCAAAGATTGGGACGAACAACACAAACGGGTGCTTGACTATCAGGAAAAATGGAAAACCATCGGTTTTGCGCCAAAGAAAAGTAATGTGAAAGTATTTGAACGATTCAGAGCAGCATGTGATGTTTTTTTCCGGAAAAAAAGCGATTTTTACAAAAACATCAAGGAAACAATGGATGTTAACCTTGAAAAGAAAAAAGAACTTTGTGAAAAGGCAGAAGCTTTAAGAGAAAACCAAAATTGGAAAGAAACGACTGATCAATTGATTGTTTTACAGAAAGAATGGAAATCCATAGGCCCTGTTTCACGTAAACATTCGGATGCTATTTGGAAACGTTTTATTAATGCTTGCGACTATTTCTTCGAACAAAAAAATCTACATTTTTCTTCCCAAAAAACTGAAGAAGTAGACAATCTGAAAAAGAAAAAAGATATTATTGAAAGAATCAATTCCATTGACTTTGATCTTCCAACAGTGGAAGCAGTCGCTATTATACGTGATCTGATAACCGAATGGAACAGAACCGGTTTTGTTCCTTTCCGAGAAAAAGACAGAATTCACAAAGAATATCGAAAAGCTGTTGATAAACATTTCGACCGATTGAAATTGGATGAATCCGAACGTCGCTTGCAAACTTTTAAATCGGGTTTAAGCGACTTTTCTCATGGAGACGAAAAATCAAAAAACAAATTACTTAATGAAAGAGATAAATTAATGCGTACCTACGAGCGGCTTAAAAGCGACATCCAAACCTATGAAAATAATATTGGTTTCTTATCGGTTTCTTCCAAAGGCGGAGGTGGATTAATGAAAGAAATGAATCGTAAAATCAGTAGCCTGAAAGAAGAATTGAATTTAATCGTGAAAAAAATCGAAGTAATTGACGAGAATTTCGTATGAAACCCGCATGCAAAAGCTACATCCAAGAGCATGATCATGTTATGGGTTCCATATGACCATTAAAAAATAATACCCATATGAAAATAGGTATTTTATCTTCCGGAGGCGATTGTCCTGGTATTAACGCCACTATACGGGGAGTTGGAAAAACAGCGGTAAACTACTATGGTATGGATGTTATTGGAATTTGCGATGGATTCCATGGGCTGTTGCATAAGGAATTTATTTCGTTAGATGATAAATCTTTATCCGGATTATTAAGTTTAGGTGGAACCATATTGGGTACTTCAAGAGAAAAACCTTTTAAAAAATTATTAAACGGAAATGACGATACAAAACCACAAATTATTATTGATAATTACAAAAAATTAGGTTTGGATTGTTTGGTTTGCGTTGGAGGAAATGGCACCCAAAAAACGGCATATCAAATATCTCAGTTGGGATTAAATGTAATTGGCATACCGAAAACTATTGATAATGATATATATGGAACCGATATTACTTTCGGATTTCATACGGCGGTTAATATTGCAACAGAAGCAATTGATCGTCTGCATTCAACGGCTTCTTCACATAAAAGAGTAATGGTTATTGAACTAATGGGTCATAAGGCCGGTTGGATTACTCTCTATGCAGGAATGGCCGGAGGAGCCGATGTTATTCTTCTTCCGGAATTAGGATGTGATATTGACAAAGTGAACCAGGCGATTTTTAACCGGGCAAAAAAAGACAAACCGTATTCGATTGTGGCAATAGCTGAAGGATTGGAATTGGAAAGAAACGGAAGCAAAGGCAATAGTTCGGCTTATCGTCTATCTAAACTTATCGAAGAAAAAACAGGTTTAGAAACACGTGAAACTATTCTTGGTTATGTACAACGCGGAGGAAGTCCGTCCGCTTTTGACCGCAATCTGGCAACCCGTCTGGGTGGCCACGCTACCGAATTGATTGCAAAAGGTCAATTCGGACAAATGGTTGCTCTGAAAGGCGACCGGATCACGTCGGTCCCTTTGGAAAAGGTTGCCGGCAAATTGAAATTAGTTACTCCCGATCACGATCTGATTGTACAAGGGAAACGCATGGGAATTTCATTCGGAATATAATAAATACAATTATGAGGACTATATTTTGAGATTCCTTACTTAGTTGGAATGACAAATCCTTCCTTAACAAAGTTAATGTCACATTCCAAATCATTTCAACTTTCGCAAAGCGGGGTGAGGAATCTCTTTATTATAAAAATTATTATCTTTGCAATCATATATACGTTTATTTAGAAATATTTATGGAAAATTTATTTAATATCAAAGAAAAAGTTATTACAGTCACCGGAGCCGGTGGAGTATTAGGTGGAAGTATTTCCAAAAGTCTATCCCAATCCGGGGCTAAAATAGTTGTGTTAGATATCCGTAAAGATAACCTCGACAATCAGGTTCATGAGATTAAAGCATCCGGAGGAATGGCAGTCGGATTTTGTTGTAATGTTTTAGAATTAAACAGTTTAGAAGAAGTATCCGATAAAATTATTGAAAAATGGGGGCGGATTGATGTTCTTATCAATTGCGCCGGAGGAAATGTACCGGGTGCAACTTTAACGTCCGAACAAACGATTTTTGATATGAAATGGGAAGACTGGAATAAAGTAGTCCGGTTGAATCAAGACGGTACGATCCTTCCATGTTTGGTATTCGGAAAAAAGATGGCTGAACAAAAGCACGGTTGCATTATCAATATTTCATCAATGGCAACCTATTCGGCGCTTACCCGCGTCCCCGGCTATTCGGTTGCCAAAACAGGAATCAATATCTTTACCCAATGGATGGCTACCGAAATGGCTTTGAAATTCGGCGATAAGATTCGCGTAAATGCTATTGCTCCCGGTTTTTTTATCGGCGATCAAAACAGGGCTATTCTGATTAATCCCGATGGTTCTTTGACGGAAAGAAGTAAAAAAGTGTTGGCAAAAACGCCAATGGGACGATTCGGCGATATCTCCGAATTGAATGGCCTTGTTCATTTCCTTTGTTCCGATTCGGCCGGTTTCATCACAGGAGCCATTATTCCGGTTGATGGCGGATTTTCTGCTTTCAGTGGAGTGTAATAAATATATTTTCTAAAAGGAAATATTTATCAGGTCAATCGAATATACAATATGAACTTCGAACTGATCTCCGATTATAAACCGACCGGCGATCAACCGGAAGCCATCCGGGAGTTAGTGGAAGGCATAAAGCAAGGTTTACCTTATCAGACCTTATTAGGAGTAACCGGGTCGGGAAAGACATTCACTATTGCTAATGTTATCAAGGAATTAAATAAGCCGGTTTTGGTTCTGAGCCATAACAAAACCTTGGCGGCTCAATTGTACGGTGAGTTCAAAAGTTTTTTTCCACAGAATGCCGTAGAGTATTTTGTTTCTTATTACGATTATTTTCAACCGGAAGCTTATATTCCATCAACCAATACGTATATTGAAAAGGATTTGTCAATCAATGAAGAGATTGAAAAACTGCGCCTCTCGGCTACATCGGCCTTGTTATCGGGAAGAAAAGACGTAATTATTGTATCCTCCGTATCTTGTTTATACGGCATCGGTAATCCGGACGATTTCAGAGAAAATGTAATAAGTATTAATAAAGGGAAACCGTTTTCCCGCAATCATTTTCTGCATAAATTAGTTGATAGTCTCTATTCCCGCAATCAGGTTGAATTTTCAAGAGGAAATTTTCGGGTGCAAGGCGATACGGTTGATGTATTCCCCGCTTATATGGATGTTGCTCTTCGCATTCTTTTCTGGGGGGATGAAATCGAAGAAATTCATACGTTTGATCCTTTAACCGGCGGCTTCATTGAGTCATTCGACCAATACATGATTTATCCGGCCAATATATTCGTAACTACCCGCGAACGAATCAATCAGGCGATAGGGGAGATTGACCGGGATTTGGGCGAACGGGTACAATTTTTTAACAGTATAGGTAAAATACAGGAAGCCAAACGATTATGCGAGCGGGTTACATACGATTTGGAAATGATCCGTGAATTGGGTTATTGTTCGGGAATTGAAAATTACTCCCGTTATTTAGACGGGCGGCCGGCAGGTAGTCGTCCGTTCTGTTTGATTGATTATTTTCCTAAAGATTTTCTAACCGTCATAGATGAAAGTCATGTAACGGTTCCACAAATACGTGGAATGTACGGCGGCGATCATTCCCGTAAACTCAATCTGGTTGAATACGGCTTCCGTTTACCGGCAGCCATTGATAACCGTCCGCTGACTTACGACGAATTTGAATCGCTCACTCCTGGAAAAATATTCATCAGCGCTACGCCTGCCGACTTTGAACTTCAATTATGTGAAGGCATTGTCACGGAACAAGTTGTTCGTCCGACAGGTTTGCTGGATCCGGTGGTTGAAGTCCGTCCGAGTTTAAATCAGATTGACGACTTAATGGAAGAAATTCAACTGCGAACCGAACGAAAAGAACGGACATTAGTCACTACCTTAACCAAACGGATGGCAGAAGAACTCAATGCTTATTTTATCCGAATGGAAATTAAAACCGCTTACATCCATTCGGATGTTGATACTTTAGAGCGTATAGAGATAATGGAAAAACTGCGCCGGGGATATTTCGATGTTCTGATTGGTGTGAACCTCTTACGCGAAGGATTGGATTTGCCGGAAGTTTCTTTGGTTGCTATCTTGGATGCCGATAAAGAAGGCTTTTTGCGGTCGCATCGTTCGTTGACGCAAACAGCAGGACGTGCTGCCCGGAATATCAACGGAAAAGTTATTTTTTATGCAGATAAGATAACCGAGAGCATGCAAAAAACCATAGATGAAACCGATCGAAGAAGAGAAAAGCAACTGATTTATAACGAAAAATATGGAATAACTCCGCAACAAATCATTAAAAACACACAACCCACCTTATTGAAATCTGATTTCAAAACAGAACCGGCAGCATACCTCGAAAAAGAAAGTCGCAACATTGCTGCCGATCCGGTCATTCAATACATGACAAGCAAAGACTTGGAAAAACTCATTGCCAAAACGAAAAAAGCCATGTTGGAGGCTGCGAAAAATTTGGAATTTTTGGAAGCAGCACAATATCGCGACGAATTAATCAAATTAGAAGCGAGAATAAAGAAAAATTAAATCACACCGACCGATAAAAACATCTAATGATTTTCTTTTTTCTGTAAATTATTGATAATGAATATTTTTTTAAAAATAACTTAAATTAAGAAGCAAGCCCCACAATTTATTTACCACACAGGAGCATATTCGGGATTGAATTGGACAGAGA
>JGI24702J35022_10001772_pt1 | contig 13329 bp, 9 predicted proteins | sample TergutTh196P4_FD_35022 | JGI IMG/M metagenome (IMG submission 35022)
CAAGCGGAAAAACAGAATTGGAAACCGCCATTACCCCCAAAATGGATTGTTTGGCTGCTAAAGGGAACTGTGGGTTGGTACAAACTGTTTCGGAGGGGATTACTCCGGGTAGCGCTCCCGGTCACCTGGGCTTATTTGGATACTCGCCTCTGGAATATGTGATTGGTCGTGGAGTATTGGAGGCATTAGGGATAGATATAGATTTACAGCCAGGCGATGTTGCTGCGCGCGGGAATTTTTGTACTGTGGATGCTAGTGGTCTGATTACTGACCGCCGGGCTGGTCGTATAACCAGCGAGCAAGGGCAAGAACTGTGCGCTCGACTCAGCGGTATCGAAATTGATGGCACTAATGTGCTGGTACAGGCCGTTAAAGAGCATCGTTTTGTGCTGGTATTCCGCGGGAAAGAACTAACCGACCAAATTGACGATACTGACCCACAGAGGACCGGTGTTGCTCCTCTTAGCGCCAAGGCACAGGCAGAAAGCGGCAAACATACCGCAAATATAGTTAACGCTTTCATCAGTGAAGCTAAACAACGCTTAGCCGGCCTTAAGCCGGCCAATATGTTTCTATTACGCGGTTTTTCGGCCCTCCCGGCCTTCCCTTCTTTTGAAGAAATATATAAAATGCGCAGTGCCGCTATCGCTTGCTACCCCATGTATCGAGGTTTGGCGAAAGTAGTCGGTATGGACGTTCTGCCAACCGGGCAGACCTTCTCCGATGAGCTCAGCACTCTTGAACAGAACTACACCAGTTATGACTTTTTCTTCCTGCATGTGAAGGGGGCCGATGCCGCCGGTGAAGACGGTGACTTTGCGCGCAAGGTTACCGTTATCGAAGATATTGACAAGCAACTCCCTCGTCTTCTTGATATTAATCCGGACGTGTTAATAATTACCGGTGATCATTCCACCCCGGCGGTTTTATCCGGGCATAGCTGGCATCCTGTGCCTTGCTTACTATCATCTTCCAATTGTCGCCCTGACAACATAACCAAATTCTCGGAAACTACTTGCCGAAGCGGAGGATTGGGATTTCTTAACGCCACTTCTCTCATGTGGTTGGCGATGGCACACGGGCTAAAATTGAACAAATTCGGAGCGTAGATATGCGTACACCACTATTGGCGGCCAACTGGAAAATGAATACCTCTCCTGAAGAGGCTAGGAGTTTGGTACAGAAATTACTTGAACCGGTTTCGAACGAAACCGGTATTGAAGTGCTGATTTGTCCTCCTTTTACGTCATTGGCGGCGGTTAGCGAAGTTGTTCAAGGCAGTCGAATTGCGCTGGGTGCGCAAAACATTCATTATGAAGACAAGGGTGCTTTTACAGGCGAAATAGCGGCTCCGATGGTGGCGGGAATGTGCCAGTATGTAATTTTGGGGCACTCCGAACGCAGGACTCTTTTTGGTGAAACTGATCAGATAGTAAATCTTAAAATAAAAGCTGCGATTAGACATAAACTTAACCCTGTCCTGTGCGTAGGGGAGAGCTTAGAAGACAATGAAAGCGGACGAACTGCGGAGGTTATTACGGCACAGATTAGTCAGTCATTAGCAGGGATAACGGCTGATGATGCGGCAGGACTGGTAATTGCTTATGAGCCCATTTGGGCAATCGGAACCGGACGGGCACCCAGCGGGGAGCAGGCCGGTCAGACAATAGAAACAATCCGCAACTCTTTAATTTCGATTATTAGTCCTCATACCGCCGATACAACCCGTATTCTGTATGGCGGAAGTGCCAACCTGGCCAATATTTCCGAGTTTGCCAGCCAGCCGCAAATTGATGGAGCGTTGGTGGGCGGAGCCTCTCTTTCGGTGGCGGATTTCGTAGGTATGGCATGGTTTACCTCTCAATCCAAAGGTGTAATTGAGTTGGCGAGTATTTGCGGCTATTGCTAATAACGGAAAGGACTTTATGAAGCGTCTTGTTACCATCGTCGGTCCCACAGGCGTTGGCAAAAGCGCCTTAGCACTTATTCTCGCAAACGATTTTGATTGTGAAATTGTCAGTGCCGACAGCCGTCAGATTTATCGTCTTATGGATATCGGTACCGCTAAACCAACGGCTTGTGAACAAGCGCAAGTTCGCCATCACCTACTTGATATTGTTGCTCCGAATCAGGATTTTAGCTTGTCTGAATACCAGCAAAAAGCCTATCAAGCTATTGAAAGTGTTATGGCTTTGGGTAAACTGCCGTTATTGGTCGGTGGGAGCGGGCTGTATGTTTGGGCGGTTCTGGAAGGTTGGCAAATACCCAAGGTCCCTCCCAACCCTGCATTACGTAGGGAGCTGGAAGAGCGGGCACAGAAAGGGGAAACCAGCCTGCTTTACCAGGAATTATGGCGTTTGAATGCTGAGGCGGCAGCCCGCATTGACCCGCGTAATGTGCGTCGAGTAATCAGGGCGCTTGAAATCAGCTACGAAACTGGAGTGGTGCAGTTACCCGCCAAAAATCCGCCATTTTACACCAATCTTATTATTGGGCTGACCTGTGAGCGTCAATTGCTGTATGAACGTGTTGACCGGCGGGTGGACAAAATGGTACAAGACGGGCTACTGGATGAAGTAAAAGATATATTGCGCCAAGGTTTTCAACCTGAGCTTCCGGCGCTGACCGGTATTGGTTATCGCCAAGTGGTGGCTTACCTACAAGGAAAGAACAGTTGGGAGGATACTTTTCAACAAATTAAAAATGATTCACATCGACTTGTTCGCCGGCAGTATAACTGGTTTAGCTTAAAAAATGATAAAATACATTGGTTTGATGTAGAAACTGATTATTATAACGATGCAAAGGCACTGGTAAGCAAGTTTCTCGTTGAATAGAAGGCAAGAAAGATGCGTTTTACCAAATTACAAGGATTAGGGAACGATTTTGTGCTGATTGACGGCCGGTTATTTGAAAGTAACTGGGCTGAATTGGCCGTTGCGCTTTGCCGTCCTCATTACGGGGTTGGGGGCGACGGATTATTGGTATTAGAGGAGTCTCAAAATGCCGATTATAAAATGCGTATCTATAATCCGGATGGCAGTGAAGCTGAAGCTTGCGGTAACGGTCTGCGTTGTATGGTGCGCTATATAGCCAGCGAAATCGCTTGTCAAAAAAGAAGTTTTCGTATTGAGACATTAGCTGGTATTCGTTCGGCTGAAGTACTTGATAACGGGGGTATATCAAATATTCGGGTAGGAATGGGACTTCCTGAATTCCATGCGGCCGCCATTCCTGTTATTTTAGAAGACGGCAAAGGTCGCATGATTGACATAATGTTGGGAGATTATCCGCTTGACGTTGCCTCGGAAAGACTTAAACTGAGCTTTATCTCCATGGGCAATCCACATGCGGTTTGTTTTTGCGAGACGCCGGTAGCTGATTTCATTCTGGAAAAAATTGGGCCGCTGGTCGAGAAACACCCCATTTTTCCGCGGGGAGTTAATTTTGAGGTGGCGCATATTCTGGGGCGCAATCAAATTAGTATGCGTGTTTGGGAGAGGGGAGCGGGAGAGACGCTAGCTTGCGGCAGTGGTGCCTGTGCGGTTGCGATTGCTGCCAGACTACATGGATTATGTGACGATAACTGTGAAGTTATTATTCCCGGCGGAAGTGCGTATATACAATGGAGCAAGGGTAAGGAAGCTTTTCTTAGCGGTCCAGCCGAGATTGTTTTTCGTGGCGAGTGGCTGGCTGAATATGGTATGCAGGAGTAAAAGATGTATCTTTCACAACGTATTGAACGGTTGGAACCTTATTTATTCGTTGAAATAAACAAAAAAATCGCTGAAAAAAAAGCTCGTGGGGAGGAAGTCATCAGTTTTGGCATTGGTGACCCTGATATCCCGACTCCTCCTCATATTATCGACAAATTGTGCGAAGCAGCAAAAGATCCGCTCAATCATCGCTACCCGGAAACTGAAGGGTTGCCTGCGTTGCGACAAGCCATGGCGGCGTGGTACCAGAAACGCTTTGGCGTAACGCTTGACCCTGGCAGTGAGGTATTGCCATTAATTGGTTCCAAAGAAGGTATTGGACACATCTCATTCTGTTTGATTGATACCGGCGATGTGGCGCTTGTACCGGACCCAGCGTATCCGGTGTATGCGGTAAGCACCAGGCTTGCCGGTGGTGAGCCTTATTACTTGCCGCTAAAAGAAGAGAACTCTTTTCTGCCTGATTTTGATTTAGTTCCGTCCGAGGTTTTGTCAAGGACCAAAGTTCTTTGGCTAAATTATCCCAACAATCCAACCGGTGCTGTGGCCGGAAAGGAGTTTTTTCAACGGGTGGTTGAGTTTGCCAAGCGTCATGACATCGCTGTTTGCCATGACGGGCCATATTCTGAAGTGGCATACGATGGTTACAAACCGATTAGCTTTTTACAGACTGAGGGGGCTTGTGAAGTGGGGGTTGAATTTCACTCTCTTTCCAAAAGCTATAACATGACGGGTTGGCGTATAGGCATGGCTGTAGGCAATGCCAAGATGATAGACGCGTTGAAACGTTTTAAGTCAAACTTGGATTCCGGCATCCCTCAAGCTATTCAATATGCGGCCATAGAAGCTTTAAATGGATCACGGGATGCCATTGAAGCGCATAACCAAATTTATCAACGCCGGCGCAATTTACTGGTTGACGTGCTTACCGATATCGGTTGTACCGTTTCAAAACCGCAAGCAAGTCTCTATATTTGGGCTAAGGTTCCGCCAGGGTATACTTCGCTAGAGTTTTCAACTGACCTACTAGAACAAGTAGGTGTGTTAGTGATTCCTGGCACCGGTTATGGACCAAGTGGTGAAGGGTACGTCAGATTATCGTTAACCCTAGCGGATGCGGCACTCGTTAAAGCACTTTCAAAACTGGCTTCTTTCCAAGATCGCTACAATCGTTTCAAAGCCAAACGCTAAATCTTAAGGCGAATATTATGCCAAAAGTACTTTTTGAAACTATAAACAAGACTGAACGAGCCTTTCTTGTCGCTGTGGACACCGGGCCACGCGACGGTTGGACAGGTGAGGAGTCTCTCGAGGAGTTGGCACAGCTGTCCAAGACTGCTGGCTCACAGGTCGCCGGGCGTTTAATACAGAAAATGGAGTGTGCTCACCCTGTTACTTACCTTGGAAAAGGAAAAATGGATGAGCTTATCCTTAAGCGCCAGAGCTCGGATTGGGATTTAATTATTTTCGATGATGAGCTGTCACCACGCCAGCAGCTTACACTTGAGCGTATGCTTAAAATTAAGATTATTGATCGTGTGGCTTTGATTTTGGATATATTCGCACGCAATGCTCGCACTCATGAGGGCAAGCTGCAAGTTGAATTGGCTCAACACCAGTATTTACTGCCGCGCTTAACCGGGCAATGGAGTCACCTTGAGCGTTTAGGTGGAGGAATAGGTACACGCGGACCAGGTGAATCACAGTTGGAGACTGACAAACGCTTAGTTCGCAATAGAATCAGCAAGCTTAAAAAAGAGCTTCAAGAAGTGCGCAAACATCGTACACTCTATCGAGAGAAAAGACGTCGCAGCGGTATACCCATCGTTGCACTGGTTGGTTATACCAATACCGGAAAAAGCACTATCCTTAACTCGCTTAGCAATGCCGGAGTGCTTGCAGAAAACAAACTTTTTGCCACACTTGACCCTACAACCAAGCGTTTATACCTGCCAGATATGGGAGAAGTTCTGTTATCGGATACGGTTGGGTTCATCCGCAAGCTGCCCACCACATTGGTGGAAGCTTTCCGTGCGACACTTGAGGAACTTGCCGAGGCTACTGTTTTACTGCACGTTGTTGATATGACGTCCGACAATGCGGCTGAACAAAGTATGGTGGTAGAAAGAATCCTGGGCGATTTGGAGTTACAGCATAAACCACGCTTAACAGTTTTGAATAAAATTGATTTACTCTTGGACGAAAACGAAGAATGGAATGAAGCCAAAGCTCTCGAACACCTCACTAACCTGTTAGAAAACACGACAGGAACTGTTTTAATCTCGGCAAAAAAGAAGTGGGGAATGAAACAGATGCTACGAAGAATTCAAGAACTGGTTTTGCAAGCTGGAAACCAAGAAAGTCAAAGCTGAACAATCAATGTGAATTGACGGAATCTCTAATTATGCTAAAATGTGCTCCCATCGGCTACACGAAAACGTCAAAATAAATAAGAGTGACCTGACCCATATAGGCTCACGAGTGGCATTTTAAGAAAGGAAGCTATGTATACTAGGCAGACAATTCAGAATGAAATTGCGAAGGCAGTTGATGCTGCTCGAAAGACCAATCCGCTTGTCGGTTCAATAACCAATGACGTAACCATCAACTTAGTAGCTAATGCCCAACTGGCAGTCGGCGGCTCGGCAGCCATGTTGTATTTAGAGCAAGAAAGCGAAGAATTAATTGAGTTCGCTAATTCGTTTTATATAAACATGGGCACGTTACTGCCACTGCATGAAGAGACTTTGCCGAACGTAGCAAAATTACTCCATGAAAGTGGCAAACCTTGGGTGCTTGACCCAGTCGCTGTCGGGATTGGTGCCATGAGGACCGTTATCCTTACGCAGATGAAAGCCTCCAAGCCAACAATAATTCGTGGTAATGCATCGGAAGTTAAGGCACTGGCTGACCTTTGGGTTTTAATAAGCGGGGAAGATTTTAATGTACGAGGTGTAGATGCCACAGATTCGGTCACTTCGGCCAAAGACGCGGCAAAAGCACTGGCACGCTACACTGGAGGAGCGGTGGCGGTATCCGGCGCTACCGACCTTATTACTGACGGAAAGATGGTTATTCTTTCACATGGCGGTTCTCCGCTATTCGAAAAAATCACGGGAGCAGGTTGCTCATTGGGTGGTGTGACAGCGGTTTACGCGGCAGTCGCTTCTCCATTTATTGCGGCATTAACCGCCACGGCTATCTACAATCATTGCGGATTTCGCGCTGCCAAGGACGCGCATGGCCCCGGCAGTTTTCAAACCTTGTTTCTCGATGAGTTATATAATGCCTCAGCTTTAGAAGTTGCGCAAAACACATTTGAAATTTTGGAGGATTAAACATGAATACGCTAATAGCTGTTTCAATTGCTCCGATTGGAAACGGAGAAGAGTTGTCACAAGAAGTGGCTGAAGTAATCAAAGTAATCAGGGCCTCAGGTTTGCCAAACCGTACCACATCAATGTTTACCGAGATTGAAGGTGAATGGGATCAGGTAATGGATACAGTAAAAGAAGCAACTATGGTATTAGCTGAGAAAGGCCTCCGCACTGAGGTTATACTGAAAGCCGACATTCGCCCGGGATATACTGGTACCATTAATTCCAAAATTGAGAAAGTTAATCAAATACTGGAAAAGTAACGAATTGACTAAAACCTTTGATATCAGTGCCTATTTGGTAATTGGCCCGGAAAATACCAAGGAAAGGCCTGTCTCTCAAATTATTGCTCTTGCAGTGAAAGCGGGTTTTACTTGTGTGCAAATTCGTTCAAAAATTGCTTCGGCTCGTGATCTGATTGAGCTGGTGCGTGAGACTGCCGACGTAATTGCTCAATCAGAGTATCCTGACAGGGTTACATTGTTACTGAATGACCGTTTGGATGTAATACTTGCCGCAAGGGAACAAGGCCTCAAGCTTGATGGTATTCACATCGGACAATCGGATATTCCGGCTACTGTTTGCCGTAAGTATTTAGGTGATGATGCCGTAATCGGTCTTTCAGCGAAGACAATAGACTTGATTGAGTACGTCAGAAATGCCGATACCAGGCAAATTGATTATTTTGGAGCCGGTCCGTTACATGAAACCGCTACCAAAAAGGATTGCGAGGTTAGGGAAGACGGCAAGCCTGCCACTACCAGTATAGATGACATAAGTGAGCTGGTAAAACTCAGCACTATTCCGGTTGTGGTCGGGGGAGGTGTGAAATTGGCAGACATTCCCTTACTGGCTCGGACCGGGATTGCCGGGTTCTTCGTTGTTTCAGCTGTGAGTGAATCCGATAACCCGTACCAATCTGCGTGCGACTTGGTAGAGGAATGGAAAAAGTACAAGGCGTGACAGCGATTTCGGTTTTGCTGCCCCACGTCTTTCCAAAGGCGAACTTGTTTACATTGGAAAGACCTTTGGTGTTGTGATTCATTTCTAGTGTTATTAGATACTGTACAATGCTGAGAGACCTCACAGGGGGTACAGAAACAGGGGGAAAAGACTCTCTGATACCTTATTGGAATTCACTCAATCTGTTAGGCAAGACCATTACGGTTTGGCGAAGGAGTACTTGAATACATTAAATCGCAAATCAAGTGAACCATGACATTAACAAGAAATGGGGGAGTAAAATGGAATCAAATCCAGTCGCTCAATTATTAGGAGTCTATCAGGTTAAGGGGACTTCTGACGTTCATCTTTTTGAGTTACAGATAAACACACCGCCCAAAAATGTGGATGTTTCCTCTTTCGCGCAAAAAGATGATAAATTACCAAAAGACAGTTGGCAAACCGCATACGACGAGCGTTTCTTAAACGAAGATGGCACAGAAGTTATTGGCTCGTTTCTGGAACAGAATAGCTTGATAGGCGAAAAAACGCACATCGTATTTTTCCTGTATTTCGTCGATTTTAATAAACCGCTATTAAGTCAGTATGGCGAAATACTGCTCCCCGAACCGTCAAGTATGCCTGACAGGCTTTCAAGAATAATCGAGTTTGAACCTGTTGACTGAGTAGTGATTTACTCAGTCAATATCCACCGGCTATGCGTTTGGCTCCTTAACAACTGACATATTAAATTGCTTTGGATGATTGGTTGCTTTCATACAGTACCCCCTACATTTTCAGAGAACAATACCGCCAACAAAGTAGTTTTTGCAGTCGGCGGGTATTATCAAGCGCCGAGCCTTTGCTATTTGTTGACCAATCTGTCCCTTCTCTTTTTCCGTCCGATTACGATCATACCGCTTAGAACGATCAGTGCCGCGCCGCCGAGCAAGAGCCACAGGGTCATATTGCTGTTATCGCCTGTAGCGGTGTAAACCGGATTTATTATATTTACGGCAAGCTGCACGGTTGCCGTCATGATCACACCCGTGTAATCGAAATTTGCCGTATCGTTCGGGGTGAAATTGACGGCGTAGCCACTGTTGCCTACGGTCGGGATAATCGTATCATCATCCCATGTGAATACGCCGTCGCCAGAGCCGGACAGAGTGACATCAGCCAGCGTTTTGGCAGAGCTGTAATCCACCGCAACCGGAGTCGGAAATGTTATCGTTGGGGGTATTGCCTTGCTGATTGCAAAACTTACCGTTTTTGTTCCGGTATAGTTCCGATGACCGGTCAGGGTGATCGTGCCGCCCTGCGCCACGGTAACATTCGCGCCATAGTTATTGGCATAGTCATCGTTGTCAATCGCCAGCGTCCCGTCCGAAACCGTAAAAGCGGGCTGTAACTGGGTGCCTGTGTAGACTGTGCTACCAGTTATCGTGACTGCAACATTGGATATATCGCGCTGTAATACCGTGATTTCCAGCGTGGCAGTCGTTGCGTTGTAGTGGCTGTCACCTGATTTAGTGGCTGTCACGATGACGGTTCCGGCGTTATTGATTGTGACCGTGCCGCTGTTTGTTATGCTGATAACATCCTCGTTCGGGATAGTGAAACTCACCGTGCCTGAGCCGGAGCCACCGCTTGTATTCAGTGTAAATCCGCTATCGCCATAGGTGACGGTCATAGGTTTGCCGGTAATAACCAGCGCCGTCTGGTCGGATAATCCCACGCCCACAGACTTAGTGCCTGTAGCGGCGGTGTAGTAATCGGTTTGCCCGGAGTAAACCGCTGAATAGCTGTGATTGCCCGCGTACGGGACTGTCACGGTATAGCTTGCCGTGCCGCCTGAAAGCGTAATTGCGGAGGAAATAGGCGTCGCATCTTCATAAAATGTAATCGTGCCGGTGGGGGGAACTCCCGCTCCTGTGACGGTTGCAGTCAATACCACATCCGTACCGTAGGTCACGTCTGCGCCCGATAATGTGACAATCGGAGTTGCTTCGCTGACGGTCACTATGCCGGAGGTGCTGCTTGCCGAGTTGTACACCGCGTCCGCCGCTTTGGTGGCGGTGACGGTAAATGTTCCGGCTTTATGAATGGTGACGGTATTGCCGGAAATACTGGCTACGGCGGTGTTACTGGATACATACGTCACTGCGCCGGTACCGGATCCGCCCGAAACGGATAGGCCAAAGTCAGCCGCGCCATATGTATAGCTGCTGCCGAGACCGGTGATGGTGATGGTCTGCGCCGCCCGGCTGATACCAACTGTAATGGTCGTTGTGCCGGGCGTCTCGCTGTCGCCCTGCGGTGTTCCTGTTTCACAGCCCGGATAGTAGCTGACAATGAAGCTGGCCGTGCCGTCCGCAAGGTTTTTCAGATAGGCGTTTTTGAAAACGATGGAATTTGTACTGGTTGTGTAATCGGTTCCAGAAACCAATGTATACCCGCTGTTTGTAATCTCTTTGACAGTGTTCCCGTTCATAGTGACTGGAACGGTAAAGTCGCTCGTAGAACCTTTGGAGAAGCTGCTGTCGCTGACGGTAGCTTCGCTGTCGGTGTAGACTACCACGCCGTCCGAATAATAGGTGGTGTTGCCGTCGCTGTCGGTGACGCGAACATAAAGGATAAACTTTTCATTGTGCTCTATACTGAACGTAGCCGTGTCTCCGGAAACCGTTTCCCATATCACGCTCACAAGGTTGACGGAGTTGGCCGCGCCAAGCGAGGACGGAGCTTGGTAATAAGCCACCTCCGCTACGCCGGAGCCGGTGTCCGCTCCTTTTATGGTCACGTCTAAATTCTTCTTGAAGAAAAGACCGAAGGTGACGGTGTTCATAAAGGATTTGAAACCGTTGTTCTTATATTCGATTGTCGCGGTTGGCGGGGTCACGTCTTTTGTGTAGACCGCCAGAGCCGAGGATGGTGTACCGGCGTCATAATTCGCGTTTGCCGCAGACCGCGCGAAAATATAATACCGGGTATATTCGTTCAAGCCGTCAAAGGTAGGCGTAGTCTGCCAGCCGGAAGGAGGAGGGTCATCGCTCGTATTGATCGCGTATTCCACCGTTTGCCCGTTAGCCGGGGCAGTCAACGCCGTGACCGTTAGACTGTCGCCCGTTTTGCTTGCCAGCGCGGGCGCAGAAACTGACGCGCCTGTCGCTTTGTTTACTGTAAAGTTCACGTCAAAGCTTGATGCAATATCGTTATCACCGCTTATGGTTACGGTGGCGCTGTATGTCCCCACGCTGAGTCCAGTGTTTTGTACGATGGTAAAGGTATCCGTGCCGCTGACCGATATACTCGAAATACTTGTGTCCGACAAGGTGAACGCGCCCGGATTCGTGCCGGAAAGGGCAACTATCAACGCGCCTGTTGCCTGATTGCCTGTATTTGTTACGGTGACTGTCAGGGGCGTTTGCGCTCCGTAGCCGTAATCCGCGGCGGTGAACGTCTGCGTTCCCGATTGATCGAGGGATACGCCGTAGGTTGCATCAAGAACGAACCGTGCCACATAACTGCCCGCCACGTTTAATCCCCCGACCTTTGCGGGACTGAATTCTAATGTGGAAGCAAGCTTTGTGATGAATGCGGTATCAGGCGCCGTGTACCATCCTTCGAGAGAATAGCCGGTGTTTGGTGCCGCCGTAGACGACGCCGTTCCGGTGGCGGGTGCTACGCTTTGTGAAGTCGGAGTCACGCTGCCTCCCGCTGTAGGGTCAAGACTGCCGTCTGTCACCGCCGCGTATGTTATGGTGACGTCGGGATTTTCCGACCACTTCGCCCAAAATTCCTTATTGCCTGTTGCTGTGGGTGAAATCGCCGTAATGGGTGAGCCTGTCAAATATGCGTTGTCGTACCAGCCGGCGAAGGTATATCCCGCCCTTGTCGGCGCGGCTGGCAGGGTCAGCCCAACACCTTCCTCGTAGACCCTCCACCACGCCGCTACAGGCTCCTGCATACCGCCGTTCAAATTATATGTAATCAGATATCTGGAAAATCCGAGCGGGTTGCTTTCCGCGCCCATATTTAATTTGGGATAGTCTCCGGCATCCCAATACCATGGGCCGGCTGTGGGGGATGAATCGTTAAACAGCCAATCGTTGTCTGTATAGGTTGCTTTTGTCATAAGCTCCGCCATGGTTTTCGGGGTACCGTTTTTGCCGTAAATATTGCTGTTTGGGTCGGTCCCGGGGATTGTATTCCCGTCCAATGTAAGCTGTTCATATCGGTAGCAATAATCCGTTGTCATACCTGTTCCGGACTTGTTTGCCGCAATGGCGCCCACCTGTCCAATTACGCCGGAAACCGGATCATACCCGGAAGAAAAAACATTCCCCGCGGCAACACATTGTAAAACAGAATTATTACCGACCAGATAATTTTGCTGCAGCCCTACGATTCCGCCGGAATTAAAGCCGCCATAAACAATCCCGGTAGAATAACAATATTCAACAGCGTTCCCNTTACTTGAATCAGCATTCTGAACCCCCACAATCCCGCCGCCGCTGGCATAGGCATAAACATTTCCCGTAGCATAGCAGTTTTGGATATAATTGCGATTGCCTCCGCCATTTGAATATTGCTTGCCCACAAGTCCGCCCGCGCTGGTATTGCCACTTCCGAGCGTCATCACATTGCCTGTGGCGTAACAGTTTTGAATATAGGTGGTTAATAAGAATGAGTCAAAACCGATAATAGTAAGGTATTGCTGCCCCACGAGTCCGCCTACGTTGTAGTTGGTATTCATCGCTCCCGCGACATTGCCTGTGGCGTAGCAATTTTTGATGGTCGAGCTTGAGCCGGAAGCAATCGCTGTCTGCCTTCCTACCAAAGCGCCCGTGTCGCCTCCGCCTATGATGCCTGCCGCGTCCAGCTCCACGCCGAGGTTTTCTATTACAGCATTGCGTATACACCCAAACAAACCCACATAGCTATTGTCGAGTCGCTCGATCCATAATCCGGTGATTTTATACCCTGCGCCGTTAAATTTGCCGGTGAACGGGGCGGTGTTGGTTCCGATAGGCAGCCACCCCGCGTCGCCCCATTTGTCGTAGCCCGCGCCGGAGGCAAGATAGCCGGTCAGGTCGATGTCATTGCCTAGCCTGTAATTGGCGGTAAGGTCACCACGTACCGCGTCAAGCTCTGCCGCCGTGGTGATGATGTATGCATCGTCAATCGTCAATTCAGCCGAATTTGAGACCGCTTCCTCCCAAGTTGCGTCGTATGCTGCACAACGGTATTGTTTTTCGTCATCTGTAGCGGTAACACCGGTAAGCGTCAGT